>JGI24721J44947_10013291_pt1 | contig 10029 bp, 9 predicted proteins | sample YelNatPaOPGAMG01_FD_44947 | JGI IMG/M metagenome (IMG submission 44947) | reverse complement strand
TTTTGTGGTTCCAAAGATTTCCTCAATCGTAAGAAAGAGAGGCAGTTATCTGCTCAATAACACTGGAGTTTACAGGGACTATAACATTAAAAAACTCGAACAGAATTCTAAAATCCTTTTCGAGGAACTTGATGAATATATTCTCGGTGCCAAAGGAAGTACCGGGATATTTCTTTGGTTCCGATTCGATAATTAGACTGGGGATAGGCACAGAAGAGCATGAAAGAGTCGAAAGGGGGGTCAAATCAATATCAAAGATATTAAAGGAGAAGAAATAAGAAATGGATCCGGTTGGAATATTGTATGGAGATCTTCATCCGACTTCTGTCAACTGTTCGGTCTCTGGAAGGATCAGACAGGGGGACTATGTTAGGATAAGGCATCACGAGACAGGATGGGTACTTGGAAAGATAGATAGCATAGAGGCCAAAACTAATCTCTCCATTGAAAAGTCATATCAGATAATGGAGGGAAATTCCGTGGATATTCAGCAGTCGATTTCTGCACAGATCGTTATCATCGGATACAAAGATGAAAGGGGAATTATTCAATACCCCAGAACTCCATTCCTTGCGGGTACTCCTGTCTTCCTTGCAGAAGATGATTTCATCTCTTCAATCCTTAACCTGGGTTCAGATAAGAAAGGAAAAGCCTACATTGGAATGATATATGGACATAACATTCCATTTTACATAGATATAAACTCGATGGTCCAAAAGCATATTTCCGTCATGGCCAAAACTGGAGGCGGAAAAAGTTATCTGACAGGAGTAATAGTGGAAGAATTGATTAAGAACGATGTAACAGTCGTGATAATTGATCCTCATGGTGAATATGTTGCAATGAAACGAAAGGGATCTCTCACCCCTTCTATGAAGAGGTTTGGAATACAACCTGCTTCCTATGATTCTAGAATCATTGCATTCTCGACAGGCCAGGGAGACAGACAGCTAAAATTCACCGCATCTCAGGTGAACGTGAAGGAACTGATTAGCATTATGAACCTTTCGGATCCAAAGGCATACGTCCTTCCTCTGAGGAAGGCAGTAGATGCTGTCAGGCTGACCGTCAAGGATTATGACATTGATGATATCATAAAGGAGTTGAAGAAGCAGGATGATTCGTCAGTTTCACAGACACTTGAAAAGGAACTTAACTACCTCAAGTCGCTCAATGTCTTCAGTAGCAGGGGCTTGAAAGTTGATGAAATTGTAACCAAAGGGAAAGTTTCAGTTATAGAGATGAAGGGGCTGCCTCCTGACATTCAGGAACTGATCGTTCAGAGACTTCTTTACACGCTATTTGAAGCAAGAAAAAAGGAGAAGATACCTCCCCTTCTTGTGGTTATAGAGGAGGCACATAATTTTGCACCGCAACAGGGTAAGGCCTTCTCGTCAAAAATAATGAGGACTGTGGCCTCCGAAGGGAGAAAATTCGGGTTTGGACTCCTGGTTGTTTCTCAAAGACCTGCAAAGGTAGATAAAAATGTTCTCTCCCAGTGCGGCACCCAATTGATCCTGAAAGTGACAAACCCCAATGATCTAAAGGCAATTGGTAATTCTGTAGAAGGACTCACGAACTCCTCACTTGACGAAATACAGAGGTTGCCGATAGGAGTAGTACTTGTTACATCCCCGGATCTGCCAATTCCAATGTTTGTTGAAGTTAGACCCAGGGAAACTGACGATGGTGGGAAGAATATCAGGGTAATTAGATGACACTAGAGGATAGGTGCAGGAAATACATAGAAATGACTGAGATGGCACTGAATACGGTGAAAATAGCACCCTCTGGTGAGAGCCTTCTCTCACGGGCCGCAATAGATTTTATAGAAATGTGCAAGAATTATCTAAAGGATGCGAAATATTTCTTCGAAAAGGGAGACTATGAAAATTCGCTGGCGGCTAGTTCATATGCTTATGCCTGGCTCGATGCGGGTGTTCGGATAGGTATCCTAAGCGCGACAGGAGATTATAAAAGATTCACGCAGTATTCTTAACGAAAAATACTGTAATCGTAAATAAGATCAATTAGCCTTTTGCTGGTAGTTTCGTCGATTATACCCTCATTTTTCTTCACGATTATGTAATCTCTGGCATCTATTATTCCATTTTTTGAAGCTTTGGCATAGACAGAACCAAAAACATTTCCTCTTACGCTTTCTGGGAGATCCCTCAGATATTTACCCAGCAGGAATCTGAATTCTTCGTTCTTCCTCATGTTTAGTTTCCTGACCTTTTTTCTTGTCCCGCCAGCGTCAGTCTGAGCAGAGTTTTGACTTACCCCCATTTTCAAATATTATTAAATCATCATATTAAAACATTTCCAGAGAATTGAGTTTAGCACAATATATTCNATATTGGTCGATCTTAGAATNGTGTCCCCCACTCCAGTGAATTCTCAGAATTCTATGCCATCATANTGGCAGTTCTGAATAAACAGGGCCATGTTGGTGAGAATATAACCTTTCCCTGAGCTTTGATGGAAGGGAATAATTGAATTCATTACTCCGAGACTGTAATGAATGCGGAAGAAGCCCCGGAACCATGCGAGGGAAAGCGATCATTAACGGACGGTTACTAAAATTCTGTTATTTATTTTCTCAAAAACACCTTGGCCGCAAGTTATAAGACTCAAACGTAAATACAGTAGATTTTGCTAGGCATTAGCTAGGAAAATATGCCACAAATGTTAAAGTTCTTCTACCCTTTCTCTAGGAGGATTAGATCCCCTGGTGACACTAGCTTACAGATAAAAAATTTAAGGTAGATACTGTTCGCAGTTCGTGAATGATCCAGAGGGAAGGATCCATATATTGTACTCAACTGGAGGAGCCAGATTATACTCATATTTNAATGGGTCTTTTGCCCAGGGANTTTCTGATCTTATAAGGGAGATTGCATCTTCTGTGGGAGTAACCATAGTCTCGGATGAAGAGAGACTTGCAACANTACTTAAATCTGGGGTAGAAGTTGACGATTTACTATCTGTGGAGAGGATCATAAATTTCCTCAGGATGACATCAGAGACCGGGAAGATGCACAGGATCAATGCAGACAGTATTGCGGAAAAAAAGATTGAGAGATTTAGTGAGATTATTGTAAGCTATTACAAGCACATATCAGAACAGAACAAGAGCGAAATTGAGGATTTCATTCAGTTCAAAAATCTCTTTCCCCTTAAATATAATCTGGATTCCAATTACATAAGCCATATCCCCTCTGAACTGAAGCCATACAATGAGATTAAGCGTTCCGAAGGTGAACCGGAAATGGCTCCCGCCAGCATGGTCAAAATAAAATTTCCGGATTACTGGGCTGAATGTCGATGGGTTGTAAAGGATGCCTTGATGAAGGATGGAACGACGTGCATAATCGTACCAGACGATTTCGCACTTGTGAACGTGTTCAAGGAATTTGAACTATATGGCATTGCACCAACGGTAATTTCATCTGTTCCAGCATTGTTGATGAATGATTCCCCGCTGAGTTTCATCAAGTCAGCCCTGAATGCTGTTTCTGATGAATTCTCCTTTGATTCAGTTATCTCACTCCTTGAATCCCCTCACTCCGGTATAAACCCTCAAAAATTATCTGCGATAAAGAAGAAATGCAGCGATAAGAACCTGACGAAGGAATTAAATGATTGGAAGGTACTTTTCGATGAACTAAATATTCAAAGCGAAATCCTGGAAGATGTTGAAGAACTGGCCCATAAGTTGAATTACGGAATGGGTCTCGAGGAAATATCCGTAATTTCCAGGAAGTATCTTGGAGATTCTTCAGTGCACCTGAACAAAATTCTGAACCTCCTGCGTGAGGGGGGATCAAGATATAACGAAGATCCTGATCTCATTATCAGTGGAGTTGAATCGCTCAAGGAAATCCCCCGAGTAAACATATTTGGAAACAATCAGTACTTCATAAGTAAGCCTCTGGACGCTGTTGGACTCAGATTTGATAACATCTATATCACGTTGCAGGACGTATCCTCGTTAAACAGGGCCTTTTCAGAGGATTCTAGGGAACTCCTTTCACGAATAGGTCTTTCAGGACATTACGAAAGATTTGTAAACGGAATACTAAAGCAGCTCACAGGTTCCGGGAATAACATTTCAGTAACCTGCTCGATGCTTGATAGCGAGTTTTCGTATACAGAGTCAACCGTTTTTTATGATTCAATTGAAGTGGATGAAAAATATATGCCGAGGGAAGATATTTTCATTCCAAGGATAGCAGCCAATGACTGGGAAATAGCCTCAGAGTATTCAGTGAAGAACAAATATTTTCTTGATTCNGACTTAATCAGTGCTAGGATAAAGAGTCCGTTATCTGCAACATTTATTGAAAACTATCTAGGCTGCCATTTCAAGGCATTCATAAATGGATTACTCAGGATTGACAAGATCGATCCCCCTGGGGAATTCCTGGATCCAAAGACCACGGGATCACTAACACACAAAATACTTCAGGATTACTATTCAACTGATCTCTCCCCTGTAGAATTCAGCAGGCTTTCAGAAAATTTTATAAGATCTGAGATAAGAAACGAGAGATATTTGTCCAGAAGGGTTGCACTTGAATTCTACAGGGATAAATTCATCAAGAATGGCAAACTCTCTAAATTTTTCAGACTGGATGTGACGCATACCTTGGAGCTTGGCAGGAAAGTCCTTTACAAGGAATTCAGGTTTCCAACTAACAGGGAAGATAAATTTTATTACGACATTGACGGTTCGAAGATAAGCCTGCTCGGGTATGTTGACAGGATAGACGAGCATGATGGAGATCTATGCATTATTGATTACAAGAGCTCCCTCAGTCACTACCCGAAAAACGAACTTTGCGACGCAAACGAGGGAAAGGTACAGTTGTTTCTTTACAAGCTTGCGGTTGAATCCTTGCTTAAGAAGAAGGTAAAGGCGGCCGCTTATGTTTCATTCAAAGATGTTGATGGTGGCCTTAACACGGCGGGCTTCTACAGGGAGATAGAAAATGAAGCGGCACAGGTAAGCAAGTGTTCCGACATAGTGAACAAGGCTCTCAGGGAATTCCTGGCAGGTGATTTCGATCCAGTCGTGAAGAATGGCGGAAGTTTATGGAAATGCGAGCATCAGCTATACTGCCCTCTCCTGAGCGTGTGCAGAGTCCAAGAGAGAAGGTGGTAAAATATGGATGGAGAATATATTTCAGCAGTACCTGGTTCCGGAAAAACTGAAACACTGATAAACAAATGTTATGATTTAATGAAGGAAAATGACGTCTCAAGTGTGGTAGCCATCACTTTCACTGAAAGGGCAGCGTCTGAACTGATGGAAAGGCTGAAGAAGAAAGCAATAAATGATGACAGGAAGGATCTGCTCAAGGAACTTCCTTCCTCTAATGTTGGAACTATTCACAACTTCTGTTCTAAAATTGTCAGGAAGTACGGAACAGAAGTTGGAATTCACTGGAACTTCAGGGTCATGGATGAACTTGAATCTGAAAGTCTTCTTGACAGTACCATCAGAAGGTTTATCATAGGACTGAGAAACGATAAAAAGCAGAGCCCTCCCAAGATCATACTCGAGGAAATCATGGAAAAATATGACATGGATCTGGAGGCCATTGTGAAGGAATGTTCAACTATCCTTGAATCGCACAAGGGATATTTTTCCTCCATGAAACTTTCCCAAGGTTGTTTCTTCACTAAATATTCCAAGGATATTTTTGACGCAGAGGTCATGAAGGAGATTGTCAGCAGGGTAAAGATTTCCCTAATTCCGGATATTATGTCCCTGCTATTCTACATAATTGGAGAGTACCAGGAAGTAAAAATCAGAAGAAAATTAATGGATTTTGATGATCTCCTTCTGTACACATTGAAGATTGTTGAAAAGTACGGGGATGAAATTTCAAAAAGGTACACATTCATCCTTGTTGACGAATTTCAAGATACAGATCAATTACAGATAGCAATATTCGAGAACCTTTTGAAGCATGGTTCCTCCTTTTATGTTGTCGGTGATTTCAATCAGAGCATATACTCTTTCAGGGGCGCACACCAGGCTGCGCAGTTAAAGTTCGTTGAGAATATATCGAATCACACCTTTTTGAAGGTGAACAGGAGAAGTTCAAAAAATCTCATTTCATTCTATAACAAATTCTTTCCACTACTGATCAAGAGTGAAAGCATGGAAAGTTTTTCGGACGATGAGGGGAGAGTTGCATGCTATGTGGTAGATACCCCTGAAGATTCCCTGATGGCAGTTGCTGAGATAATAAAGGAAAAGGTCCGGAAAGGGGAGAAACAGGGAGACATAGCAATACTTAGCAGAATATCTACTGACTTTTTCAATATAAAGTCATACCTCAGGGCCCAGGGAATTGAGTCCATTCTGATTTCTGGGGAATCATTGCTGAAATCGCAGGAGGGGTTGGACATTCTTTCACTTGTGAAATATCTGGCAGATCCAAGTGATGCGGTTTCCCAGGCTTCTCTCCTCTTTTCGCCGATATTTGGAATGGATGTGTCTGGACTCATGAGGATTTCTGATAAACAGTATGAATTTGTTTGGAAAGTTCTAGGCAAGTATAGAGAGTTGCTGAAAAGTGAAAGACTCGACTTCGTTCTTAACAAGATAATCACAAGGGAAGGATACATAAAAAAACTGCTCCTTCTCCCAGATGGTGAGGAAAGGGTTGATAGGATTTTTAGAATTATGGAGATTGTTTCCTCGTATATTGGAAGGTATGGAGGGGATCCCCATTCTGTCATCGATTGGTGGGAAAATTCACTGGAAAGTAAGGAAAGCGGGCCAATTGATGACCTCTTGAAGGATTCTTCTAAGGTAAAGATTATGACAATTCACCAGGCAAAGGGTCTTGAATTCGATACAGTGATAATTTACGACCTTGATCCCGGGAGAGGAAGGGAAAAGTACGAATCTGAAGAGCACTGCGGCCTTGTCGTCAAGACTGATGCAGATTTTATAAATTCTCCAAGCAGAAAGCTACTTGAGAAGATTGAAACACGGTTATTCTCATCAAGTGAGGAAATCAGGGTACTGTATGTTGCATTCACACGGGCAAAAAGGGAATTACACATAGTTTTGAATAACAAGGAGTTAAAGGAGCAAAAACACTTAGAAAAAAGTGACAACCTGGTTGCCGTGTTTCAGAAAGTCGTTGGATTAACCAAAAATATGCCTGAAAGCGCTAGAAATGAGAAAATAATGGGAATGGGTATGATGGCTCTCAAGGTAAAGAATACACCACCACTTGAGAGGAAGCAATTCACGCAGAGCATCAATCTTGCAAAGTCACAGAATGCCGCTTCAACAGTAGATTTAGATGAGGAAAATCTTCGTGCAATAATACAGTTCTTGTCTGAGAGAAATGACAAAGTTGAACATCTGAGAATTTCCGAGGCAGGATCTCTTGTTACAACCTCGAAGAATGGATTAAAGATATATGAGGTGGTTCCTCGTCAGAACAATTACTTTGTAAATAAGGGAAAAGTTGAATTTTCCCTAGAAGGAAGCTGAGACAGAGGCTTCTTATGCTACTCAAACAATTCCCGTTTAGGATTAAACTACAAATTGTCTGAATCCTCAANTTTCTGTCCAAAAGGGAAAGAGAGATTTTTATATCGTTTGAGAATAAGGCTTAGCTCCGGTGGTGTAGTCCGGCCAAGCATATGGGGCTCTCAATCCCACGACCCGGGTCCAAATCCCGGCCGGAGCACTAATTAGAAGATCGGAGCAATGATATGCAAAACAGCGCCCTTTAATTANAGATTGATTTTTGTGGCAAGCTCCTGCTCCTGATAGGGTTAAATAATCTGTATATTTGGTTTGTCAATCCAGTTAAAAGTTGCTGTCTCTATGATCACTCCTGATTGAAACTTGGTCTTTTGTCAATCGAAAATACTGCAACCTTTTTTTACCCGTTGGGATTATATAATTCAGTGTATGGTAAAATGAAGGGAGACGGAGAAGCGCATCCAGACCTCAAAAGGGAAAAGGCATGTATGATTAGAAACGGGAATAAGCAGATATGTATTGATCCATCCATTGAAATGTTAAAAATGATTGGAAGAAAGTATACATTACTTATAATTGGAGTTGTTGGAAACAATGAGGGAAAAGCTAATTTCAACGAAATATTGAAAGATATACCTGGTTCTAGCTCCACCATAATATCCAAAAGACTGAAAGAAATGGTCAATATTGGATTAATCTCCAAAAATGTCAAGAATGGGCGCGTTTCCTACTCACTTACTGATTTTGGAATAAAACTCAGAGGGTCAATGATACCATTATTCAAATTTATGGAAGAAATGTCCGTTGTTTAAAAGACTTGACAGGCTCTTACTTCTACGAAAATCTCAGAAATTAGGATATTAAATAAGCTCTTCTTTCGTAACCTGGTAGATGGAATATTTGTGTGTTCAGCTTCCCTTAATTCCCCGTTTAAAATTCTTGAATCAGGCAATTGGAAAATTTTAACAAACAAAAATATCAATGTTACGACAAGATAATTATGTTTCACTCCTTTCTTTACACATGGACAGAACAAAGCTATCGCTAATGAGACATCGAGACATAGACAGGAATATGCCCATTCTTATTCAGAAGAAGCTCTTCTTAATTGCCTTTTCAACCTTTGCTTTCACATCTGGAGGAATCTCGGTCATGTTGTGAGCCGTTTTTGCATGTTCTACAATCTTCGGCATGAGCTCCTCCATCGTAGAAGCTCTAGTTTCAAACCCGCAGTTCATACCAATGTCACTGCACTTAAACGAATATTTTGCCATGTGTGAACTAGTAGTTTCTTTAATAAAAACGTTTTGTATAAGTTACATTATTTTGGCAAGATCAAATTAACCGTTAATTTTACCCGTCGGTGCACAATGTCTCAAAATTCTCGTAAAATTACTGCCGGAAAAAAAGCGATATTTATCTATGCATTTTAAGCATTCACTGAAACTTGATCCACTCTTCTACAACTTGAATGACCTACATTAATCCCATCTTTGAACGAAATTTTACACGGAATAGGCGTATGTTTATGTCCCCTTCTCGTCATTTATGATACCTGACGTGCTCTCCTCGCTGAATACCGAAGTTTCTTGCTCGTAACTTTGTAACCTCCACTGTTAAGNTATTAAGGCTGANTTCTTAGGACAAATCTTTTTTGCGTGTTCTTCATGTTATACAAATGGAAAGACCGAGCTGGGACGAATATTTCATGAGGATAGCCTTCATGGCAGCTACTAGATCTACCTGCGTCCGGAGAAAAGTGGGAGCGGTGATTGTAAAAGACAAAAGGATNGTAGCAACTGGTTATAACGGTCCACCAAGAGGAGCCCTACACTGTGACCAAGTAGGCTGTCTCAGAGATCAACTGAAGGTACCCCCGGGCGAGAGAAGGGAACTTTGCAGAGGACTTCATGCTGAACAGAATGCGATAATTCAGGCTGCCTATAATGGTACTGCCATTAATGGGAGCATAATTTATGTAACCACTCATCCTTGCTCCGACTGCTCAAAAATGATCATAAATGCTGGAATACGTGAGATAATATTTTCAGAAGGCTATCCGGATGAGCTATCAGAGCTCATGCTAATTGAAAGCGATATTGAAACAAGGAAATATGATATTTCTGATGAATTCAAAAAGATCCTCTTCGGAGAAAACGTTATCCTTCTGAAGAAAGATACTGATTGATGAATGAACTGGTACTGGGTGTTCTACTGAAGAATAACCCTGAAATTTTTAATATGAGTGAGAGTGATCCCACCGAATCATAACCGTGGCTCTCCTAAAGGAAAAGAGATAGGATTTTTGAGTTCAATAATTCTAAGGACGATCCCTTCTGACATACTTGTATAATCTTTTTGACCATGAGTTGATCCCAGCCATGGTCAGGGATACGCGGTGACATCCTTGAGGGCAATCCTCGCAGGAGAGCATGCGTCTCCCTGTTTACATTCATTGCCTCGGATGGCATGTTGCAGGCAATCTGCGGATAAAAGACAAGTCTGAG
>JGI24721J44947_10013282_pt1 | contig 10033 bp, 8 predicted proteins | sample YelNatPaOPGAMG01_FD_44947 | JGI IMG/M metagenome (IMG submission 44947) | reverse complement strand
CCTTTTTAATTATCCGCCCTGTTGCCATCACAAGTGAGAGTCTTTTTAATGTTTTTTCTTTATCCTCAGAAATAACCCTATGCTTATTGTAAAACCTATGTAAAACAGAAGCCAGATTCTCTAAATATAAAGGAATTCTATGTGGTTCAAAAGCTCTTGCTGCATCCACTAAAACCTCCTCAAACTTTACAAGCTCAATAGCAATCTCTCTCGCCTCCGGACTATCAATAATTTCCTCTGGAACAGAAATAGCTGTAACATCGGCGTTGCGAAGAATGCTACATATTCTTGCATGAGCATACTGCACATAAAAAACAGGATTATCTTCCGACTGCTTTTTAGCCTCCTCAATATCAAACTCAAGAGGAGTATCCGCTTTCCTCATTACAAGATAATAACGGGCCGCATCAACACCTATTTCATCAATAAGCTCCTCAAGGGTTATCATTTCCCCTGTCCGCTTTGACATTCTTACGGGCTCTCCATTTCTAAACAGGCTTACAAGCTGCCCGATCAGTATTACAAGTTCCACCTCCCTGGCAGCTTCTTCTGCCATAACCCTAACAGCAGCCTTAAGACGCCCTGTATAACCATGGTGGTCTGCACCAAGCACATTTATAAGCTGATCAAATCCCCGTCTTATCTTATCACGATGATAGGCTATATCTACAGCAAAGTATGTATAATCTCCATCCGACTTAACCAGAACTCTATCCTTGTCATCACCAAAATCCGTACTCTTAAACCAGAAAGCCCCTTCGCTCTCATATCCATGCCCACTTTTTTTTAAATACTCCAGAACCCTCTGAACTGCCCCTGAAATATGAAGATTCTTTTCCGAAAAGTAATTATCAAACTGAACACGAAATTTTGAAAGAGTGCTCTGTTGTTCTGCTATCATATTTAGAAGAGGATCTCCTTCCATAGAGGCTATCTCTTTAATATATTCTCCATGATAACCATTTTCAGGAATGGGTCTTCCGCTTTTCACAGCTTCAACACTCTCATAAAAAAGCTTAACCTGTATTCCAGCATCATTTATATAAAACTCCCTTGTTACATCTGCCCCGCAGAATTTAAGAAGACGGGACAGAGAATCCCCTATAGCTGCCCACCTACCATGCCCCACATGAAGAGGACCTGTAGGGTTTGCGCTAACATATTCTAAAAGAATCTTCTTACCATCAAGGCTATTATTTTTTCCATAATTCTCATCCTCAATAATTTTTTTTATTTCCTGGTTTAAAAAAGAATCTGAAATAAAAAAATTTATGTATCCAGGACCTGCTATTTCTATTTTATTCAATTCAGGATAATTCTTTAAATATTCAACCAGAGAATTTGCTATCTCCTTAGGATTTTTCTTTAATTTTCTTGCAAGAATCATTGCAACAGGGGTTGCATAATCCCCATATTGCTTAAACTCTGGATATTCAAGCGGGATAATATCCGTTTCTTCATTCCATAAATCTTTTATTGCCTTAGAAAGGATGGCTTTCAAATAAAGCTTCAAGGACATATAAACTTCCTGAAAAATCTAATTACTACACTTTTAAAACGGAATGAGTATATAGTAAAATAAAAATTAAGTCAAAACAGAATTCTATGAACCAGCGATTCCCGGGGTTTTACACTTTAACATTCTTCTTAAAAAACTTCTCTGCATATTTTGCCATAACATTAATCTCTATATTTACAGTATCATCCTCATGTTTTGAACAAAGGGTTGTATGCTTCATAGTCTGTGGAATAAGTGCAACTCTAAAAGAAGAAGAATCAATATCAAAGATTGTCAGACTTATTCCATCTATGGCAATTGAATCCTTTTCAACAAGATATTTCAGAATAGAATTTTCTGTAAGAAAGCGATATAGATATGTTTCTCCTTTTTTCTGAATGGACGAAATTCTTCCAATTCCATCAATATGCCCCTGCACAATATGTCCATCAAGAAAGCTTTCAGGAGTAACAGGAAGCTCAAGATTCACTCTACTGCCTTTTTTAAGATTTTCTATTGTACTACGCCTGAGTGTTTCAAAACTTGAAAACACTATAAAAGAATTCCCTTGAATTTTCTCCACCGTGTGACATGCCCCATCAATAGAAACGCTACTAATTCCTTCTTCAAGTTGTTTTATAAAAACCTCTTCTGCTTTTATTTGAAGCCTCTTTCCATAAGAAAAACTTTGTATCCCTATTATCTCGCCTGTAAAGCGTATTATTCCCGTAAACATAAAACCTCTCTATTTAACCCAGTTTACTTTGGTTCTTGCAAATTGAATATCCATAAATTCCTTTACAAATTGATCAAGAATTCTCTCTCCAAGCTCAGAGTGATTAATCCCGATTTCTTCAAGGCAGGCAACAGCAACACCAGCAGGTACTCCTGTTGACTTAATATTAAGAGCGGTATGAATTAAAGCCGATATAGGGCTTACTGTAGCTATAGAAACAGATAATTTCCGCCCATCATAGTAAAGGTCATCTCCATCACGACTTATTCCAAAACCTTTAAGGTTATAACCTCTTAAAAAGCGATTCAATTCATCCTGAATAATACATATAAAAAGTCTCTGAAGGCATATTGTACCAACAAGATCCATATCATAAAGCTCAATGATAAAATTTAACATTTCATCCGATGCGATGGGTTGTTTATTAATAACATCCTCAATATCCACCATATTACCAAGGTCAACCTTAACCGCTCCGATAAAGGCAATAATGCTATTACCAGGTATACCATATTTTTTATAAGCAAAATGCGAGGTAAGTTGTGAACCATCATATAGAAGCTTTTCTTTTACAAAAAGGCTTTTCATAAAATCCCCCACATATTTATTTTCTTAAACTCCTCTAAAAAATCATTTGCCTCAAGCGCCCTGATCAATCTCTGACAGGACTCGCACTTCCCGCACATCTTTTTACCGCCATGATAACAACTCCAGACATACTCAAAAGGGGCATTAAAATCCTTTCCCATCTTTACTATCTCCGATTTAGTTTTATCTGCGGTATAGCTTTTTACAATGGGATGATACATCGTAGAAAGTTTAAAAGCCTGGTTGCTTATTTTAATAAAATCCTTGCTGTTATCCGGAAAGGTTTTTCCCTCCTCCTTATTAAAACCTGTTACAATTTCATCAAAAGAATAACTATCCGCATATGCTGCGGCAATCGAAAGAAAAATCCCATTTCTGTTCGGAACCCATACTGCTCTTGCAGTTTTTAAAGAGTACTCTTTATCGTCCAGTTTATTTTTATCAAAATCCGGAATTTTCCCTGTGCGGTTATGACCTCCGGTAAGAGAGCTATTCATGCTAGATAAAAAATCAAGGGGTATAATATGATGAAGAATTTTATATTTTTGAGCTATCATTCTTGACGACTTAATTTCCTTATCAACAGCCTCCTGTCCATAATCAAAGGTAAGTATTAATTCCACATCTGTTTTCTCATAAGCCACGGCAAAATTCACAACAGAGTCAAGCCCCCCGGAAAGAAGAACTAAAGATTTTTTCTTCATCTTACACCTCAAAGTAAATTATATTACAATATGAATAAAAAAGCGATAAAAAATAAAAGTAGAAAATAAGGAACTTGCCTGTTGATTTAATATAAAAATTATACGGCAAAATTTTCGACTTTTTCATAGAATTGATACAATATCCTAAAATATTATGGCAGAAAAGTTTTATAATTTTCCACGAAAATAAATTTACTGGAATTATATAAAAAATATATTTATAATTTCTCTAAAGGATTATAAAAAATGCCAGAGATTTATGTAGGAACATCCGGCTGGTATTATTCTGACTGGGAAGAAATTTTTTACCCGAAAAATCTTCCAGTGCATAAAAGGCTTTCCTATTATAGTGAGCACTTTAATACAGTAGAAGTAAATGCAACCTTTTATAGAAGGTTTAAAGATTCAACCTACCAGAATTGGTATAGAGTAACTCCCGAAGGTTTCCTTTTTGTATGCAAAGCACCAAAAATCATAACTCACCGAAAATTTCTAAAAGAAACCGAAAATGACATAAAAGATTTTACTCTTTCCGCTTCATTGCTAAAAGAAAAACTTGGACTTATTCTTCTTCAATTAGCCCCAAATATGCCATACAACATAGAACTATTAAGAAAAGTCATAGTTTTATTTAAAAACACCTGCAATGTAGCGATAGAGTTCCGTAATTCTAAGTGGATAAATAATGAAGTTAAAGAGTGCCTCTCAGAATTGAATACCCCTTTTTGTAATGCGGATTCTCCAAAGAGCAGATTCATTGACTGGGTTACATCTGACATTCTCTATTTTCGATTTCACGGAAGAAAAGACTGGTATTTTTATAATTATTCACAAGAGGAACTGGATGAGGCTGCTATTTTCATAAAAAATCAAATATCCGAAAAAACAAAAAGAGTTTTTATTTTCTTCAACAATGATGTAGGTGGAAATGCCATCCAGAATGCTTTATATATTGGGAGCAAAATAAAATCATAAAAAATCCCCTCGAATTAATCGAGGGGATTCTTCAATTTACTCTATCCTACTTTATCTCCACATGACTCCACGCATATGAACCCTTGTAGTGTATGTACCAGTATCCATCAGAGGCAGCAGGAATCTGGAATTCCGCTACCCATTTATTCGCATAGCTTGTTCCGTTTATATCAAGAATATCAACATTCCAGGAATTCACATATCTGCTGTAATCATTCTGAGTAGTAGAAAACTTATTGGACTTCCAGTAAAGATCACCTGCTCCATCCTTTGTAAATGGCAATGTGATTTCTGTATATTGCACACTTGATACGCTGCTTGCAACACTGCTAATAGCAGAAGATACTGCGCTTGAGCGACTTGAGCTGATAGAAGAAACTGCGCTGGATCTGCTAGAGCTTACTGATGAAATAGCACTAGATACAGCGCTCGAACGGCTTGAGCTAACTGAAGACACAACAGAGCTGGCAGAGGAAGAAGTAGCTGAAGGATACAACTGGGTCATTGGAACAATTTCTTTTTCAAGCCATGGGTTAGACCAGGAAAGATAAATAGCCGCATCACCTGCATTCTCATACAGTTCAACTCTTATATTGTACTTTGTGCCCATCGTAAGAGCAATCGAACCAGATTTTTCATATTCAGAAGTAGCCGCATGGTCAGACCAGTTATCAACAACAAGGGTATTATTTATGTACAACCTTGAACCATCGTCTGACATAAGATAGAAGGTATAGGTTTCTGTCATTCTGGGTTCAATCTGACCCGTCCATCTTACAGAGAATTGGTCAGAATTCACGCCTGTTCCAGGAGAACCTCCGCCCCAGTTCACATTAAGATTTGAATCTACTCTGGTAAGAACCGGAGTTCCAGAAAGGCTTGTATTATTAAAATATTCACCGGTTAAACCAGTCCCTGTACCAACAGGAGAAGTGGGTGGAGGAGTTGGTGTTGGATAAACGGGAGATATAAGCGAACCATTTACTGCTGCAAGGGCTGCTACAAGACAGGCATTGTAATCAATAGCCACTTCTGTATACACATACTGGTTAACATCATCAGTATAGTTATCACTGCTATCCGGACCACCAACAAGGGCTCCGGTAAGAGTATACTTTGCAGGACATTCCTTATTGGGAGCTGCTGCTCTATGATGTGGACACTTTGGATAATTGCTTCCGTTACCAATAATATAGCTCATATTCTTTGGATTGCTTCCATTAATATAGTTAATTACACTTGAAGCAAAAGACTTGTAGGTAGCTTTCTTACTTGCAGTACCAACTGCAGTGTAATCACCCCATATCTTTGCAAGGAAGGCTGCTGCTGAGGCATAACGCAGACATCCCCACGAATCAAGCCATGGAAGACCACCAGGTGTATAGGTAATACCACCTCCCTTCATCCAGAAATCCAAATTCTTTTCAATCCAGTCAACATAAACCTTCTTTCCTGTAAGTTGTGCAAGCTTAAGAATTGCACCATATCGAACATCATCCCACGAGTGCGTCCACTTGTAATCAGAACTCAAGTTGCCAAAGTAGGTTTCTGCTTTTGTAAGATAAGTATTATCACCCGTAGCAATATACAACCATACAGCTGCCCATATAAGTTCATCATAGAAACCACTATAAGAATTATAATAGCCGTTTGCGGCAGTATAACCAGAATCACTCTTTGCATTTTCAGCAACACTATAGAGTGTTTTTGCAAGATTTAAATCACCACCATTGCCCGTAATATAACCGAGCGCAAGGGCTGCAGCTGTACCAGCAATAACACAGGAAGCCTGGGTTGTGCTATAGGATGGACGAGAACCTGTTTGAAGCTCTGGTGGACCCCAGTAACTGTGGTCTGCTCCACCATCGCCAACCTGATAGATAAATGTACTACCATTCCAGCATGCCTTAAAGTAGTCCATAAATCTCTTAATTTCTGTGCCTCCTCCAATACCATACTCATAATCTGCCCAGCATAGCATAGAGGCAGCAAAAGCCGCTGGAAGACCAAACTTTACATGGTCTCCTGCATCATGATAACCACCAACAGGATTATCCTGCATGTGACAGTTGCTTCTCCATGAAGCAGTCTGTCCGGAACCACAATAATTAAACTTGAAGAACTGAAGCCCGAGATCCGGACTGGGTGCTTTTGTTTGAGAAGCATTGCCCTGGGTCACCTGCTTATCCATTCCTCCATTTACATCCTGAAGAGAACAGGTAGCAAAAAGCGCTATCAACAAAATGGAAGAAATAATAGCCAGCAACCCTGCACCAAATTTCAATCGTAACTTCATTCTGTACCTCCTCACATAAATTTTATATAAATACCTTCTTTCACACATAGGTAAACATCTTCGGTAGTTTAAGTATAGAAGAAATCTAAAAAAATCAGTAGCACATTAAGTATGGTTTTAACCATACCCAGGGTACGGTTTTTTTCCTACCTATGGTATGTTCAGGATTATAGGTTCCCGGGCAACCCATAAAAATACGATAATGCTTAGATTTTTTTTGCTAAAAAAAATCCCTTTATTTAAAATCTTTTAATCTTTCCAAAACAGAAGGAGGTATTACTATGAAAAAAATAACATTCGCAATAATATTACTACTCCCCGTTTTACTATTTTCAAAACAATCTATAATAATAAATCCCACAGAATATGATTTCGGAATAATGCAAAGCGGTGAAAGCATTAAAGGAAATTTTAATATTTCTAATGCGGGAAATAATACTATAAATATATCCATCAAACCTGATTGTAACTGTACTATTATTGAGAATACGGAATTCAATCTTGCAAAGGGAGAATCAATAACAATAAATTACGAGATAAAAACTCAAAAGGATGAAGAAGGCTACATATCAAAGAACATTATAGTTTATTCAAATGACAAAGACTCCCCCGTCATTTATCTGGTAGTGAAAGGAAACCTTGAAAAAAAATCTTTTAGCCTTTTTAGCGAAATGGAAAGAAGGGTTAATTATGTTACATATCTTGATACCAACACTCTCACCTCAAGCAACATTGCAAGTATTTTTAATTTTAAACATTGTCATAGCTGTGTGCCAATAATAAATAACATATTAAGATGGCTGAACAGAAAAGGAAATAGGATAATAATTAATTACTATAACTTAGAACTAAATGAAAACAAAAAGAATCTAGAAATCATTAAAAGCAAGCTCGGATACTTTCCAGATTTACCAATCCTTGTTTATGAAGGCAATTATTACTGCGGTAAAAAACAGATTGAGGATTTAATAAAAGGTGAGGAGGTTAAAGAAGCAAAAAATATTCTAAACAGCCAGCTCAGTATATTAGCCATATTTCTGGCAGGCTTACTTGATGGAATTAATCCCTGTGCATTTACAGTAATAATACTCCTCGTATCTTATCTTACCCTTCGCCTTAAATCTATAAAAAATGTTTTACTGTCAGGTATTATATATATCATTTCCGTCTTTGTTACTTATTACCTTGTAGGTATTGGTCTGTTTGAATTTATTAAAACAATCACAATATTTCCAATTATTTCTTTTGCTTTTAAGTATATACTATCATTGGCACTTTTTATTCTTGCCATACTGAGTCTTATTGACTTTATAAAAGCTAAGCAAGGTAAAACAGAGAAAATGTTTTTAAAGCTACCAGATTTTTTGCAAAATTCCATAAGAAAAAATATAAGACTGCAGATGAAGGATTTTAACATCTTAATTGGATCTACAGTACTGGGTCTTACTGTTTCTCTATTTGAGCTCGTATGTACAGGGCAGGTTTATCTTCCAATAATAGGATACATGGTGCAGAACTCAAATGAAGTAGTATCGGGTTTATTCTTCCTTTTAATTTATAATATAGCATTCATATTACCTTTAGTGCTTGTATTTATTCTTGTTTTCTTCGGAATCTCAAATCAGAAGATAGGAAATATATTTTCAAAAAATATAGCAAAGGTTAAATTAGTCTTTGTATTTTTATTTTTAATCTTCGGCCTGATAACCCTTGTTTCAATATTTTATTAGTAAGTGAGATATTATGCATATCCTATTAATTTTTTCCCTCTTTTACTTTTTAATTTTTGCAGGATGTTACATTTTAATAAGCAGAAGAAGAGACAATTTATCTATAGAAAAAAATGCTCAATGGATATTTTATACCTTTTTAGCTATTGGATTTATTCTGCGGGTAATACTGGCTACTCTCATTAAAGGACACACCATCGATATTACAAATTTTGGTTCATGGGCAATCCATGTTGCAAACAGAGGCCTTCCATATTTTTATGTGGGCATACCCTTTGCTGACTATCCTCCAGGGTACATATATGTACTATATTTAATCGGGCTTATGCAGAAGCTCTTTTCAATATCAAGGGACTCTTCTCTTTTTCTCCTGATGTTGAAATTGCCTTCTATTATTACCGACTTAATAGCAACTAACTTAATACACTCATTATCCATAAAGAAAACAAAAAGAGCAAATGCTCTTCTTTTAAGTTTTGTCTTTCTATTCAATCCTGCTATTATTCTTAATTCTTCAATATGGGGACAGGTAGATTCTTTTTTTACAATCTTCATCATACTGATGATAATTTACTTAATAAATGAAAAGTTTACTGCTGCTTCAATCTTTTCTTTCGTAGCCCTCCTGGTTAAGCCCCAGGCTTTAATTTTTATGCCCGTGTTGGTTTTTTCCCTGATAAGCACTAAAGATTTTAGAATTATAATAAAAAGCATCGCCTATGGTATATTAACATTTATCCTGGGAGTTTTACCCTTCTCAATAATACAGGGGGCTTTTTTTATATTCAAAAAATATTTCGATACCCTTTCTTCATATCCATATGTTACTCTTAATGCTGCAAATATTTACGCTTTATTCGGTAAAAACTGGGCTATAGATTCAGAAAAATTTCTTTTTATTCCCTTTAGAATCTGGGGAATTATATCTATTTTGCTTATTACAATCTGGATAGCTACACTTTGCATAAAAAATAAAGTCAAAGAAAATCTATCACTTATAGCCCTTATGCTGGTTACTGCAGTTTTTGTTTTTGGTATTAGAATGCACGAACGCTATCTCTACCCGGCATTGCCTCTATCACTTATAAGTTTTATATTCATTCAAGATAAAAGCCTTTTTTTGCTCTACGGTGCATTAAGTATAACCCATTTTCTCAATACAGGATATGTCTTCATTTTAAGTTTAAAAGATATATATTATATTCCCGGATGTGATCCGTTTTTTTTATCAATCGCGCTCCTAAATGTATTTTTTTCTGGATGGCTTATAAGAATGGTAATGTCCAACCTCATGTGCTCGGGGCGAAATGCCTCCTGCATTTCTTGGCGTAATGGCGAGTAGGATTTTCCTGTGGGTGCAAGGAGATAGAGAAGTAGCACTGGCTGTGCCAGTGCTACAATGCAAAAATACCGCTGTGGAGGGTAGAGGGTATGAACAACTTTTTTCTTTCAGTTTTCCTGTAGAATCGGGCGGAACTCCACATCCGTGTGTTCGGTAGAAAGTAA
>JGI24721J44947_10013280_pt1 | contig 10033 bp, 5 predicted proteins | sample YelNatPaOPGAMG01_FD_44947 | JGI IMG/M metagenome (IMG submission 44947) | reverse complement strand
GAGCCGAGTGCAGCGGCGTGACCTTCAAGCGCTCTGGCCCGGGCATGAAACTGCCAATCTAGCAAGGCAGGCCGGGCCAGTCAAACCCGGCCTCCGGCGCGCTACTCCACGCAGTGCCTGGTAAACCTCGACGGCTTTTCGGGCGCCTCCGCCCGGCCTCCCAAATCGGGCGCCTCAATAATCTCACTCTGGTCCGCCCACCTTCGCCAGAAGTACCTCGATGTAGCGATCCCGGTCTTCTTGCTGGAAGAGCACATTCCGCTTCTCCCAGTCATCCTTGCTCCTGTCCCTGGCCCACCAACCGATTTCCGAGGAGCGCGTTCTCGATAGGATAAAAGAGTTCAGCGATACCGCCTTGTCGTTCAATTGCTGCTCGAGCTCCTTGATCGTCTTGTGGAATCTGATCTTAGGGTCGTCTGGGCCCTCAAGATTCCGCAGTCCCTTGGGGTCGATGAAGCTCACGTACTGGCGGCCGCCGGCCAGCAACCAGAGGATGAAGTCGGGATAGAAATTGCCCGCCTCGAAGAAGCCGATGCCGCGGCCGCGGCTCAAGTTCCGGAGCAGGTAAAGCTCCTTGCTCTCCAGCAGTCTCCTGCCCCTCTCTGACTCACAGAACTTCTGAAGGTCCAGAACGAAGTCGCGCTCGCCCTCATTCTCCAGCACCACGGGCTTGACCTCGATGAGATCGTTGCCAACGTAAATAAGCGGCTGGTATAGGTGCCCCGCAAAGGCGATTGTGCTGACTGAATCCTGTTTAAAGGCCAGCTTGGAAAACTCTGCTTGCCTGAGATCTCCGCGTTCGATCAGCTTCTTGATCTCCTCCAGCTTCTGGACGATGTCTTCGCGCGACCGCTCGATGAGCAGCCGGTATTCTGCAATAAAGTTAGGGTCGTCCTCCGACAGCTCCTGATACTCCAGTTGACTGCTCTCGAACTCCTGCTTCCTGAACTTGTAATAGCGGTCCACGTACTTCTTCAGGAGGACCGTCGCGATCTCTTGCCAACGCAGCACCTGCTGGAACGACCGGTATTCCATCTCCTCCTTTGGAATGAGGAGCCCGTACCAGTCGTCCCGCTCCAACAGAGCCCTCAGTCTCCCCCGCGGAAGGTTGAGGTTGTGCCAGGCTCGTTCGTTCTTGAACTTCTGAAGCTCGAAGTAGATGGCGTCAAAGTCCAGGAAGGCGAGGTGCGCCTCTTCAAACCCGCATCGATGCCGCTCCGCCGCCTCGCCGTTCGTTCGGCCGGCGCCGCTCGCAATTGCCTGTAACTTCGGATACCAGTCGACAACGATCCGGTGCCGCGCCAGAAAGTCCGGGGGCTCGTCCAGCGCGGGTTTAGCCGTCTTGAAGTCGGTGCCCTCCCGCAGGCGGACGATCTTCAGTTTGTTCTTCCTCTTCTTAATCACCGGCAACACGAACTCAATCCGGTCTTCGTTCACCGGCAGTCCTTCGTCCTCAAGGTACTCCCTGAACTGCCGCATATAGTCCGCCCGGATGCCGAAGATGTTGAGCGTCTCCAGTGTCTCGATATTCTTGGGCGCAGTCCGTTCATCCAGCCTTCGGCTGCGCTTCAGCGAAAAATCTTTCCCTTTCAAGCGGACGCCCCGGCCGAAAAGCTGGATGATTTGCGGCCCCTCGTTGCGGCCGATATTCATCAAGCCCATCGTGCTGACCCGCCAGCTCGACCAGCCCTCGGTAAATTTCTTCGACCCGATCAAAACATGGATCGTGGATGCGTCATCATTGAGGGCGCGGAACAGAGAGCCTGAGAACTCCTTTTCCCTGACGACCAGCTCCTCTTGCTCCTCGCAGAGCCTACAAAGCGCAGATGCGTCGCCGACGTTGATCACGCCGAACGCCTCATTGCCGCCCAGTCGAAGCGCCACCTCCCCGTCCGTCCCCGTCAGGTTTTCGACGTGCAGCGCTGCCGTGGTGGGAGCATTAAAAACCATCCGCAGCATGTCGTCGAAGATCTGGTCTGGCGTCAGCCCCAGCGTGTTCAGATACCGGAACGCTCCTTGAAAGAGCTCCCGTCCCGCAGTGTCCAGCAAGCCAGAGTGCCCGGCAAGCAGCCGTTTAATGATGGCTGTGCTTTCGCCGCGCTCCCGCACGAAGGCGGACAGGAACAAAAGGATGTCCACTACGTCGGACACCCTTCGGCGATTCTGCATGCGGACCGCGTTGACGCTGCCGCCCACGAAGACCCAGAGCGGCTTCTCGAGCAGGAATGGCCGAAAAGCCTCCCGCTCCTCCCTGTACAGCTTCAACTGCTGATAAAAGGACAGCGCGCAGGCGGTAAGGTACTGTCGGCGAACGCTTTCGTCCGAGTCGTCGGCCAGGTTCAGGATGCGGTAGTCCTTGCCGTAGCCGTCGCCGTAGAAATACTTGTAGGAGTAATCGAAAAGAATGCACTTGGCGTAGACCTGCTCCAGGTCGCGGTTGCCGCTGGCCTTCATCGCCTGGCCAAACGTCGCCGAGTACTCAAAGGAGAAGCCATCCTTGCAGAGTTGATTCCTCTTCTGCATCCAGGCGCCGGTTTCCGCGCCGCTGGTCCCGCGATGCCCCTCATCTACGAGTACAAGGTTGCTTCCCTCGAAAGCCTCCACGGCCACAGTCTTCTCGCCCATTTCGTCACGCAGCTTGTGGATGTCGAGGATCTCCACCCCGCGGCCGGTGAAGAGGCCCCGGCCCTCTTTCGAGAAGAGCTCGGCCTCGATAGCCGAAAGCTGGAACTCCTCCAGATGCTGGTGTGAGAGACCCTCGTTCGGCGTGAGCAGGATGACCCGGTTCACCGGCTTGTGATTGTGGTGTTGCAGGTAATGCTGGTATTGGAGGATATTGACGTGCATGAGGAGCGTCTTGCCGCTCCCCGTCGCCATCCAGAAAGCCACCTTGTTGAGGTCGTGCTCAGTGTACCGTTCCATGCGGCTTGGCTCAGGCGCGGAGCTGTTGAAGACCTCTACATGCTCGTTAAGTTCCCCGAGCAGCGTACCTGCGTTGCTCAAATACCGGTCGAGATAGATCTCCGTGAACAGTAGAGCCAGGTACTGAAAGTACTTCGGGTACAGAAACGGCCCCGTGTGATTCCTCCGCTCCGTGATCCGCCGCCAGTGGCGCACGATGTTCTGGTCGTAGGCTAGGAGCAGGTCATTTGGAAGTTTCTGCCGTTGCTCCGGCTGGATATAGAAGCAAAGGGCATGGTAGAAGCGCGTGACGTTGTCTGCGTCGAAGCCCTCCAACTGCGGCGCCTTCAATTTGGCCGCTAGGGCCTCAAAGCTCGGCGCGCCGAGCAGGCTGAGCAGCCACTGGTGGAGCACCAGCCGTTGTTCGAAGCGCAAGGGTCTTTCAGCGCCGGCGTTCGCTCTGGCGCCTCGTGCGGTTCGGGGCATGGTCACATCCTTTCCATGTGCGACTCTTCTACCTTGTCCCCATCCAGGCGCACGCCAAGAAGCTGCCCGTTACTTCCGTGGCCAAAGTGCAGATAGCCTTCGTTCAGGGAAAAGCAGTTCGCTCGCCGGTATGAATGCCAGCCATTAATATGGGCGGCGGCCGCCGGCCTTTGAATGTCTGCCGTTTGCATGGCGCCGTCTCCTACACATCATGCACGTCGAACATGAGCCGCCGGAACTCCTCCTCGATGAGCCGAACCTTCCAGGTTTGGTCAGGCTTGCGGAGGTTCTCCAGGTTGTTGTCGCCGTTGACGTAAATCACGTCAAACTCTTGGTCCTTGGTGTTGTAGCCCTGCTTTCCGAACCACACATCCAGCTTGTCGTTGTCCGTTTCCCGGGCGTTCCGCCATAGCACGAGCACGCGTTCGCCTTGCCTGTTCATGCCCGTCACGACGCGCACGTCGCCGATGTCGTCCATCGTCTTAACCCGAAGGCCGATGAGGTAATTGAAGGTCTCCACCAGGTCTACCACCGTGGGCTTCGTCTCGCCGGCGGTGCCGCTGGCGATATCGAGCTGGTAGCTGAACGGGTCCTCGAAGCGCTCAACGTTCAGCAGCGGCGCGCTACCCCGGCTCTCCACCTCCAGCATATAGCGGAGCATGTAGTCCTCACGGAACCCAGCGTGCTCCTCGAGCAGCCGCCGCTGAGCGTCGGTGCGCTTGAGTTCCAGGTTGTTCAGCGTGTCCTCGTAGGACTCCAGGCGGATGTACTTGAACATGTGGCTGACGCCTTCACGGGACACAGGCTTGCCGTCCTTCCAATCCTTGGAATAGACTACCTTCTTGATGCGAGGGACCAGCACCGTGTCAAAGTAGTCGCCCATCTCGACCAGGATGTACTTTCGCCTCCCGCCGTCCTCGCGGTTAAGGTTGATGACGGCGTGGGCCGTCGTCCCGGAGCCGGCGAAGAAGTCGAGGACCCAAGCGTTTGCCATACCTGTTAGACGAACAAGTTCTGCGATGTACCCGGTGGGCTTCGGGTTCTCAAAGGCTGTCATGCTGCCAAAGACACTGGCCATCTCGGCTGAGCCATGCGTGTTTAGAGGAACGAAGTCCCATAGAGTCGTCCAAGTAATGCCATCCTTGACATCACAAAGAAATCTTTTGAGCTTAGGACGGCCGCGTCCGTCTTCTCCGAAATAGATCTCGTTGTTTTCCAAAAGGCGTTGAATGGTCTCCTTGTTATAGCGCCAATTTCCTCCCGATGAGGGAAAGTGCTCTTCACCTGTAATTGGATTTCGGATCGGAAAATAAAGTGATGCGACATAGCGCCCCCCTTTTACGTTTGCCATGAGATCGCCAGGCATCCATGGTCCTTTCGGGTGATTGTCTGGGTTTCGATAACGCGAAAGTTGCTTAGGCGACCGACGTTTCAGATTTAGGCACTTATCTGCCTCGGATGCTACATACACCAGGGCGTACTCGTGCTGGGCCCCAAGAATTTTATCGTTAGGTGGCGTGCTTCTCTTCTTCCAAATGATCTTTTCGGTTGGCGAGATATAACTAACCCTTTCCAACGCTGCACAGAGCCGAGCCAGTTCTGTGTCATCAATGCTAATACTTAATGCCCCAACCGCCGATAACAGTTTGCAACCAAGCGACATGCGCTGCAATAGAAAGCTGAGCCAAGAAGAATGCTGGTAGTTGTCTCGATATGGGAAACCGTCATTACCAGTGTTGTACGGTGGGTCAATATAAATGCACTTCACCTGCTCTCTATACCGCTCAATCAGCAAATTCAACGCCTGGAAGTTTTCGCTGTGGATCAATAGGCCGTCGCACTGCTCGTCCAGATCCTCGAAGGAAGCCAGCAACCGCCGCTTGAAATCCTCGCTGAAGTGGCGGGTATCGAGCACTAGGTAAGGGTTGGCCTTGAGGAACTCCACCTTGAGCGGGGCTGAGTAGCCCGGCGTCACCAGGTCACCTTGGATTTCGTCGATGGCAAAGATCCGCACCCACTCCTCGCGCTGGGCTTCATTGGCGGCGATCTCGGAATAAAGCTCCTCCGGCACGCGGTCGAGAGTGACGCAGTACTGCGTCTCCACAACGAACTTCTTCTTGAGCCAGAGCTTCTTCTGGAAGTTCTCAATCTGCGCTAGGAAATCAATAATCTTGTGGGCGATCCTCCGGATGGCCTTGATCTTGCATAGATACTGCTCCGCGCGCGGGGCGGTCTCGTTCTCGATGTCGTCCAGGTGCATCACCTCATTCTTAATGTAGAAGTCCAACTCCCGCCGCAGGAAGCCGCCGAGGTCCTTGTGAATGAAGTAATCGAACGTATTCCGCGCGGTGTAGTCCGTGAGGTGCTTCTCCAGGAGGGTGCGGTTTGGGTTCTTCTCGGTAGGACGCAACTTGGCCAGCTCGCTGCGCCAGTGGAGAAGCCCCGTTGCCTTCCGGAGGACGTAATCCGCTGCCTCCGCATTGAGATCCGACTGTTTGCGCTTCTCAGGGTCTGGCCGGTACTCGAAGCGGATGACCAGCTCTCCGTTTTCCTCCGCAAGCGGTTTCTCAGCAGACAAGATGAAGCGCCGCTCGTTGCCGTTCAGGGCGCGGTTGTTGTCCTTCTCCGTATCCGCCTCAATCAGCTTGAAGTGCACCCGCTTGCCGGAAGGCAGTTTGAAGGTGTAGTTCCGCAGGTACTCGCTGGTCTTGATGTAGTACTGGTCGTGGTTGGCCCAGTAAAGTTTGACCTCCTCGCCCTCGTAAGGAATGGCGTAGACGCCCTCCTTGTACCGGCGTTGGGAAATGAAATCTCCCTCCGTGTAATACCGGCGAAAGAAGTTATATAGGTGGGAATACACTTCCTTTTCTGCTGCTTCGATGTCGAAAGCGGCGTCATAACGTGCCTGTAGTTCTTTGACCTTCGGGGCTTGGGCAGGGTCTTCGAAGCCGAGGGTTTTAGCCTGATCTTTTGCCTTTTCAAGCTCCTCAGCGAGCGCGGCGCGGCTTTCTCGTTCGTAGGTTTGGAGGACCTCTCGCACTTGCGGCAAAAGATCGTTATCAAGAAAACGCGTGATCTCCTCGCGCTTCGCGTTCATGATGCGGTAGATGCCGAAGTCAAGCTCGGCCTGGTTGAGCTGGAAGACCTCGGCCAGCAACTGCCTTAGTCGTTCAAGGTTCTGAGACATCGTCCTCCTCGCTACGCGACGCTCCAGCGGATCGTGAACAACGGCTCCAGAATCGTTTTTTGCTGCATTCGTTTCTCCAGTCTCTCGATCAGCTCATCCCGCTTGGCCAGGATTTCGTCCTCCACGTCGAAGATACGCTGGCGCTGGCGGCGCTTTTGCTTTTCCAGCTCACGGATCTGCTCCTGTAACGCATGCTGCTGCTCGGTGGTGGTCGCCAAGCGCGCCTGGCGATTCAGCGCCTTGATCCGCTCTTTGGTGTCCTTCAGTTCCTTCTCGGCGGCCAGCACCATGTCGTCCGCCCACTTCTCCAGTTTCTCTCGCGCTTCTTGAAAGTGGCGGTTGTTGGTCTCCAGCGAGCGGCTTATCGTGGCCTTGGCGTGCCGCTCCGCTTCCGCGGCCAGCCGGGCCTGGACGTCGGACGGAATCGGACCGAGAACCTCCGCCTTGGCTTCGCAGTGGAATAACTTCTCCATGGTTTCCTGATCCAGTGCACGGCCGTCGTCGCCGATCCCGGAGAACAGCAAGTATTCTTCCCGTTCGAACGAGTCGATGACGAGCCGTTGCAGGTGCAGCCAGCCGGAGCGGCCCTTCTGGGCTTCGACCAACGCGATGCGCGTGGCGCGCCCGCTAATGTCGAAAATCACGCGGGCGGTCGGAGTAGCGAGACCCTTCCCCGTTTCGAGCACGTACTCGCCGAGGGGATGCGACAAGCGGTACAGGAACACGCCGGGCACATTTTCACGTTCCTTCGAAATGAGATGGTAATGACCGGCCGGGATGCCCTCATGGGGAGGGCTTTCCAGCTCGAATGCCAAGGCGCCGTCGTCAAACTTAGCACGGCCATCCAGAACATATCGCGTGAGCCGCCAAAACATCATCCCCACCCGGTCGAGCTGTTGCCGCGCCCCTTGCAAGTTCACACGCAGGCGCGCATGGACGTCCTCGTCGAAGTGCTCGAGGAGCTTTTGGCGCGTTTCTGCCATGCGACTCTTGATTTTATCGTCGAGTTCTTCACGAAGTCTCTGGAAGGCCGCTTCGATCTCCGCTGGCGTTCGGCACTGCTGGTAGATTTCCAATACTTCACGCTCGAAATCCACACCAGATTCGATAGTTCCCAGCACTTCATCCGAGGCGCCGAACACGCCGCTGAACAGGTTGAACTTCTCCTCGAGAAGCTCGTAGACCCGCCGGTCGGCTTCGTTCTTCTCATTGAGGAAGTTGATGACCACAACGTCGTGCTTTTGCCCGTAACGGTGGCAACGGCCGATCCGCTGCTCGATCCGCTGGGGATTCCAAGGGAGATCAAAGTTCACCACCAGGGAGCAAAACTGAAGGTTGACTCCCTCGGCGGCCGCTTCCGTTGCAATCAGTATCTGTCCATGGTCGCGGAAATGCTCAATGATGGCCGTGCGGACGTCCACTGCCCGGGACCCCGTCGCACGGCCGCTTCTCTCGTTGGCCTTCAACCACCGCTCGTAGATAGCGGTTGTCTCTGGCTCCTTGTTCGTCCCGTTGAAGGTAATAACGCGGCCGGCGTAACCGTTCGCCTCCAGAAAGTCTTTCAGATAGACCTGCGTGCGCCGCGACTCTGTAAAGATCACGGCCCTCTGCGCCGCTCCCATCTCGGTCATTTTTTCAAAGCCAATTTCAAGAGCCCTAATCAGAGAGCGCGTCTTGGTATCGATCCCGATGCTTCTCGCCCACTGGGCGTAGCGGGTCAGCTCATCGATCTCCTCTTGCAACTTCCGGCCGTCGATGGCGGATTCTGCCTGTTCGCTCTCGGCTCCCTGCTCTTGCCCGGCGCACGCCTCCTCCCCGAGCGATTCCAAAGGTGTATCGACCATCTCATCGAGCAGCTCGTCTTCGATCTCTTCATCTGCAACGAGCCGCTCGATCAGGTCTTCGGGGACCGGCAGCTTGTCACGCATGGCGATCAACCGGTCGCGCATCGCTTCGAGCGTGGCGGCCACAGCGTGCGGTGAGGAAGCTAGGAGCTTGCGGACGATCAAAGCGGTCAAGTGTCGTTGTCTGTGCGGAAGCGCGTAAGTATCGGCGCGCTGAAGGAATGCGGACACCGCCTCGTAGAGCTTTTGCTCCTGCTCCGTAGGCTGGAAAGGCCGCGTGATGAGCCGACGTTCCGTGTACTGGATGTACTCGACGACCTGCCGCCTGAGGGTGCGAATGGAAAAGCTACGGAGCCTGTTCCGCAGATCCTCTAGATTTCCGCCCGCGTTCACGAACTGAGCACGGAACGAAGGAAGATCACCGAAGAGTTGCTCATCAATGAGCATGGAGAGGCCATACAGTTCCAATAATGAGTTCTGAAGCGGCGTTGCCGTTAGCAGCACCTTGCGCCGGTCCTCGAGAGCCCACCGGATGTTCTGCCCCATACGGTTCGACGGGCGGTAGGCATTGCGCAACTTATGGGCCTCGTCGATGACCACTAGGTCCCATGGGACCGGGCGTAAATCGACGGCGCGCGCACTGGCGAAATGCATCGAGGTGATGACAATTTCCTCCGCCTCAAAGGGATTCGGAACCCCCCGGGCCTGTCGCGCCTGATATTCCTGTGCGTCAAGGATCACCGTGGGCAGGTTGAATTTCTCCGCCAGCTCAAGCGCCCACTGCTTGCGAATGGAGGCAGGGCAGATCACCAGCAGTCGCCGACGCCTCTCGGCCCAGAATTGGCATAGGACCAAGCCAGCTTCAATGGTCTTTCCGAGACCGACCTCGTCGGCTAGGAGAACTCCTTTGGATATCGGAGATCGGAAGGCAAACAGGGCCGCCTCGATCTGGTGCGGGTTAAGATCGACGCACGCATCGAAAAGGGAACGAGATATGCGCTCCACTCCAGTTCCGCCGATCCGGGACAGCTCGCAGGCAAAGTACTTCGCATGGTAAGCGGTGCTCATCGCAGCGTCTTCCCCTTCGGCCGCTTGCTCTCGGTCTCGTCGAGTTCCTGCTTTATCTGCCAGAGTCGCTTCACGAGGAATGGCATGGGCGCTCTCTTGCCGTTTTCCCAGTGGTTCACGGTGCTGTAGGTGACGCCCACTTTGTGGGCGAACTGCTCCTGGGTGAGTTCGAGCCGTTGACGAAGCTCCCGGACCAGCGCGGGGATGTTCTCATTCTTCATGGCGGCGCCTCAGTGCGCACTTCTACAAAGCCCAACAGAACATGTAGGGCAACATGCTAGCCTACACGCCGGCGGCGTGTCAACGAACAGCGGGAGAACCGCTACCATGAAGGTGTCATGCAAACCAGCTTTGCGCAAGCCCGGTTGGGACCGGACGGGCCTTCTGTCTTCCGCCTGGGCCTGTCGGCGACGTACCGGCCGGGGGTGGACGTGGTCCGCCGGGCCATCGACAGCGGCGTCAATTACCTCTTCTGCTACGGCTTCGACACGCAAATGACGCGCGTCATCCGCGAGATGAACCCCTCCGAGCGCGAGCGGCGCGTGAT
>JGI24721J44947_10013276_pt1 | contig 10034 bp, 13 predicted proteins | sample YelNatPaOPGAMG01_FD_44947 | JGI IMG/M metagenome (IMG submission 44947) | reverse complement strand
TCTCTTCAAAAGATAAACTTATTTTGCACTAAAACAGCAGCAAAGACCATTATGTCTAAGTCTTTTCGGTTCCAGTGAAGTTATTGGTAGAATGCGCTTTCGGTGGTTGTTTTAGTCTCATTTCTGTGAGTTTGCGTTCAATAGCCTTTTTCTGTTTTCCTTTTTCAAGAAGTGTTATGAATAGGCGGATGTGGCTTGGNTGGATGTTNTGGTCAAGTTGGCCACGCCAGTTTTGTAATATTTTAGTAGCAATCTCCTCCACGTTATGCAGGTCCGTAAGGTCTAAGCCGAGCGCGTGTGCGAAGCGCATTAGGCTTTCATAGACGCCATCCTTTTCCAAAGGCTTTGTTAGACGCTTGACCTCTTCAACGAGCTTTAGGTGTTGGCTCTTTAAAGCCTCATAGTCTTCATTACTCTGGGCTGAAGCCTCAATGCCCTCAAGCTCAGCTAAACGCTTCCGCAGAAGCGCGTTAACCTCTTCGCTTATGGATTTGCCCTGAGAAGCCAACACAGCCCTCAACCGAGCGTAAACTTCCCGTTCAACGCTGAAGGATTTGACGACTGCGTCTGCGTATTTTCTGGGCCTTGGAATGGGAAAGCCTCCTCTAAGGGAAAAATATGAATTAATTAACGAATTCGCATCCACACCCCCTTACAGGCTCTATTTATATTATTTGATGTATACTATTACTCTCTATGCGCCGAATTTTTTAGTTAATTAACAAGAAAGCTATTAGAAAAACAGCCACCCCCTCGCCTTGAGTCATGGACTTTATGTTCTGTTAATAAAAGTTAACAGAACAACACAAAATACGTAAACTAATAACAAAAATTTTCAAAAACTTCGGAAACCGCTTATAATACGGTTTTCTTTGTTTGGGGTTTAAGCTTGAATTTTTGTATCACTTCTTCGAACCATCCTACGAACTGCAGGTCTTCATCCTTGAAATTTAGGGTTTTTTCATCGCAGCTGATTTTTAGCTGGAATTTTTGTATGGCATGCTTTACTATTGCATCTGCAATTCTTGTTGAGATATGCAGTTGGGCTGTTATCGCGAAAGCCACTATTTTTCTTGCTAAGTTTCCTGTGTAGTTTGCTATTTCGTGGTTGTCGCGCATTCCAAACTTGTCTAGGAGTACGGATATGCGTGTTAATACGCGTCTAAGTTGCGGTGGATCCTCCATATGCATTACAACCCTAATCATGCGTGCTCTGATTCCTAAGTCCTCTCCTTTTGCTGGAGCCAAAGCCAAAACTCGCATCAAACCTCTTCCCCGACCACTATTTTCAAGAGCCGGATCGCCCAAACCTTTCATGAAGCACAGGCTGCTTCCAGGTTGCCAGTGACCTTCAAAGCGTGCGCTTGCCTCTCCGTCTTCTGGGAAGGGAACATATTCATCAAAATTTTCTTCACTCCAGACACGCCCACACTTTGCACATACAATCTCGCCTTCAGCCGTCATAAGTGCACCTCCACATTCCAGGCAAATTCCAATTGCAAGGCTAACTTCCTCTGCTAGCTCTTTTGGAAGCCTGCTCCGCAGAAAATCTAAGCCCACGCTTGTCTGCATTGGAAGGTTTCCTCGAGGGAGAAATGTTAAGGCTTTTGCCATGCTGCAGCTTCTCTGAACACTTCTTCCACAAGATCAAGCTCAACAATTTTAGACCATGCAACGTCTATGACGGCTATAATGTGTTCAAAAACCTTCTCGAATGAAGATGTACTGCATCCAAAACTCTTAACAACCTCATCTACAAAATCTGCAGGGTAATATTTACTCAATATTTTAGAGAGGGTCTCTTCGGACATTTCGCGCTTTTTAATCGTTCCCGCAACTCTTTCCGCCTTTTCATCTTTTAGAGGTATAGGATTAGGAGCCTCTTTCAATTCAAGCTTAACGGCTAATGTTTTAACAAGTTCAGCTGTTTCTCGGCTGCTCAACTCGTTCTTTATCACTGTTTGGAGAATTTTAGGTTGGAGCTCTGGATCTGCACGACGAACCTCACGCGTAACGCCTTCTGGCAATTTTATGCCTCGTGGCATAATGTCCCGTGGCAGGCTTGGCTTGAAAGCTTCAAAAGCTTCGTAGTGTGAGATAAGCCTCGAAACAGTTCCTTGGGATACACCAAACCGTTTGCCAACAGCTGTTTGGTCGGGATATTTTTCTGGAAATTTCTCCATCAAAAGCTTGAACCATCTGCCAACCTCGTAATCTGACAAATTTTCGCGTTCCATGTTCTCAACTAATATTGCCTCCATAGCTTCATCGTCATCCATCTCTCGGACTACGCATGGAACAGCCTTCACCTCAGCTTTTTTAGCGGCTAAATATCTCCGCAGCCCACAGACAACCTCGTAACAGTCGGCTTTAGCCTTTGAAGGCCTAACTATTAATGGCTCTAAAATGGCGTTAGCTCTAACGGAGACTGCAAGCTGTGCGATATCTGATGCGGTATCAGTACGTATACAGAAGGGCGGAACCAAAATAGACTCTAAACTCAGAAACATGAATAGTTCATCTTTTTCTTCAGGTTTTTGCATGATTTCGCCGTCCGTTAATGCAGAGCGTGAAGTTTTTAAAGCTAAAACGGTCTTATCTTAAATGTTGAATTGTGCAGTGGGATGGTCAAAAGGTGGCAAAGAAACACATTGTCAGAGTTGTTTTAAGTCCCCAACATAAGGAGTTGCTAGATAGAATATGCTTGAAGCTTGGGCAAAGCGAAAGCGAAACAATGCGTGTGGCTTTCCTGGAATATGCAAAAAGCATAAGCCTAATCACTGAAAAGGTTCATAGCTAAANNGAAAGGGCTACTTTAACTGTTTTTTCCATAGAATTCATTTCACTTTAACTTACCTCTCTCCGTTTATCGAATGCGTCGTTTCATCGCTTGCTTTTTAAAGGCTTTTCATGGTTAACGCCTTTTTGTGGAGGCAGTTTAATGAATGGTGTCNAGCATTGCAAAAACCCTTGGAACGGTAAATGTAGGAACANGGACATTGAGGTTTTCATAGTCTACAAGGGTGATAGACTTCCCATTTGTAGACATTGCTGGAGCAAAATCGCTGAAAGCGATGTTGAGTGGGGTAGAGACGAGCCTAAGCACTCTAGGGTTGTTATGCAGGAGGCATGAAGAAAATGTTTGCTGTTGGCGTCTGCTGGAAGAGGGGCAGCTGGATCTTCAGTGTTTACCGTTGTCTAGGCGATGATTATCCAACTTTGAGGGTTAGGAAGGTTGGAAGCGTTAGGGTGAAGGTTTTGGAGTTGAAGTCGCCTTTCGGGGAGGTTGTTAAGGGTGTCAGACGACTTGGCAAAAATTAAGTGCGTTAGTNCATCAACGCTTTCTAAGATTAGGGCTGCTGGCTTCACGACGATAGAAGCTTTGTCGGTTACGCCTATCAAGGAGNTTGTGGCGCGAAGCGGCGTGAACGATGACACCGCNTTCAAAGTTTGCGAAGAAGCTAGGAAGCTTATGAATTACGGTTTTTTGAGGGCTCTTGAACTTTGGGAGAAGCGCAAACACCTCAAAAGGTGCACTACGGGCTCCAAAAACATGGACGCCATTCTCGGCGGGGGAATTGAAACCCAAGCCATGACGGAGTTTATCGGCGGCTACGGCGTAGGTAAAACACAGATATGCTTAACACTTTCGGTTTTGGCTCAGCTCCCTCCAGAGCAGGGTGGACTTGGCGGAAACGTGATTTACATGGATACTGAGGGGACATTCAGCCCAGAAAGGGTTTACCAAATAGCNGTTAAGAGGGGGTTGGATGGACAGAAAATNCTGGATGGTGTTGTTGTGGCAAGGGCTTACAACAGTGATCATCAATGCTTCTTAATGGATCACTTTTTCAAAAAAGTTCCTGAGGAAAAGGCTAAACTTGTTATAGTTGACAGTATGATAAGCCACTTTAGAGGCGAATATGTTGGAAGAGATACGCTTTCTGAAAGACAACAAGCATTAAACCAATACTTGCATAAGCTTTTGAGGCTTGCTGAAGCCTACAACATAGCCATCGTGATCACAAACCAGGTTCAATCAAACCCAGCTCAGTTCTATGGCCCTCCAGAGCGCCCAGCAGGAGGCAACGTTATGGCTCACGCATGCACCCACAGAGTGCACTTAATGAGAGGCAAAAAGGGAACCCGAGTAGCAAAAATAATAGACTCACCCTACTTACCAGAAGACAAGGCATCATTTGCAATAACAGAAAGGGGCATAGAAGACACAGACAAGCCGCCTGAAACTAACGAGGTTGAAGAAAGCGAAATCATTTACGGCTAGAATCNCGTTTCAAGATTTTTTAAACGTATTTTCCATCCTTTTCTCTTCAGTATTTTTTGAACTTCTGGTAGGCTTAGGGCGAACTGCACATGTTTGCAGTCTGTTGATTCACAGTATTCGCACCAAGCGTTTTCGGGTTTAAAGTAGACGTCTACAATGTAACCTTTAGGTTTGTTAATGCTTCTGTCGAGAACCCGCACGCCTTCTTCGCATATGTTAAAATGTTCAAGAGGCTCACCAACCACCTCAGGCGGCATTGCCCTCAACTTCTCCCTAATAGCCTCCTTAATGAATTCTGCCCTGCTTTTATAACCCATAAGCCCACGCCGCAAAATCTTGTCAATTGCCTCTACAAGCTCCTTCGGCAGCCTAATGGTAGTGTACTCACCTTCGTATTCGTCTGTTGGCTTATTTGGGTTAGTTGGCATGCTACATACAGTAGTCAAGTATGACTAACATGAATTTAAACTTTTCCGTATAAAAAATAAAACTCAGAAGATTTCCATTTTAAAGTTTCAAGTCGGCAATTGTTTTAAATTTAAACATCTATGATTCAACTAGGTGACAAGCATGACAGGATACACGACTGTCAGGCTGCCAAAGGAGCTTATGCAACGCGTAGACGCCTTCATTGAAAAGCAGAACTTAGGCTACACTTCGAGAGCTGAAGTTGTGAAAGAGGCCGTGAGAGATTTCCTAGAGAAAAGATGTTTAGGAGAGAAAGACAATGGAAGTTAAACAGCTTCAAATGCCAAAAGATAAGGCTGAAGCTGAACTAAAAAGCCTCAAAGAAGCGTTAAAGCGTCACGCCCAGCTGAAAAAAGAGGAAATCCGCAAAGACCTAATGGCCGTGTATGGCCATTTGAAGCATGGAAAGAAAATCATAGACGTTTACGAAAGCTTCAGAAAAGCTGGCTTAAACTCTGATGGAGATCCAAAGCTGGCAATATGCCGCGCAGACTCAAAACAATGCTACTGCCTAAAAATCGAGGATGGAAGCGCCATATTCGCCATGGAAAGACCGGACCGCTGGCAAAGGCAGCCTAGAAAAACCCTTGGAGAAGTGAAACTTCCAGCTGGGACATTCCAATGGCAGCCAACGGACCAAACACATCCACTAACCTCTTACAATATTAAAAATCAAATAGTCACATGTCCAACGCCAATAATCCCAGCTAAAATCCTAGTTGAAGAGGTCAAACATAGACTTAGAAACTACCACATCCTATGGGAAGTTGAATCCTGGAAGCCAATTCCGCCCAAAGACCCCATTCTACTGAAGCGTCTGACAAGTAACCTATTCGGCGTATTAGCCACATGGGAGCTGACACCGCTAGAAAGAGCCATGATAAGAGGGAGAACACAATGAAGGAAATCCTATACAACTACGAAGAGTTCAATGACAATGTTGACAAAACCAAACCAATACATCACTCCGCAAAAATCAAAACAAGAAACGGCTTCTTATACAAGCTGATTTTCAGACTTTACGGAGTAAACAAAAACAACAGCAACATCATAATATTCGAAGCCCAAAAAACCATCACCTTCACCGAACTTGAACGGCAACAAAAAGAATACCTAAACTTCGTGGAAAAATACGCTAAGCCATTAGGCTCCACGGAAGGAGCGTTAGTTCCATGACGGAGAACAACGACACGGAAACAGCCATAACGGCACTCTTAGAATTCCTAAACACCGTTGAAGCTGGAATAGCCAACGCACGCCAAATCCTAAAAGAAGCAAAAATAGGCTGGAACCCAGACCAAATAAAATGGGANCAAGCAGAAGGTTCAAGTGGACCTTATCAACGCAGCGAAGACGTAAACAACCCAGAATTCAAAGCCATGCTTAAGGATTTGCAAGATCACGGCGGACGCTTAACCCGCCAAGGATGGTTCTACTGGATTTTCCAAAACGGCACAACCGTAGGCCGCAAAAAACGAAACCAAACAGCCAAAAACCACCAGCCTCATTAACGCAAACGCCTGTTTCAACAAAAACCGTCAAAGCCCGTTAAAGCCTTGACAATTGCATTAGAGGCTTACAAGTGGCTGAATTGACACAAAGAGGCAACGAAAACTCTTCCAAAATGGATTCTGAGATCAAGCGAGAATATGACCAGCTTGGTTTTATAAAACGGCTTCTTTGCCCCTACTGCGGTAGCGAGTGCTTGAAAGTCAGCCATGTGGACGATGTCGGAACTGAATGGTTCAAGTGTGAAAAGTGCGGGAGATACTCTACAAAAGCCAAAACTAAAGAAAGAAGGGAGTTTGANGAGGCTTTAGCTAGCTCCGAAAAAGACCTCATACATGTAGGCAAAACAGCCGTTAAACCACTTTTTAATGGCTTGTCCAAGAAAGTTCATCCTGCAATAGACGTTGTTGACGATTTGGCAGTTGTAGGCATCACTTTGCCATGCATCGTCGTAGACGCTAATGGAAAACAAAACGAGAAGGAGCTTTCCTTTCTCATAACATCCAATCGAGATAAGATTCTATGCAACACGGAAATCTTGACAAAAATAAAGTGGAAACTCGCCTACAAAATTGTATCTTTCGAAAACAGGTGGAGCCTNAAAGGGATACAGAGCTTTTTAAACGGAGAGCCCGTTGACCCGAAATATGTCTATAGTATGGTTAAAGAAGCTTGGCAAAACTACATAGAATTCGAAAACCAAGAGTACTACGACNTTATAACCCTATGGACCGTTGGCACATACTTTTTCCATTTGTTCAGCGCTTACCCATACATATANGTTGGAGGCTTAAAACAGACTGGCAAAACAAAGGTTTTAACTGTAGCCAGCTTCATGTGTTTCAACGCCATTTTCAGCAATAACATTAGTACCTCAAGCATTTACAGACTTATTCAAAGCGGACGCTGCACACTTTTAATGGATGAAACCGAGAAGCTGGGCGAAAGGGACAGGGCTACAGAATTGCGAAATCTTCTGTTGGCAGGTTATAAAAAGGGAGCAAAAGTATACAGAACAGAAAAGACAAGCGGAGAAAGACTCGTCCCAGAGGCTTTTGAAGTTTACAGTCCAAAAATGATAGCCAACATCAGAGGCATTGAGGATGTGCTTGAAGACAGGTGCATAACAATAATCATGAAACGCGGCAAAAACAGAGACATAACCAACCGTGAACCAGACGGGGCTGATGAGCACTGGCAAAAAATTAGAGACAGCCTCTACAACTTCTACCTTTCATACTTCAAAGAGTTTATTGAAAGTTGTGTAGGATGTGAAGGAAGTGAATGTCGGTGTACGGGCATTTCTGAAAGAGAACTAGAGCTTTGGAAGCCCATACTAACCCTCGCAAAATTCTTCGACAAACACTTCCCAAACTTGAACATTCCAGAACGTATAAGGAAGCTTGCTGAGACGAAAGCCGAAGAAAAGAAAACCGAGAACATGACCGAAACAGGCGAATATTTACTTGTCCAAACNCTGCTAAACATCGTTAAAGACAATGAAGAATGCTATTACCCTGTGCGGAAAATCAAGGATTTTATGGCCCAAGCGTTTGACGAAGAGCAGAAGTGGCTTTCAAGCGAGTGGGTTGGAAGAGCCCTAAAACGTTTAGGCTTCACTGACAAAAGGCGTGTTGGAACAGGGTGTGAATACAAACTAAGCGCTAAAGCCATCATAGACCTAGCTGAAAGGTTAAACATTCCAGTAAACAACGCTCGCGAAACAGACGCCCATGTCACCCAACCTTCACAACCTACACATTCTACACAACCTACACTAGCTGAAAAACTTGAGCAAATCAAAACGTGGCTCTTAGAGAACAAGGATGAAAACGGGCTAATCAGCTGCGGAATCCTCGCATCAAAAATTAAAGAGCTAGATCTTGACGTCCAACAAACGGTTAAGATTTTAAAAGACGAGTATTGGCTTCGAGACACGCCAACCCTGGGAAAGTTCGGGGTTAAGTGAGCTGAAATGGTTGGGGCTGAAGGGGAAAAGACTGGCTCCAACTTCCAGCCTTTACGTTGCCCAAGATGCAATTCACCGAAACTTTACAAAGATGGACTACGCTATTTGGCTGACGGCTCCAGCGTTCAACGTTGGCTATGCAGAAACTGCGGATACCGCTTTACAGAACCCAACCGTAAAGCCAAAACCGGATGGAAGAGTCTTCCATTCAGCTTAAATCTTGAAAGTGGCTTAAAAAATATTTGCCAAGGGAACGATGACTCTGGAGGGCGAGATTCCACCGTCTTGGCGGCGGTGCAAACCTTGGCCGCAGTAGAAAAAGAAAGCGAAAAGCAGGCTGCGGGGACCACGTCGAAGTCNAACGCAACTGAGCTTCAAGGAAAACTCCTTGAATTTCTTTGGTGGATGAAAAAGCAAGGATACAAGGACACTACCATAAATAGTAAAGGTAAAAGGCTTTCCAGGCTGATTAAGCTCGACGTTAACCTGTTTGACCCTGAAAGCGTCAAAGAAGCATTAGCAACACAAAATTGGAAAGACTCAAGTAAGGAAACGACGGCTTACGCGTACGACTCATTTGCTAGGTGGCTAGGCATAAAATGGGACAAACCACGTTACAAGGCCCTGAGAAAACTGCCCTTTATCCCCCAAGAAAGAGAGATAGACGACCTCATAGCAGGATGCAACATGCACGTTGCAACATTCATTCAAACCATAAAAGAGACGGGAGCAAGAGCAGGAGAAACATTCAACCTTAAATGGATAGATGTAGACTTTGAAAGCAAAACGTTAACGATAACACCTGAGAAAGGAAGCAACCCACGAATATTTAAGATTTCAAACAAGCTCATAAGCATGCTTAAAAGCCTACCCAATACATGCGAAAGAATTTTCAACCGTTACAAAAACCTAAAAAGCCTAAGCTGCACTTTTGAACGAAACAGGAAAAGAATAGCCTACAAGCTTGGAAACCCNAGGCTTCTAAAAATATCATTTCACACGCTACGCCATTGGAAAGCCACAATGGAATACCATAAAACAAAGGACATACTCCATGTCATGGAAATCCTAGGCCACAGAAACATCAAGAACACGCTAATATACACTCAACTAATCAAAGCCGAGGGTGAAGACGAATACATATGCAAGGTTGCCAAAACAGTTGAGCAAGCAGCTGAGCTCGTAGAAGCAGGATTTGAATACGTATGCGAAATGGACGGAGTTAGGCTCTTCAGGAAAAGAAAGTAGAATTGCTGAGGTTTTATGCCGGTAATGGTGCGGTCGCCGGGATTTGAACCCGGGTCGTCAGCGTGGCAGGCTGATGTCCTAGACCAGGCTAGACTACGACCGCTTGGGTCATCAGTAACAGATTCTAAAATAGCAAACACATTAATAAAATTAAAGCTAGACGGAAGAACAAGCGAAAAAGTAATCAAATGTATAGGCACTAGACTAACAAGAATAGTTGAGAACTGCGATTTAGACAACCCCGAACAAGTCAAATTCTACATAGCAGAAATGAAAATCAAAGACAAACACGGAACAGAGAAGAAGGCAGACAACCAAATCAAAAACAAATACGCAAGTGCATACAACCACTACCGCATAGCCAACAATATTCCATGGAAAAAGCCATGCTACAAAGTAGTAGAGAAAACCCCACTAATCCCAACAACCCAAGACATACAAGCCATTATAGACAACTCCTCAGAAGATTACGTAACAATCTTCACAATACTAACAGAAATCGGATGTTGCCCCGAAGAACTCCACCAAGTAACACAAAAAGACATCAACATAGAA
>JGI24721J44947_10013275_pt1 | contig 10034 bp, 10 predicted proteins | sample YelNatPaOPGAMG01_FD_44947 | JGI IMG/M metagenome (IMG submission 44947) | reverse complement strand
GGTCGGTGGCGGCGGCCCGCCTCGTCGACCGCCGGGAGTGGGTGCGGGCCGCGGCCGAGTCGATGCGGGTGATGACCAACGGGACGGAAAAGCCGCGGGGCTTACTCACCGGCCGCGTCACCGGCGCGCAGACGGGCGCGGTGCTGGCGTTCGTCTCCTCCGGGATCCTCGGGCAGTACGACCCGTTCGCGGCCGCGAAAGAGGGATGCCTGCTGCTGGTGTACCCGAACGTCATCGCCGTCGAGCGGCAGCTGCGCATCGACCCGTCCGACTTCCGGCTGTGGGTTTGCCTGCACGAGGTGACCCATCGTGTGCAGTTCACGGCCAACCCCTGGCTGGCCGACTACATGTCCGAGGCGCTGGGGCAGCTGACCCAGGGCGCCGGCGACGACATCGGGCAGGTCACCGCCCGGCTGGCCGACTACGTCCGCAGCCGCGGCGCGGGGGCCGATGCCGGGTCGTCGGGGATTCTGGGCCTGGTGCGGGCCGTGCAGTCCGAGCCCCAGCGCGACGCCCTGGATCAGTTGCTGGTGCTGGGGACGCTGCTGGAGGGCCATGCCGACCATGTGATGGACGCCGTCGGGCCGGTGGTGGTCCCGTCGGTGGCGACCATCCGNCGCCGCTTCGACGAGCGTCGCCACCGCAGGCAGCCGCCGCTGCAGCGGGTGCTGCGCGCCCTGCTGGGGCTCGACGCCAAACTCAGCCAGTACACCCGCGGCAAGGCGTTCGTGGACCACGTGGTGGGGCGGGTCGGCATGCAGCGGTTCAACACCGTGTGGTCGGGGCCCGACACGCTGCCGCTGCCGGCCGAGATCGACGAACCCCGGCGATGGATCGACAGGGTCCTGTAGGGCAGCTGCGCGCGGCCGTCGAGGCGTTCGCGGCCACCCACCTGCCCAGCGATCCCGACGGCGGGCGGTGGTGTGTGGCGCTGTCCGGCGGCCCGGACTCGCTGGCGCTCACCGCGGTCGCGGCCCAGCTGCGGCCCACCGCCGCGCTGATCGTGGACCACGGGCTGCAGCCCGGCTCTGCGGCCGTCGCCGAAACCGCCCGCGAGCAGGCGGTCGCATTGGGATGTGTTGACGCACAGGTGCTTTGCGTACAGGTCGATGCGCCGTTCGGCCCCCAGGGCGGTCTCGAGGCGGCCGCGCGCGCCGCGCGCTACGCGGCGCTGGGCACCCACCGCGACGGCCCGGTGCTGCTGGGTCACACGCTCGACGACCAGGCCGAGACGGTGCTGCTGGGGTTGGGGCGCGGCTCCGGGGGGCGCTCGCTGGCCGGGATGCGCGCGCACGACCCGCCGTGGTGCCGGCCGCTGCTGGGGGTGCGCCGCAGCCTGACCCACGCCGCGTGCCGCGCGCTGGGCCTGACCGCCTGGCAGGACCCGCACAACGCCGACCGTCGTTTCACCCGGACCCGGCTGCGCCTGGAAGTGCTGCCGCTCCTCGAGGACGTGCTGGGCGGGGGGGTGGCCGAGGCGCTGGCCCGCACCGCGACGGCGCTGCGCGAGGACACCGCGCTGATCGACGCGCTCGCCGCGCAGGCGATGCCCGGGGTGCGGACGGGCCCGGACCTGAACGCCCGGGCGCTGGCCGGGTTGCCGGCGCCGGTCCGGCGCCGGGTGATCCGNGGCTGGCTGCTGGACGGCGGGGCGATCGGGCTGAGCGACAAGCAGATTCGGGGCATCGACACCCTGGNCACGGCCTGGCGTGGGCAGGGCGGGGTGGCGATCGGGTCGGCCCTGCGCGGTCAGCGGCTGATCGCGGGGCGACGCGACGGTGTCCTGACCATGTGGCGCGAGCCGGTCCGGTAACCGCAATATCTGAGCCCGTTGGTTTTTCGCGCTCCGACATGGCACGCTGTGCTCGTGGCGCAGACCTCCTCGGCGATCACCCCGGCCCAGCCAACGGAGCTCTACCCGGGGGATATCACGTCGGTGCTGCTCACCGCCGAGCAGATTCAGGCCCGGGTGAACGAGCTCGGCGAGGAAATCGGCACTCACTACCGCGAGTGCATCGCCGAGGCCGGCCAGGACCTGCTGCTGATCACCGTGCTCAAGGGCGCTGTGATGTTCGTCACCGACCTGGCGCGCGCCATCCCCGTGCCGACGCAGTTCGAGTTCATGGCGGTCAGCTCCTACGGATCCTCGACGTCGTCGTCGGGTGTGGTGCGGATCCTGAAGGACCTGGACCGCGACATCCAGGGCCGCGACGTGCTGATCGTCGAGGATGTCGTCGACTCCGGCCTCACGCTGTCCTGGCTGCTGCGCAACCTGAGCAGCCGGCAACCGCGGTCGCTGCGGGTGTGCACGCTGCTCCGCAAACCCGACGCGCGGGGCGCCAACGTCGAGATCGCTTACGTGGGCTTCGACATCCCCAACGACTTCGTCGTGGGTTATGGCCTGGATTACGACGAGCGCTACCGCGACCTGTCGTACATCGGCATGCTGGACCCGCGGGTCTACCAGCAGTAGCCCGGCCTCAGTCCAGCTCCCGCACCGCGGTCACCGAGAAGCGCACCGTCTGCTGCCCGGGCTCGAGCGGCGCGGCGGCGGGCATGGTCTTCGGGCGCCGGGCGACCCCCGGGGTGGGGTTCTGCCCGCGCCCGCGCATCCTTGACAAGCCGGGAGTCGCCCGACGTCGGGGGCGGTGAACTCGATGCCGACGGCGGCGGCGACGACGATCGAGCGGCGGACGAAGCCCCGAATGCTCAGTTGCGGCAGGCGGTGCACCTGAGCGCCTCGAACCGCCCAGGTGTCGCCAGCAAAGCATAGTGTGTAGCGTTTCCACCACATGAAATTTCATTTCTAACTCTAATCATATTTGTTTACAATCACTTTCATGCCGTGCACATAAAATGCAGCACATGTGTACAGCTAAGTGAACAGTTGCCGGCGCCGCGGTGAACATGACCCGCGGGGACTGTAATGGCGCGACATTGCGCGCTTAACATGTCCGAAGTTTTGCGGCAGTGGCCGATCGGCCGCTGAAATACGTTGAATATCAGCATCTTTAAGGAGACGACATGTCAAATGTGATCGCACGTACGGAGATACTGGCGGCGACTGCCGGGAAGCTGCATTCCCTCAACGCGGCGTTGCAGGTCGGGGCCGCGGCGGCCGCCGCGCCGACGACCGGTGTTGTTCCGGCCGCCGCCGACGTGGTGTCCTTCCTGACTGCCGCGCAGTTCGCCTCGCACGCAACGCTTTACCAGGAGATCAATGCCCACGCCGCGGTGGCCCGGGAGTAGTTGGCAACCATGCTGGCCATCAGCACCGGTTCCTATGCGGCCACCGAAGACGCCAACACCGCCTTGGTCGGCTAGGCGCGAGCAGACATGCTTGACTTCGCGCAGTTGCCGCCGGAGATCAACTCCGCGCTGATGTACTCCGGCCCCGGCGCGGGGCCGATGCTGGCCGCTGCGTCGGCGTGGCAGGGACTGGCCACCGAGTTGCACACCACCGCGTTCACCTTCGGGTCGCTGCTCACCGGGCTGGTCGACGGGCCGTGGCAGGGCCCGGCAGCGACATCCATGGCGGCCGCGGCCGCACCCCAGGTGGCGTGGCTGACGAGCACGGGCGAGCGGGCCGAAGAGGCCGCGGCCCAGGCCGTGGCGGCGGTGACGGCCTATGAGGCGGCCTTCGCCGCCACGGTGCCGCCGGAGGAGATCGCCGCCAACCGGGCCCTGCTGATGGCGTTGCTGGCGAGCAACTTCCTCGGCCAGAACACCGCGGCGATCGCGGCCACCGAGGCGCAGTACGCCGAAATGTGGGCCCGGGACGCGGCCGCGATGTACGGCTACGCGGCAGCGTCGGCGGCGGCGTCGCAGCTGGCGCCGTTCACGGTGGTTGCAGGCGCGGTCGATCCGGCCGGACTGGCCGGTCAGGCCACCGCGGTCGCGCACGCGCTGAACGGGGTCGTCGACGCACAGGCGATGTCACAGATTCCCATAGCGCTGTCCGGACTCGCGGGGATCACCAACGAACCGCCCTGGCTCACCACCCCCGCGGCTGCACTCGGCCTGACCGGGCACCTGTGGAACGAGAACGGCGACGGGATCGTCTTCGGGGGGATGCTCGGCGACGTGGTCCAGGGCGTGACCGGATCGGCGGAGGTGGACGCCGGAATCTTCATGGACACGTTCAACAAGTGGGTGAGTCCCGCGCGGCTCGTCGTCACCCAGTTCAAGGACTACGTCGGCCTGGCGCACGACCTGCCGAAGCTCGCTCAAGACGGCGTCAAGGCCGTAGCCGAGGCCGCCAAGGAAGTGCCTGCCGCGCTTCCGGGGGCGGGTCTGGGCGGCATTGCGGGAGCCGTCGGCAAGGCGGCCGCCGTCGGCGGACTGTCGGTCCCGAGTTCCTGGGCCGGTGCGGCACCGGCCGCGACGACGCCCGTCACGGTGGCTCTCAACGGCTTCGGGGCGGCCGCCAGCGCCGGGCCCGCCACCCAGGCGGTGGGCGGGCTGCCGCTGCTGGGCGGCGGCGCCGGGCGTGGCCTGTCGGCCCACTTCCTGGCTCCCCGATACGGATTCAAGCCGACGGTCATGCCTCAACCTCCGGCCGGGGGGTGATCGGGCTCGCGGCGACTCAGAAGGGCGGATCCTCGGGCAAGGATGACGACGCCGACTCGTCGGGTGTCCAGTCGGGCGGGAGCTCTTCGGGCTCGCGGAGGTCGTTCACCCAGGTGCACAGGGGGCTGGTGCTCTTCGTGCCCTTCAGCAGAAACAGCATGTCGCGCATGCGGTTTCGGAACTTGCGGTCGTCGACCTCCCGCTTGCGGGCCTGTTCGAGGCGACGCCGCGCCTCGTTGACGGGCCGCTGCTCGCGGTTGTGCTTGCGCGACTGCGTGATTCGGTAGCTGCGCTGCTGCGCCCTGGTTCGCTTGCGCGGAGGCGGCGCCGCGCACGCCGGCTCGCGGGGTTGTGGGAACAGGTCGGCCCCGGCCGGCGCCGTCCGATACACGCGTCCGGTCGGCGACGTCCAGACCACGGTCCCGTCTTTCCATTGCTCGTCACGCCAACCACTGTGGAAAGTTTTGAGCCTATGATGTTGACGANAAAGGCATTTGAGGTTCNCAGCCACCGTCAGCCCGCCGGCTGCCGGGTCCTGGTGGTTGAACGGGATGGTGTGGTCGATGTCGCAGGCGACGGCCGGTCGGCTGCATCCGGGGAAGCGGCAGGTGAGATCCCGGCAGCGGACTGCGCGTTCGAGCGCCGCCGACGGCTGGTAGCGCAGCGCCTCGACCGGACCGGTGACCGGGTCGGCGATGAGCACGGACGCGGCGGTTGCCAACCGGCGGACCTGTTCGGCGTCGATGACTCCATACCCCTCGAGGTACCCCGGCGCAGCGCCGTCCTCGAAAACCGTTCGTTCGCCGGCNATCACATTGATCACCACCCGCGCACCGCCCCGATCCCGCCCGGCCCCGGCGCCGGCCCTGGTGGGGCAGTCATGCTGTCCGCACGCGCAGGCCAGCGGGCGGCCCTGGGTCAGGGCGGCCAGTGCGTCGGCGCGGCGTTGGTCCAGCGTCCGCGGGTCCGCCGCGCACACCTGCTTGGCCAACTGCGAGAGCCGCAGGTCGAAGGCGGTCGCGGTCGCGGCGGCGACCGTGCCGCAGACCTCCGCCATCCCGTTGCCGAGCGCCTTGATCCCGATGTGCCGGCCGTCCTCGGCGGTTTCGCGGCGCTCGCGCACGGCGTCGGGATCGATGGCGCGCACCGCGGCGTCGACGGCGTTGACAATTCGCCGCCGCGACCAGCCGTTCCAGTTGCCGATGCGTTCGGCCAGTGCTCGGTCGAGCTTGGCGACCNGCGCGTCGTCGGCGACGAGATCGGTGCGNCTGATGATCAGCCGCACCGCACGCCAATCCGTTTTTCCCTCGGCGAGCAGCGCCGCAATTGCGGGCAACCGGGTGTCCAGTGTCTCGGCGTCCGACACCAGGTAGCTTGCCGCCCTCGGGGACAGGTTCATCACCGCGGCCACCTCGGCGGTGGTCTGGTCGAACCCGCTGATCATGGCATGGTCGGCCGCGGCCCCGGCCCGCCCGGCCGCGGTCCTTCGGTGCCGCAGCAGCCGCGCCACGGCTGCCATCCGCCGCGCCAGCAGCGCCGATTCCTGGCGATGCGTCGACTCGACCACGGCCACCAGCGCGGAAGGGTCGAGNTTCCNNAACTCATCGAACATGCATTCGAATATAGCCGGCTNCACCGACAGGTTCCGGATGGCCTCGCACCCTGTGGACAACTGCGGGCCGGGGCCGAACGGGTGCCAAGCGCCGGGCGCAGCCTACGGTGTGACGAGGATCTTGCAGTGCCGCTCCGGGTCGGCCAGGTCGTCGAACGCCGCACCGACCCCGTCCAGGCCGACTTCCCCGGTGATCAGCGGCGTGACGTCGATGTCACCCTCGGCGAGTGCCCGCAGCGAGTCCGCGAACTCCTCCGGGCTGTAGGCGAGCACGAACTGCACGTTGATCTCCTTGGCGATCGCGAAGAACGGATGCACCGTGTCGGGTTGCATGCACACCCCCGCGACGACCAACCGCGTGCCCGGCCGGGCCCGCAGCAGCACGTCGTCGATGATCCCGGGCACCCCGACCGCCTCGAACACCACCGCCGGTTTGACCGTGTCGAATGGCGATCCCTGCGCCGGATCCAGCGCCCGGTGGGCGCCCATGGCCGTGGCCAGCTCCCGCCGTTTGGGCGAAAAATCGGACGCCACCACCGATTCCACGCCACGCGCCGCGAGCGCTGCGATGATCGCGATGCCGATCGGGCCGCACCCGAGCACCAGCGCGGTCTCGCCCGGCGCGATGTTCGACTTGTTGACTGCGTGCAGCCCCACGGCCATCGGTTCGGTCAGCGACGCGTGCCTGAAGTCCAGGCCGTTGGGGACGGGCAGCAAGAGCGGCGCCGAGAGCAGCATCCGCTCCGCGTAGCCACCGATCGTGCTGTTGCTGTACACGATCGGCTCGACGCCCTTGCCGGACAGCACCACCGGAATCGACGTGACGAGCGTACCGGCCGGATGTGTCTCGGTGTCCGGCCCGGCTTCGAGCACCTCGGCGCTGAACTCGTGGCCCATGAAGACGTCGCGGCCCAGGTCGACGTCCATGCCGCCGGCTCCGGCCGACACCCGCTCCGTCATCGCCACCACCTCGTCGCCGTGTGCGGCGAAATGCAGGTCGGAGCCGCAGATTCCACACGATCGCACGGCGACCAGCACCTGGCCGGGCCCGGGCACCGGGTCTGGCACGTCGTCCCGGTAGACCATGCGCCCGCCCCGCAGCACCGCTGCGCGCATCACTTCACCGCCCCTTCCTGCTCCGAGGTGTGCTCGCTGATGGCCTTCACCACGGCCTCGCCGGCCCGTCCGATCAATTGATCGCGCCTGGCCTTGGCCCAGTCGTGCGACGACCGCGAGGCTGCCAGCTGTCCCTTGAAATGCGGAATCACCTTGCGGGCCAACAGGTCATAGCAGTGGTAGGTCGCCTGGGGCGAAGCCCAGTCGTGGCCGAGCATCAGCAGCGTGCCGAACCCGCCCGAGCGCTCGAGCAGGTCTTCGATGTGGGCGATCGCATCCTCGGGTGTGCCGATGCAGCAATTCCCCTTGGCCGCATAGTCTTCGACGAACTCANGCGGCGTCTGGGCGCCCTCCACGGAGTTTGCCAACGGAACGAAGCCGGCTGCGCCGAAGTAGTTGGCGAAGTCCTGCAGCCCGTAGGTGCAGTCGTCGATCGCCCGGTCGCGGCTGTCGGCGATGTGCATGATGCTCAGCACCCGCCAGTCGGACCGGTCCGGTTCGTCGCGGCCGACCTTGGCGGCCTGCTCGCACACGACGTCCCAGGTGTTTTCCAGCGCGGCGTAGCCGCCGGGCACCGACATCGACAGCGACAGCAGAGACGTGCCCAGCACGCCCGCCAGGCGCGGTCCGGACGGCGAAATCATTGCCGCCGTTGAGATTTCCGGATACGGCCAGGTGTAGGGCCGGATGTGCAGTTGCGCTTCGCGCAAGGTGAACCAGTCGGAGTGGCGGTCGATGCGCTCCTGCGGCGCGGCGCGGAACAGGGCGAGGATCGCCTCGAGGGACTCCTGCATCATCCGCCGCTGCTCGATCGGGTCGATACCCATCATGTAGGCGTCCGACGGCAGCGCGCCGGGGCCGGCGCCGAACATCACCCGGCCGCGCGTCAAGTGGTCCAGCAGCACCCAGCGGTCGGCCACCATCAGCGGGTGGTGATAGGGCAGCGAGACCACGCCGGTGCCCAACCGGATGTGCTTGGTCCGCTCCGCGGCGGCGGCGATGAACACCTCCGGGCACGCGATCAACTCGTAACCGCCGGAGTGATGTTCGCCGAACCAGGCCTCGTCGAATCCGAGGCGGTCCAGCGCGACGACGCGCTCCATGTCGTATTCCAATGCCACCGTCGGTGATTGGCCGGTGGGATGAAACGGCGTGATGAAGACGCCGAAACGCAGGGGCATTCTCATCGCAACTCCAACCCGTTGAGGAACTCCAGCAGCAGCGCGTTGACCTCGTCGGGTCGTTCCTGTTGCAGCCAGTGGCCGGCGCCCTCGATCATCACCTGGCGATAGGGACCCGAGACCACCTTCGAGGCGCGGTCCGCCCGGGTGAAGCCCAGCACCGGATCGGCGCTGCCGGCCATGAACAACGACGGCACGCCGATTGTGGCGTCAGCCAAATCGGGGGTCGTCTCCCAGTTGCGGTCGAAGTTGCGATACCAGTTCAGGCCGCCGGTGAACCCGGTTCGGGTGAACTCGCCGACGTAGTGGTCGAGCTCGTCCTGGCTGAGCCATTCCGGCAGCTCGTCGGGTTCGGGGAGGCGCTCGATGAAGCCCTCCGGACCCGGGGCCACCATGCGCACCGCCGCGCCGTGGTCCCCGGATGCCCGCAGGCCGCCCAGCATCCGGCGCATCGTGCGGGCGGGTTCCGCGTCCAGCTCGGCGTCGGCGACGCCGGGCTCCTGGAAATACAGGATGTAGAAGAAGTTGTCGCCGGCGATCTTGCGCCACGCCGCCGTCGGCGCCACCCGCGGACGGGGCACCGGCGGCACGCTGAGCGCGGCGACGGCCGCGACCCGCTCCGGATGCAGCAGGGGCGCGTTCCACACGACGGAGGCGCCCCAGTCGTGCCCGATCCAGGCGGCGCGCCGGGCGCCGACATCGTCGAGCAGGCCGACCAGGTCGGCCGTCAGCGCATGGATGTCGTACGCCTCGATCGCGTCCGGGCGGGAAGATCCGCCATAGCCGCGCTGGTCGGGTGCCAGCACGTGGTAGCCCGCCTCGGCGAGCACCGGTATCTGGTGGCGCCACGAGTAGGCGAGCTCGGGGAAGCCGTGGGCCAGGATCACCACGGGCGCGCCGCGATCCCCCGCTTCCACCACCCGCAACCGCACGCCATTGGTGTCTACTAACCGTTCGGTTGATGTCGGCACCCCCACACCAAAGCACACCGGCCGGTGGCTGAGAAGTGTGCGCCGCGATCGGCGCCCTACCGGGTGCGCGTTGGGATAGCGTCGGACGCGGGTTCGATCACTACGAGGGCGGGTGCAGTAACTCATGCGGCTGGACCACATCGTGCTCTGGACGAGCAATCCGCTCGTCTCGATGGACTTCTACTCGCGGGTCGTCGGGCTCGAACCGGTGCGGTTCGTCGAGTTCGAGGCCGGCGAGGCGCCGTTCCCGAGCGTGCGCGTGTGCGAGGACTCCATCATCGACCTCGTGCCGGTGGACAGCATCGCCTCCACGGAGTCCTTGACGCGGGTCCCGGGGAGCGCCGGGCACCGCGTCAACCACGTCTGCCTTGCGCTGTCCAAAGCCGAGTACGGCGCACTGGACCGGCGTCTGCACGCCGCGGGCGTGGACACCGGCGCGCGGCTGAACCACTCGTATGGGGCCCGCGGGTGGGCGCCGCAGGGATACTATTTCGCCGATCCGGACGGCAATGTGATCGAGGCGCGGTATTACGAGCACTGAGCCGCACGCCACATCCACGCAACGTCCCACATCCACGCAACGTC
>JGI24721J44947_10013267_pt1 | contig 10039 bp, 9 predicted proteins | sample YelNatPaOPGAMG01_FD_44947 | JGI IMG/M metagenome (IMG submission 44947) | reverse complement strand
CCGTCATGAAGCGGTTCGGAGGCTGGAGAAACGCGCTCCATCATGCGGGCGTAGGGCACATGTGCTCCCCGGAAGCTGTTGTCGGCTCTCGCTCCCAGGCCGTGAGCAGTGGAAACGGGCACAAACGTGAAAGGCCGACATGATTTCCCGGCACTGCACGCCGACGTGGGGTTAGCGCCCGTTCGCGCCACGTTGCCCAACCTTGCTCGGATGTCCTCAAGTCCGATTGGACAGTCTACTGCACATATCTGCCGCAGGAATCGCAACGTGGCGCAAAGATGAGGAGGGCGGAAGTCTCCAGCACACCTCAAGAGGTGTTCAGCCGTTTATCGCCCCATCGCTTCTGGCAGCTCAGTCTGAATTGGTAACTTGTGCCGAAGATGCTACAATATCCTCAATGGAGCGCGCAGGCACAAATGGAGAAACGGCGAACGAGATCGGCGATCTGGAATGTAAAATCGCCGAGGCCCAACAGCGTTTCGCAGTTCTGGATGCCGAACGCGCGCAGCTTACATCGAAGTTGGACGCGCTTCGGAATCAGCTTCAAGAGGAAAGGGAACGCATCTCGCCGACCACGGCGTTCCCGAATGCCCCTGTCACAAATACTTCTCCAGCAGAAGTAAAGATCGCCCTCATACGCAGGCTGTTCAAGGGTCGCGAGGACATATATGCCAGGCGTTGGGAAAGTCCCAAGGTCGGCAAGTCCGGTTACCAGCCCGCCTGCCGTAACGAATGGGCGAGCGGTTTGTGTGACAAGCGCCGCGTCAAATGTGCCGACTGCTCCAACCGCGAGTTCCTGCCTTTGACGGATTCGGTGCTGCGCAGCCACTTCGCGGGTCATGATCGTCCAGGCGACGCAAACTCTCGCGACTTCGTGATTGGCATATACCCAATGCTTGCCGATGAGACCTGCTGGTTTCTTGCCGCTGACTTTGACAAGGCTTCCTGGCAAGAAGATGCGGCAGCGTTCATGGAAACCTGCAAGCTGCATGGGATTCCCGTCGGGTTGGAGCGTTCGCGCTCCGGCAATGGCGGCCACGTGTGGGTGTTCTTTGCCGAGCCGGTTCCCGCAAGTTTGGCACGGCAGCTCGGAGCATTCCTTGTCACGGACACCATGAAGCGCAGGCCGGAGATAGGCTTTGACTCCTACGACCGGTTCTTCCCAAATCAGGATACGCTTCCAAAGGGCGGGTTCGGCAACCTCATCGCGATGCCGTTTCAGGGCACTGCCCGCAAGCGGGGTAATACACTGTTTCTTGATGAACACTTCGTTTCGTATCCGGACCAGTGGGCATTTCTGTCGTCGCTACAACCGATGAGCCGCGCTCACCTGATCGATCTAGTCGAGCAAGCGCAGAGACGCGGCGAGATCACGGGAGTCAGGATGGTTGTAACGGATGAAGACGAAGAGGAGCCGTGGGCTTCTCCGCCATCCCGCAGGCTGAGTGAGGTTCCGATACAAGGTCCGCTGCCGGAAAGCATCGAATTGGTTCTTGGGAACCAGATATACATCGAGAAAGAGGAGCTGCCGTCCGAGCTTAGAAACCGGATGATCCGATTGGCCGCATTCCAGAACCCGGAGTTCTACAAGGCGCAGGCGATGCGTCTGCCGACGTTCGGCAAACCAAGGATCATCTCATGCGCCGAGGATTTTCCCAAACACATCGCCCTGCCAAGAGGCTGCTTGGACGAGACCGTCGGTCTGTTCGAAAGCCTGGGTATTGCTGTAACGTTGCGAGATGAAAGATGCACAGGCACGCCGGTCAACGTCCAGTTCATCGGAGAACTCTCGACTGAACAGGCCGAAGCTGTGGAAAAGTTATTGACCTCGGACAATGGAGTGCTTGCCGCCAGCACGGCGTTCGGCAAGACAGTTGTCGCTATCAACGTCATCGCGCAGCGGGCGGTGAACACACTCGTTCTGGTGCATCGGCAGCAGTTGCTCGATCAGTGGGTGGCACGGCTATCGACGTTTCTCGACATCGACCCGAAGCAGATCGGCAGGATCGGGGGCGGCAAGCACAAACCGACCGGAATGATTGATGTCGCCCTGCTGCAGAGCCTGTGCAGAAAAGGCGTGGTCGATGACTTGGTTGGTGACTACGGACATTTGGTTGTGGATGAATGCCACCACATCTCCGCGAGTAGCTTTGAGCAGGTAGCGCGAGCTTGCAAGGCAAGATACGTGCTTGGCCTGTCGGCGACTCCGGCAAGAAAAGACGGACACCATCCCATCATCTTCATGCAGTGCGGGCCGATTCGCTACAAAGACAACGCCAGGGATCAGGCAGCGATACGGCCATTTGAGCACAAGCTGATCGTCCGAAGAACCGACTTCGTCCTGCCGCTCGAGTTGTCGATGCAGGCCAAACCACCCATACAAGACATCTACTCCGCCATCATCGCGGATGCTCGGCGCAATGACCTGATCCTCGATGACATCATTGCCGCCGTTGAAGATGGCCGATCCCCAGTCGTGATAACCGAGCGGAAGGAACATCTGGAGTTCCTGGCGGCTGCGCTTAGCAAAGCCGTCAAGAACGTCATTGTGCTTAAAGGCGGAATGGGAACACGGCAACGCAGAGCTATAATGGAGAGACTTGCAAGTATCCCCGACGCCGAGGAGCGCGTGATTGTCGCCACAGGTCGTTATCTCGGCGAGGGATTCGATGACGCGCGCCTCGACACTTTGTTCCTGACCATGCCGATTTCCTGGAAAGGCACCCTGTCCCAATACGCAGGCCGACTACATCGACTCCATGCTAACAAGAAAGAAGTCCGCATATACGACTACGCCGACCTCAACGTGCTTATGCTGGCCCGAATGCACGAAAAGCGACTCAAGGGCTATCGGGCGATAGGTTACATCCGAGTCGAGTCGAAATCCACATCATTTCGGGCTTCACACATCCTCAAGAACTCGTAGATCATTTCCCATCGACCAACTTGTGGAAGATCGCTTGCTCTTCGGCTGAAAGAAACTCGTTGGCGTATGCCCTGTGCTTCAGGTGGTTGATGTTCCCCTCCAGCGCGCCACAAGCAGTGCGAGCACTGCGATGCGATCCTTCGTCTGTAATCCCCCTGAACGCTACTTTTGATATTCAGGTTGCCTGAGTTTAAGCTGCTATACACACGGCAGCAATAAGCTTGCCAACCCGTCGTAAATACTGGTATTTGTCGAATTATATAAGTGGCATGATGAGAGGCATGAACACCATGGCAGGAAAATGAAGCGGAAAAAGCTCCTGACTAAAGCGGCGGAGGTGGCAAGTATGAAGCACGTCAAAACACAATTGATCTATGCAGCGGGTACTTTGGCATCAGGAGCTGCCCTCAAATACCTCGAATGGCCGGACTCTCTCTTTGCGTGCCTATCGCTGCTGATTGCGGCAGAGGTCATAAGTGGCATGCTGAGGATGTGCGACAAACTCCTTGACCCGCCGTCGGCCATTTTCTTGATCTTCTGTGAACAGCGGCCGCGCACGCTCCGTTGTCATTCGAGCTGGCCCATGATCCGCCACACCGAAAAGAACTTCAGGCTGTAGCTCGACACCTCTTGACTTCCACCCGTGTTTGATCAACCATTCACCCCACGCTTCGACGAAGACTTCTCAAGAAAAGGGGAAACAGGCAATGAAAGACCCGATGGAATATCAGGTTGCATTAGGACAAATGATCACGGCAAGGCGGGAGAGGCTCGGCTACAGCCGCGAGAAGTTCGCACGGATTATGGGTGTGGACACCGACTATGTGGTTTTCGTGGAAGACGGCAAGAACGATCTGGGGCTTTCCGAGATGATCGTCATAGCCAGGGCACTGCGGATTCCACTTTCGACTCTTTTCGCGCTGGCAGAGTCGGCGCTGCCGGAATTCTGACAGGATACGATTCGACATCAGAAGAAGCCTGTGTCAGCACCGCTGATTCAGGCTTCTCTGCTCCCACTATCCTGCTGCTCCGAGTTCCCCTCAGATACCCCACCTGCGTCACCACTTGCTTCATCCCTCGCGTCGACAAACCGAAATCAACCGGGCAATCGCTCTGCCCCGAAAACAATCCCGACATTTCGTGGTTTTCAGTAGTAGATAACTAAGTAGGGATGGAATTTTCGCGGAGGTCAGATCGGCCCCAATCAGGTCGCACCGGAATGGGGTCCTCGCTCTGAATCTGAAATAGTCTCACCACATCGCACGCGCTTCCGGTAAATATCCGGTTGAGGTTAGAGCTATACAAGCAAGGTAGATGGATGCAACACATTATGGAAAGTCGCGGCTTAGGTGGCTTAGGCGAGGTAGCCGCGATACTGGCGGCGGGATTTCTTCGTGCGAGGCTGCGCGCGAAGAATCAGGCTGGTATTAACACCGGAATCACTGCCCAGGGACTTGATCTTTCCAAGGGTGTGAGCGTTCATGGTGACATACCGGGTGCGAAAGGAGGGAGCCGATGAGCGCATCGAAGCAGGGACTCGATCCCGAGTTTGTGACGAAGCTGAACCTGTTCGAGAAGAAGCTTGCCGAGCACGGCATCAAGGTAATGATGACCTGCGGCTATCGCTCCATATCCGAACAGAATCGGCTCTACGCGCAAGGCAGGACAAAGCCAGGCAAGAAGGTGACCAACGCCCGCGGCGGGTATTCGTGGCACAACTTCGCCCTTGCCGCCGACTATGCATTCATCATAAGCGGCAAGGTCACCTGGGACGGCCCGTGGGATGTGTTCGGGAAAACGGCGCGCGAGTGCGGCTTAGAGTGGGGCGGCGACTTCAAGTCGATTGTCGACCGGCCGCATGTCCAATGGACCAAAGGCAGGACACTCGCTCAGATGCGCAAAGCTGCCGCATCCAGGAAGTGAAGCCGATGGCGACCTCTTCCGACCTCCACCCGGAACCTATGGTGAGGTAAACGACTATGAGTGTACTTAAGCAAATAGCGGATCTGCGGAATCTCTCCCACGACGAGTTGGTCTCGCTGTGGCGCACGCTCTGCGGCAATGAGCCTCCGGCCAGCAACCGGAGGTTCATCATAAAGCGGCTCGCATACCGGATACAGGAGATAGCCTACGGCGGGCTTTCGGATGAAGCACACAAGAAAATGGACGCAATCCTGAAACGCCACGGCTACGACGAGTTCGGCATGCCCAAGGCCACATTGAGCCGAGCGCAGGGCAGGAAAGACATGCCCGTCATTGGCAGCAAGCTCGTTCGGGAATGGAACGGCAGACGCTACGAGGTCACGACACTTCGAGACGGTTTCGAGTTCGAGGGCCGCAAGTATAGGTCACTGTCGGCAATTGCGAAGGCTATAACCGGCACGCATTGGAACGGGCGAGCGTTCTTTGGACGTGCGCCACGTAGACGCGGCGGCGCACGTGGTTAAACATAAGCCGCGTCGCAACTGATCGAAGACTGGCGGCCAAAAGAGCCGCCCCGCCGCAAGATGAGTGCGGCAGGAAGGGGGCTGCAACTCTTGCACCGCGATCCGACGGTGTGAGGGAGAATGAGCCGAGCGGCCTTAAGTGTCCGGACGCGGGCTGTCCTCCGCGAGCCGGGCTACCACAGGACTCATGGCGAGACAACAAAGTTCGTGTCGGAAGCCTCTGTATTTAATGCGCTCAATGACCCCCGCACGGGACAGCGAGGGGGACGATGTGTGAACCGGATCGGCTGTCTGAACTGATCTGGTGGCACCGAGTAAACGGTGTCGCGGCGCGGCCCTCATCACGGCCCGTCGCCGGAGCATCCAGGGGTAAAGCGAACCGCCTACCGGTCCAGGAGTTTTCGGTCGGAACGTGGGAACCTGACGGCAGATGCCGATGCCGAGCGCGTCGGCTAGCCCTTCGGAGCGGGTGATGTCTGTCGTCGGGGGCGTAGCTCCCGTAGTAGTCTGAGGTCGGGAAAGCCGGCTACATGGCGAAGGGGTAGCAGATGTTGCGTAGAGCATATAGCAAGGAGGAACAGACGGTGGACACCGACTATCAGACCGACGAGGAATGGCTCCTCAACATACAGCGAAAGCTCTACACGTGGAGTCAGGGCCACCCCGGCGAAGCGTGGAGGGATACGTGGAAATGGGTGATACATCCACAAAACCTCCGCTTGGCGTGGCAGCGAGTCGCGAGAAATCGCGGCAAACGCACGCCCGGGGTGGACGGGTTAACAGTAAGGCGCGTCGAGCAGCGCATAGGGGTCGAACGATTCCTTGACGAGCTTAGGCAGCGGTTGCGAAACGGAGACTACCGGCCTATGCCCGTCAGACGCGTGATGATTCCCAAGCGTGGAAAACCGGGCCAGTTCCGGCCGCTCGGCGTGCCCACTGTTGCGGATCGCGTCGTACAAGCCGCGATCCTGCATTTGCTGGAGCCGATCTTCGAGGCAGGGTTCTATCCCTGCTCGTACGGATTTCGTCCCAAGAAAAGCTGTCGCGACGCGGTCGAACATATCCGCAACGCGATACGCCCACGCAAGGAACGGAGCCGGACGGATCGGCCCTCACCGCCGTACCAATGGGTCATTGAGGGGGACATCAAGGGATGCTTCGACAATATCGACCACCACAGCGTCATGCAGCGCGTCCGACGACGTATCGGTGACGTCAAAGTATGTCGGCTCGTCAGGGCATTCCTGAAAGCGGGGGNGCTGGCCAACGACGCATTTCTGCGCTCCGAGGCCGGAACTCCCCAGGGCGAAATCCTCTCGCCCCTCCTGGCGAACATTGTCTTGTCCGCCATCGAGGAACGCTATGAGCGATTCGTCGTGCCCCGCCTTAGTCGAGCGGGCACACCCTACGTCCGCCCCGGCAATGAGATCCGTAAGTTCCGTCATCGCGAACGAATGGCGGGACGACCGGTCTTTCTGCCCGTCAGGTACGCGGATGATTTCGTGGTATTGGTCACGGGCACCCAAGAAATCGCCCGTGCCGAAAAGGAGGAGCTGGCGCGCTTCCTCTCGGAGGAGTTGAAACTCATTCTCTCACCGGAGAAAACGCACGTCACGGCGTTGACAGATGGCTTTCACTTTCTGAGCCATCGAATCTATCTTCGATGGGACGACCGCTGGGGCTACTGGCCTCGGGTGGAAGTTCCAAAGGAGAAGATCAACGACCTCCGCTACCGCGTTAAGCAGATGACAAAACGAGGGAGCACTCACCTATCTTTTCAGGAGGTGATCGACGCCCTCAACCCAATGCTGCGAGGATGGGGTTACTTCTACCGGCACTGCTACGGCGCAAAAGACGTGTTCTACAAGGTGGATTACTACGCCTGGGATCGTCTTCGCCGCTGGCTGCGCAAGAAGTATCCCAAGTCACCCCGCCGGGCGGTTCAGCGCCGATACCTGCGCCGTATTGGTGACCGCCCCCGGCTTCGCTGGGTCGATAAGCGCCCTCTGTTTCTCACGGGCGACATCTCGGTCGGGCGACACAACCTCGTCAAGCTCAGATACCCAGACTACGCGATTGCGGCATCGGAGAGCCCGGTGCATAACGAAAGGTGCACGCCGGGTTCGGGAACAGGGGTGAGAGAAACCACTGCGGGCAACCGCAGCATTGGCGCTCTTGCCCCATGTTCACTTGCGGGGAGGAATGCGAGATGAGTGAGAACATGGTGCGCTGCGCGATATACACGAGGAAGTCGACGGAGAAAGGTCTCGAACAGGAATTCAATTCGCTGCATGCCCAACGGGAAGCATGCGAAGCATATATCGCCAGCCAACGGCACGAGGGTTGGATCGCACTCTCCGAACACTACGACGATCCTGGTTTTTCGGGTGGCAACATAGACCGGCCGGGCCTGCGGAAGCTCATGCGGGATATAGAGCGAGGCAGGATTGATTGCATTGTATTCTACAAGCTCGACAGGCTCTCGCGGTCGCTTATGGACTTCGTGAAGCTCGCGGAGTTCTTCGAGCGGCACAACGTGACATTCGTTTCGATCACCCAGCAGTTTTCGAGCACGACGGCGATGGGACGGCTCACACTGAACATCCTCTTGAGCTTCGCGGAATTCGAGCGAGCTATCAGTGCCGAACGAGTCCGCGACAAGATAGCGGCCTCGAAGCGCAAGGGCAAGTTCATGGGCGGCACACCTTTGCTGGGTTACGATATCTGCCAGACGACGCACAAGCTCCTGATAAACGCCGCAGAAGCAAGGACGGTGCGCCACATCTTCAAACGCTTCGCTGAAGTCGGCTCGGGACTTACCATAGCAAAAGAGTTGAACTCAAAAGGCATCACGACCAAGTCGTGGACCACCAGAGAAGGCAAACATAGAGAGGGCAATTCCTGGAACGCCTCCCTCATCTACCGTATGCTTTCCAATCGCACTTATCTTGGTGAGACTGTTCACAAAGACGAATGCTACCCTGGAGAACACGAAGCGATCATTTCCCAGAGCCAGTGGGACGCGGCACAAACGATGATCCGCGCGAATCCGAGGAAAACCCAGAGAAGCCACGAAACGGTCCCGGCGCTGCTTGGAGGCATCATCCGCTGCGAGCACTGCGACCGTGCGATGACCAGCACGTACACACGGAAGGCCGGCAGAACGTACCGCTACTATGTCTGTACCAAAGCCAGCAAGAGCGGCTATGACTGCTGCCCGGTAAAGACAGTCGCGGCAGGCGATATTGAGCAGGCAGTGATCGGTCAGGTCCGCGTGCTCTTCCGTTCCCCCGAGATGATAGCACAGACATATCTTGCGGCTAAGCATCTCGCCAGCGAGGAAGAACCCGATCTCATGCCCACTCAGTGGGAAGTGATAGATGCCCTGAAGAACTTCGACGCCGTCTGGGAAGGGCTTAACCCCGCCGAGCAGCGGCGAATAGTTGGATGCCTTGTCGAGCGTGTAACCGTGAGCGTTGATGGTTTGGATGTGCGGCTTCGCACCGATGGTATTCACTCCCTCCTGTCATCTCTGGAAAACACACACAATGAAGACGAAAGGACAAACGAGCAATGAGCGGTATATCACTTGTCGAGGACGCAGGCGGTATAAGCGTGCGTATTCCGATGAAAATGAAAAAGCGCGGAGGGCGGAAAGAGATCACTGTGCCGACTGGTCTCGATGGGGTGATGGAGAACGGTCGCGGCAACGCCTTTGCCATAGCCATTGCCCGGGCCTACTGCTGGCTTGAGATGCTGGAGTCCGGCAAGTATCGCTCGATACGAGAGATGGCCGAGGCATTGGGCATCTGCGTCACATATATGCCCCGGCTTCTCCGGTTCACACTGCTTGCTCCAGATATAGTAGAGGCAATCTTGGACGGCAATGAGCCGGACGGTTTTAGCCAGAACATGCTTGTTGGAGCCATCCCCGCAAACTGGCAGGAGCAGCGATGCAGGTGGGGATTTCCCACGGTTCACAGGATCTCCACCGGACGGACTGCTCCCACGCCAATCACCGCCGCAGCCTTGAGACCACCCAGGCGACTGTAAGCAAAACGAACGAACAGGCAACAATGGCGGGACCTGAAGGCAGATCCATCTTGACCGATGCATACAGGCCACCGACGGTGGCGATGGAGGCTGCACCTATCGCTATAGCGTAGACTTTGCCGAGATGTTGGCTCAGCAGCAGTCCGGTAACGGCGGGAACTACCAGGAATGCGAAAACCAGCAGCGTTCCAGCCAGCCGTATAGCCAAGGAGATTATAACCCCAAGAATCAGGAAGAAAAGCAAGTCCCACCATCCCGCACGGATTCCAGATGCCTGCGCGGTTTCGGAGTCGAACATAGAGAACATGAACTGCTTGCTCAGAAGCACATGTACTGCAACGGCTACCAGACCAGCGCCCGCCATCCACCAGACCTCTTGACTCGTAACCGTCAGGATATTGCCTGAGAGAACATCCAGCATGTGGGCTTCGCCCTGAGCGCTCTTGGCGACAAGGAGCACGGCCAATGCGCTCGCCACGGCGTAGCCGATCCCGATAAGGCTTTCCTGCGTGGTTCTGCGGTCTTTCGACTTCACAGAGAATGCTGCCACTCCACCCAGCGTAAGAAGCAGTGATACCAGCGACGGGTTCTTTCCGGTGTACATTGCAAGTCC
>JGI24721J44947_10013266_pt1 | contig 10040 bp, 5 predicted proteins | sample YelNatPaOPGAMG01_FD_44947 | JGI IMG/M metagenome (IMG submission 44947) | reverse complement strand
CGGTTGCACTAAAGCAAACACTACAGAAACAATCAGTGTGAGTTTTTTAAGTTTTCTCATGTTCTATATAATCAACTTATATTATTACCATTTCAGTGCTAAATTTTTAACCCTGTAAAAATAAACAATAAATAATAATTGCGTCAAACAAAAAGAGCAAAATACATGCCAAAAATAACACCCTCTGAAAACCATTGGTTTTATTTCTGAAATTATGGAATCAGTAAATGAGGATTCTGTAGAATTTCTTGCCCTCGTTGGATTGTTCGTTAATTTCGATGTCTTTATCTGCGCCTTCGTAAAGTCCGTACACAGACCATGGTCCATTAATATTCTCTGAATAAAACACTATATATCGTTTTCCTGACTCGCCCTTCCATGTAAATCTGAACCCGGTCGGGGATGAAGAGAAAATGACGCTCGCCTTAAATAGTTCTGATAACGATAATGGACTTACATAATCATCGCCCGGCATTGAAAGACTCCCATGTTCAAGAAAATGTAATCTCAGATAGGAAACCTGCCAGTTTATATTTCTTTCTTTATTAATAATCTCGATATATCCCATGTTAACCGTGTTGGCGCAAATGGGACAATAAACGAAACCTCTCATTGGATGTTCAATCACGAACGTACCATTTGTTTCAGTTCTCGGAAGTTTAGAAATTAACTGCCAATAAATTTTCGCTAAATCAGCTCCATCTTTGATTCCGTTTTCGTCGGTGTCAGGATTTTGGGGAGATAACAAGAAAGACGCCTCGTCCTCATCTCTTATTCCATCCTCGTCAAAATCCCCGGATATACCAACGATATGTCCATTCTCACTATTATCAAGAACAGCCTTCAGTTGCTTGGCGCTTACTCTGCCATAACCGTTAAACATCTGTCCACCCTCCCATCTGAAACCACCATGTTCCATATAATGAAGTGCCATAGAAGGAATAGAAATCTGTAGTTTATTCACCGGATTATAAACAAGCCACCAATCCATTACCACTGAATCGCCACACAAAGGACATGTCTCGATACCGTCCATCGGATGTTCCACAACGAAAGGGCGGTCTTTAGGTCCGCTATCTATGTCTGCAGCCCGAGGCAGGTTTTTTAGTCTCTGAAGGAACTCTCTCGCAATCTGAATTCCATCCCGTATATTATTTTCATCTGTATCGGGATTATCCGAGGAAGTTTTAAAAAGTTTTTCTTCATAGTCCAGCAAACCGTCGTTATCACGATCTTTCTCAACTGTTTCTTTTATAAAATGGGTTAGCCCGTTAGATTGAAGAATAGTTTTCAAAACAGGCGGTTTTACCTTTCCGTTATGGATTGAACCAGAATATGTGAATGCCCCGTGTTCCAGATAATGAATTGCTATAAATGGCAGATAAATTTCATAGTTTTCAAGCGGATTAACGATTTGCAAGGCTCCCATGTTGACCTGCTCACCACAAATACTGCAAGATTCCAACCCAAACGCCATGTGGGGAATAGCGTAAACTGTATTCGATGATTGAGTATCCGGAAGGCTTTTTATTAAATCATATAGTTTTTTAGCAAGGTCAATACCGTCATAAACTTTATTACCATCTTCATCAGGATTATTGGGATTAGAGCCAAGAATACCCTCTTCGGTATCTGTTAAGTAATCAGCGTCAGAATCTTCATACGGATCTATCGGGGGCAAATGGGAGTCATTACCTGCTCTTAAACCACAGGCAAGAAACAAGGAGGTAATAACCGGAAGTATAGCCTGAAATCTCTTACTTTTGACGGTAGTAAGGTGATAAGTTTTTCGTCTGTTGTCTTTCTTACTCGTCGGGATGCTGCCATAGTCTATACCAACATCATGGTTGCTTCTAAGATCAAACAAATTTAGACATTCATTATAAATTCGTCTGTAATGTGGGAGCAGAATTTTCGTTGCCACACAATCACAACAAGCCCAATGAAATAAGATATTCTGGTCTGTTTTATTTAGCCCGTTCTCACGGTAACCATTTTTTATAAAGCTTTCGATACAACATGATGGATAACCAAACAAATAACCCTCTGCCAGAACAGTAGCACGTGTTGAACCAAGTGGCTTATCGTTGAACAGTTCGGTATATTTGTCTAAACAATCTCTGGAATTACTGAAAATTGTTTCAAACACCTCGAGTTTTGAACGCGCAATCCTCCGTATCTTTCTGACATTCAATCCATATTCTATAAGACAATGGCACTGAACTTCGTTTATTCCGGCTTCCCATCGGCTTAATGGTTTAAGACCTGCCTTTGTTAACATTGCAAGATATGCAAGTTCAAATCCGAGGGGTTTTAAATCTGGTTTCATAATAGTTCAAATTTTACGATTTATTTTTAACAACAAATTTCCAGCGATGCATACTAACGGCAAAAAGAGAATCTAAAAATAATAAAACACAGGATTTAATGATTTCAATAATCCAAATTAAATCAGCTTTTTAAAAATGATTCTCCTAATTCAGTTAAGGTTTGGCTGGTGTTAATAGGCGGAAGTACTGCATTTTTCCGCTAACGCGATTTGAGTAAATAATTGTCTGATTATTCGTTCTTGCCACAGTATTCAACACATTAGTCCATGCATTTAAAAAGATGTCATCGGTTGATTGCAGAGAGTAAGTTTTGTTGGAAACCGCTGTGAAACTAAGATACAAATAATCTTTCTGGATTTCCGCATTTAATTTAAGACAACTCTGCGGGTCAGCAGGATTTGTCCCTGCAATGTACTCCGCAATATTACTCATACCATCACCGTCAGAATCCAGTAAGGCGTCGCTGACATCGTTTGTGTTAAATCCATTTGCGACTTCCCAGACATCAGGCATTCCATCGCCATCAAAATCATCGAGGACAGTAACTGCTACTGCCTGACTTGCAAGTCCATTTGTTCTGGATGCGTTTAAAACAATAACCTGATAGTTAGCCGTGGACTGAACATTTGTAAGCACAAGGAAGCATTTTGTGCTCATAAGTTCATTGGTTACAAGGTAAGTTCCGCCACGACGCCAGCGATAAGTTATAGGTAGTGTTGCTGTATTTGTAACCTCAACGCTCAAAACTACTGTACCGCCACGTGGCACTGTAGTTGGAAGAGGCTGTTGAACAATTGTTGGATCAACTAAAACCAAAAGTTGAGCAGGCTGGCTTTCGACTGAACCGGCATCATCAGTTATAACTACACTATATACTCCTGCGTCTTTTAATTGAACATTTGTTATTGTAAATGAACTTGCCGTAGCGCCCGGTATATCAATACCGTTAAACTTCCACTGATACCTGAGCAATGTTGTGCTAACAGCACTCACTGAGAAGGTTACATTTGAACCCGGTTTTGTGGAAATATTCTGCGGTTGCTGCAATATTGTTGGTAATTTTATAACAGATAACCGAACCGGTTGGCTCTCTGCTGAACCTATCTGATTATATGCCACGAGTGTGTAAGTTCCTGAATTTGAAACTGTTACATTGTTCATCACAAGGACTGCGTTTGTTTCTCCAATGAGATTTGTTCCATTCAATCTCCATTGATAATAAACCGGTTGCGTGCCTGTTACTACCGGATTGAATATAACAGTGCGGTATTCTAACGATGTGGTATCTTGCGGCATTGATACGATAGATGGCGGCTCACCCTGTATAGGCAAATTTGCAGGGTTCGGCAATGCTGCTCTCCAATTTAACGGATCATTGCCAAATTTTGTTTTATCAATTCTTTGCAACGATGCCCCAGCACATGCGGCTGCCACAGGCCATGGTGAACGGTCGTTATACCTGACCTCATCAACTGTTACATAAACTATTCCCCTTTCGGTAACACCTTCAGGTCTCTGAATTTCGATATTTTCACCGTTGTCCTGCAGCCCGCCTGAGTACTGGTATATGCAATCTGATCAGGCACGGAGAATCGTTGTCTGAATTCTATTGGGTCAGAATTTGCTAAAATAATTATATCACCCGGCTGCATTACAATCCCTGAAGGGAATGTAAATCCAATACCGTTAACCTTCCACGAATTTTGCGGATTGGATGGATCATACAATGGAACGCAGTTTGAGATATGTTTTCTATCTTAATAAAATCATCTCTTGCATCCGGAGTTGCATAAGAGATCTCTGTTATTACAACTGGTCCAACAAGTGGATCAGAATTTTGCTGTCCCAAAGTCAATTCTTTCTGCAACACAAAATGTTCCTCTCCGGTACTGTCTACGTATCTGCCAAATGAAACATTCGGAGGCGCAGCGCCAAAATCAAAACCATGACTATATCCTGTTAACTTGCCGTTAGCCGCTGAAAATATGTAGGCAGAATCACCTGACCATCCAAGACCAAACGGATTTAATGATCCTTCGCCTCCGTTGAAATTGGTTTCATAAAAGACTTTATAACCACCGGCAGGAATGATAGTTCCATCCGGAATTCTGAATTTTTGTGGGTCATTCGGGTCATCCGTCAAGTACCATCCGCCAATATCCACGTTTGTTTCCGATGCATTGTAAATCTCAATGGCATCTAAAAGTGGAGATTGAGCGCTGGACAGAACCTCATTTATGTAAATCTTTGGTGGGACAGGTTGGTTGATTATATTGGCTAATGCGCCAACTCTCCATGACTTTGATGAATCCCAGTTTGCTTCCGGATTCATCAACTGAGATTGATCTGCGACAAGTGCATAACCAAGTCCGTCGGTAAGCGGGAACCAGTCATTGTAGGTGAACTCCTGAACTAATTCACCGAACGCACCCTCGAGCCTTATTCGTTCGCCATCATCGCTAAGTGTGCCGATGAATTCGCCAGCAATTTTTGGCAAAGGCACGCCGATACCGGCAATCGACTCATACAAAATTTTGAAACAATTGGTATTTTTAACAACATAAATGGACTCACCCGGATCTGCTATAATATCCGGAAATACAAAGGTTATGCCAGCAGTGAATCTGAATCCTCCAAGATTAATCGGCTTTGTCCCTACATTTTTAACGACAATGTATTCAAAATCCTCGACATCGTTTGTTGCGCCAGGAGGTCGTGCTGGATTATACATTATTTCAGTAATACGAACCGGAATCGGTGTTGTTTCTACGAAAGGAGCCTCATTCAAAGCGCTCCAGTTTGTTCCAACAAGGACGCGCGATTTAACAAGAGCGCTGGACCTTAAGACCACTGGTTGCGTGTATGGGATTGCTTCTGGCGATAATCCCCCGCCTGGTAATCGTGGATCTGTTCCGTTGGTTGTGTAATAAATTTGCCCTGTTGGAGCATATATAGATAGGACCATATAATTTGAAAAAGTGGCGCCATGGAGACTGAAGGATGGCGCTGTTACGTTTGGATAAAGCCCTGCGTTCTTAAATTGCTGAATCACGAGCGCAGTCCGGTTCGGGAAGAACTGAGTCAAAAGTCTTGTCCTTTCCGCAATCCATTCAACGTCCCTTGTGTATGGTTGGTTTGTCCTCACTACGTCCCCCCATCGGGCAGACTCACACACTATGGCTTTGTAAATTGTGTCACACAACTTAATGAACCTTGGAATTGTCTGATTTGTGGTGAGCGGTCCGTTATTAAAGAAGAATTTGTGAGCCCGGTCTGCAAAAAGCATTCTCCATTCCGGATTTTGTTTTAATTGATAGTACAGGCGCGCTGGTGACATTCTTTCATTATCTGCAGTACCCACCGTAGTTCTATCTTCCGGTACCCATGGAGGAAGCTCGAGTGTGTATTCGGCATCCCAGACAAGGAATATAAACCGACCATCAGGTGAACGTCGTCTTACCGCATTCCAGTTTTGCCATGGCCAGTCAACAGTGCATGTATAAAAATTAAGCATCATGTAATCGGCAAGGTTTGTTACATCCAGATATTTCTGGATAGCGGCGTATTGTTCTGGGGTTGTAAGACCCGCATTTGCAATATTAAACATAGTGTCCCATGCAAGGCGATCGCCATCCGCTACTTTCGGTTGTGTGGGTGTTGATAGTTCGCTGAATATTGCGTCATATTCCTCTTTATTTCCACCTAAATAAGAAGCAGCAAAGGAAGCGTCAGTCCGTTCTGTCGGATTATACATTCCCCAGTAAAGACCGTTAATATAAAGATGTACAAATTTCCCATGAGCAGAGAGTGAGCCCATAGCAAGCTGACTCTCGCGGGTAAATTGGTCACGAACATAAATGGCATGAGTTCTCTCAGCACCGTCGGCGTTGGCATTATTTAAAGGTCCTGAATTGTCAGTACGAACCCATGACATATTGAAAATCGGTCTGAAATTAATAGCATCAAAGCGGTCAATTTCACTATCGTCAAAGAATTTATAATTCAACTTTTTCGGACCATATCTATCTCGGAAAACAACACGCAAACCTTTCTTAGGCGTCATCGTCCTGCTTGCGCCACCTGCAATTCTGACACCACAATTTACATTTATTCCCTTTTTCGTACCGTCAGGGAAAAACACCTCAAAAGATGCTTGGCGTTCAGAAGAAACACCCCTCCATGTTGGATTGGAGTAAATTCCCTGAGGCCCAAAGAATTCATCAGGATTTACAGTAATACATACAATGGGGAGCGATTTCAGGTCATCAGCAATCTCGTTTTTATAAGCCGCATTAGTAACAACACGCTTATCCATCGCATAGTCTGCTGTGGCACTACCCCATGTTGTCGGGAACCCGGCTCCGGTCTGGTTGAGAACATCGTTTATAAAAATGTATGTGTGGGTATCTATATTTGAAGGTTTCCACCCTGGTTTAAACGCAGCAGCGCGAATTACCGTAGTTTTGTTTATTGGAATTGGCGCAGAGTAAATAAATCCATTAGTTTCCGATGGCGCTGTACCGTTCATCGTATAACGTATTGTTGCTCCCGGAGTGGCGCACGTTATTTCAAGCAGGAAATTCGTTTCATAAAACCCACGGTCATGACTAAACTTGGTGTCTGCAACATATCCGGCAAAGCCAGAGTCATTTGGATAACCAGGTGTCGGGTTGCTGAAATACCTGGCTCCCAGTCCTTGTGTTTCATTTGCTATTAAAACAGGCAAAATTAGAAAGTCCGGATCGGAAGCCGACGAATTCAGCGCTTGAATAGCAAGGATGTTTTCACCAGATTCAAGTAAATTCAGATACTGAGTAAGATTTATTTCTTCGTAATCATACGCCAGCGAATCATCCCTATCAATCAATGAAGTAGAATCCCATGATGGGTTTTCCGGCGCATTGCGCCTTGCAATTTCCTGACCGTTAAGGTAAGCAATAAATCCATCATCGTATTTGATTCTTAAAATCAACTCATCGTAAATTGCAGAGTCTGATACATTAAATTTGTAGCGGATATACATGGAAGTTCTACCTGACATCTTTGCCTTAACATCTGTGTTGGCAAATCCGCTAAGACCAGTCAATGGCATACCTGCGGCGATCTTCTGAACCTCTTCAGTGGAAAGAGCGCGCGTCCATAATGCTACTTCATCCATATAGCCTTGAGCGTATTCGCCGGCGCCCGGATCACCACCCCAGTAAAATGGATTCGCCTCAATATCGCCACCAGCGACATTTGCTGATACGACTTTGCCGTTAACATAGTACGACAATGAAGCGCCGTTTTTTACAACGCAAAGGTGTAACCATTGATTGTTAGGAATTGTATAATACATAAAACCGATATCGCCCCCGCGGTAATATTCAAACCGGGAGGGGGTAAATTTTATGAATTGTAATGGGGATTGAACTCCTCCTGAACGATTTCCTAATATAACACCTACATTGTTCGGTACTGCCTGCTGGTTCCACCAAAACGACCATGTAAAATTACTTGTACTTTGGGATAGGCGAGGGATTGTACCAGCTGAAACATAACTACTTGACCCACTGAAACTTAGAACCCATCCACGCACAGGGTCATAAACCCAACTTGCATTGTTAATCGCACCATTCGCACCACCTGCAAGGTTAGAAACCACCGTACCACTGCCTTCGCGTATAGGCCAGAGACCATAAAGATTAGTCCTTGCCGGCTCGGCAAGCGACTGAAGCCAAACCCAGATTGCCCGCTTGTCCACGAGGAATCATCAAAATCTACTGAAGTCCAGTTTGTCGGCGGATTAGCATTTTGAGGGATAAAATATCGTGCTGATATTCCGTTTGTGATCAATAGCGTGGTTGTTACCTGCCTGCCATCTCCGAATGAAATGTCGCTATACTGTGGTGGATACGTCGGAAAATATTCTGTTGCAATACTTAGATCTGGTCGGACAAGCGCTAAATATTCGCCGTCGCTACTTAACTGGAAATTAGCATGCAATGGTTGTCCGGGAACTGCCCGGTTTTTACCCGAAGCAAATACAAGCATATAACCACCACCAACAATATTCGTTGAAGGAAAACGCCACTTTGTTAAATTATTCGTATTATCAGTTAAATACCAACCACCAATGTTGATGTTTGTAGAGGTAACATTGTGGATTTCAATCCAGTCAGGATATTCTCCGTCTTCATCCATAATTGTTTTGGTATTTCGTGCCATGAATTCGCTGATTATTAAATCAGCCGCAGGCGATATTATGATTCCGGAAAATAGAACTGCAAAAAATAGTAGAAACGCATAGAAAATACCCCTATGCCGACGATTGTATTTTGAGTTTTTCATACTGGCTGTTAATATAAATAAAATCATTCTGAAAATACAATATTTTTTTAACCCGAATCCTCATGATTGGACTCATCGGCAAAAACATGTGTAAACACGAGTGGTGAAAATATTTACACTTGGAAAAGATGAAAAATCCGATTTTTCGATATGTAATTTTACAGAAGAATAAGACATAATCTACAGAGGAACACAACATAACATTTAGATAGAATGTGGTGTAGAAAAGTTTTATTATTTTAACGGCGCAGATTCACTGAAATACACACATAAAATTCATAAAGAGAATATAAAAAAATTAATGTGAAGGGTTTATTTTTACAGTGATTTTTAGATACAACGGAAGATTCCTATCCATGAATGTAGAACCATAAAAATAATTTCTCTTATTACTCTGAAATAATTTTAGGAATTATTATCATAAAATTTTAGAAAAAATTTAGTTATCAAATCGTCGTACTGTTAATAAAATTTTTGCTTTAGACCACAATGAAATCGGGAGTTAAAAACTCCCGATTTCACACATCTCCTTGGCGAGGTGTCACTTCTATAAAAAAAATTATCTTCTCTTTACAAAAAAATTTTATCCCTTTAGGTTCTGCTAACTTTATTATTAGAGAATTAGATGCGTTGTTTCAAAAAGAAAAATTACGTAAATTTTATACGTAAAATTCAGTAAGAAATCTTAAGGAAAATCAGGGGTTTATTATGTTCTGTTTAATTGCATACATTGTGAGACCCGCAACATTATGGATATTAAGTTTACTCATTATTCTTTGTCTGTGGGTATCAACAGTTCTTGGACTTACATTAAGTTTGGACGCAATCTCCTTAGTTGTCAGACCAGATGCGATTAACCTCAATATTTCGATTTCGCGCTTAGATAAAACGTAAACAGGTGGCTTTGCTAAAACGTTATTCTCCTGATTGTTATTTAATATCTCTCTAATTTTTTCACAAAAGTACGTACCACCCGGGTAAACAGTTTCTATTGCTTTAATTATTTCTTCTATCGGCGATGTTTTTAGGATGAACCCATTTACCCCTGCCTTTATTGAATTGAAAAGGTCATTGTGGTCGCATGAGTTGGATATAATTATAAATCTTGTATTAATACCTTTTGATTTGCATTTTTTAACAAGTTCATCGCCGCTCATATCAGGAAGGTTCATATCGACTAATGCAACATCTGGATTTTTATCTTTAATCACCTTGAAACACATTTCTCCTGTTGATATTGCTTCAAGAACACTAATATTTTCTTGTAGTGATAGTGCTACCTTAAGCCCCTCGAGAACCACGGGCATCCCATCTGCCACCACCACATTTATTTTTCTCCTTGGACACATATACTATTTCCCCCTATTTTTACTATTACAC
>JGI24721J44947_10013265_pt1 | contig 10041 bp, 10 predicted proteins | sample YelNatPaOPGAMG01_FD_44947 | JGI IMG/M metagenome (IMG submission 44947) | reverse complement strand
TGTACGCGTGAAAGTCCTCCCTNTCTTTGACCGTGTCGAGCGTCAAACTCTTCGCGAGCCTCTCGGACTCNTCCTTGATGAGCTTCGTGACCTTGTCGCTGTTCGTGCCTATGCTCATACCGCGTATCTCGAGGTATGCAAGATGAAGCTCGGGATACGCCCTTCTGATCTCCTCCTCGACTCTCAGCTCCATCATCGTCGTAATCTGAGGTCGAGTACAATAAAATATTGCAGAGCGGTTCCGGAGGTCTGATGCGAGCTTTGGACATCTTCGGGGGTTATGGCACGATCGCCACGACGGCTTTCGTGCTTGGGCTGTTGCTCGGCGGTTTTCCGCTGTTCGCCTCCGAGATAACGATCCTATCGCTCGCGGCGATGATGACGTTGTCGCTCTCGAACGTGGCCATTGGCAGGGACGTCCTTCGAGGAACCGCAACGCCGACCTTGCTCGCGATTCTTTTAAACTACGTTCTGCTGACCGGGCTGATCCTCATCATCTCATCCTTTTTCAACGGCGAGCTCGCTGTCGGCTGGGTACTCGTGGCAGCCGTGCCTTCGGCCGTCGCGGTCGTCCCGTACACCTACATGCTCGGCGGGGACACGAGACTGTCGCTTGTTGGCACGACGGCGATATACTTCCTGTCGCTAATCCTCGCACCTCTGATAACGATAGTGTTCCTCGGTCAGGAGATCGACAGGATCCGCCTGGTCTATACCATCGTCCTGATGATACTGATTCCCATAGCCGTCTCCCAACTGCCGCCTTTGCGGAGAATGAGCGTTTCGAGGAAGACACCGCTGATCAACATCTGCTTCGGTGTGCTCGTCTTCACAATGACCGGGGCGAACCGGTCGGCGTTCACCGGTGACCCGAATATGGTCTTCTGGGTCTCGTCTGCCTGTTTCGTCTGCACCTTTCTGATAGGCGTAATCATCCTGTTGGTATCAAGAGCTAGGAAGCAACCGCCTGAGCGCGGCGTCGCGCTCGTGCTCTTCTCTTCGTATAAGAATACAGGGCTGGCTGCGGCTGTAGCTATGGCACTCATCGGACCGGCAGCTGCGATCCCTGCCACGATATTCGTCCCGTTCGAGATATTCTGGCTGGTCACATTGAAGCGTCTCGTGCGCCTCCTGGGCAGGAAGGGCGAACCTTGAAATTCCGAGTTTACCTATCCGATGCGAGGAGGAAAGGTCGCATGCCTACGCGAAAGGAGCTTGAGCAGCTCGTGCATGACGCGAAGAGGCTCGGAGCTACGGATGCGAAGATCATCGGGACAGCGAAGATAGTCGTGGACGAGCGCGTGAGGCTGAAATGCGAGATCCCGCGCTGCTCGAACTTCGACTCACATCTCATGTGCCCTCCGATGACCCTGCCAGTCTCCGAGTTCAGGAAGATCGTGCGGAGATACAGGTATGCGCTCATCGTGCAGATCGAAGCGCACCATGATTCCTCGGACAAATCCGGCTCCGGCCTGACACTTGAGCTATGCAACAGGCTCGAGCGCGAGTTGCGATCCACGGAGCCCGAGAAGGCGCTCCACAGACTGATAAACAAGCTCGAAGCGGCGGCGTTCAAGAGGGGTTGCTATCTCGCCCTTGGACTCATAGGAGGCGAGTGCCTTCTTTGTCCGGAATGCGTCGGGAGACATAGCGGAGAACCCTGCAAGCATCCGTTCGAGGCGAGGCCCTCAATGGAGGCAATGGGGATAGACGTTTACAGGACCTGCAGGAACGCCGGGCTGCCGATGGCACTGTCTTCAAAGCAGAAAGTCAGATGGACCGGGCTCGTGCTCCTAGCTTGATCCCCTATCTTATCTTCCCCGAGAGCACCAGCAGTCCGTACTTCTTGCTGTCCTCTATCGCGTCCAGGCTCGCCCGCAGCATGTTCGATGAGACCCCGATGGTCCAGAAGGTCACGGAGTCGCATCTCGATTTCACCCAGACGCCCACACGCGCCTCGGTGCTCTTCTCGGTGTCCAGGTCCATCACCCTGAAATCCTCAAGGATTATCCTGGTGACATCCGGGAACCTGGATGAGAGCGCCCGGTCGAGCGCTTTCCTCAGCGCGTCGACCAGCCCCTTCCTCGACTCCGCAGTGGTGAGGACGATCTCGTCCCCTATCTGCACCTCCATGCCGACTGACTGGTACTTGTTCGCGTTGTCCGTCGCGACATAGTTGTGCACGCTGAACGGTGGTGAGTATAGGCCCAGGTGCTCCGCCATCCGCAGANAGAGAGAGGCGTCGGCGTTCTCGAACTCNAACCCCTGTCTCTCGAGCTCCTTTATCATCTTTGTCAGCGATTCCGCCTGCTCCTCCGTGATCTCGAACTTGAACTCCTTCGCCTTGTTAAGTATTGCAGCTTTCCCGGAGTGCTTGGACGCGAGCGTCCTGCGGACGTTCCCGACGAGCTCTGGCGGGATGTGCTCGTACGCCCTGGTGGTCTTCAGCACGGCATCTATATGCGTCCCTGCCTTGTGAGCGAACGCCCGCTCGCCGACGTATGGAAGCCTCGGGTTCGGTCTCTCGTTAACGATGCGCGCGACGTACCGTGACAGCGCCGTCAGGCTGCGCATCTTGTCCTCTTCTATTGTCCTGTAGCCGAGCTTATACAGCCCTGCAATGATCGAGATCAGGTTCGCGTTCCCCACACGCTCGCCGTATCCGTTAATGGTCCCCTGGACATGCCTGGCACCTGCCTGCACGGCGGAGATGGTGTTCGCGACGGCGCACTCGCTGTCGTTATGCGCGTGGATCCCGACGACACAATCGAACCGCTGCACGACCTCCGCAGTCACCTTTCCGACCTGGTCGGGGAACGAGCCGCCATTCGTATCGCAGAGCACGAGGGTGGATGCACCGGCCTCTCTGGCGCACTCGAGCACCCTGAACGCGTATCCGGGGTTCTCTGCGTATCCGTCGAAGAAATGCTCGGCATCGAAGATCACCGTCAACCCCTTCTTGCGCAGATAGGATATGGAATCCGAGATCATCTCGAGGTTCTTGTCGAGGGTCGTCCCAAGTACCTTCTCGACATGTAAGGTCCAGCTCTTGCCGAACAGCGTGGCTATCTTCGCCCCCGTCTCCAGAATCGCCTTGATACCGGGGTCGCTCTCCGCGGATACGTTCTTCTTCTTCGTGCTGCCGAACGCCACGATCTTCGTATCTCCCAGAGATGCCGTCCTGAGCCGCTTGAATACTTCGACATCCTCTGGCGTGGAGGATGCATAGCCGACCTCGATGTAATCGACGCCGAGATCCGACAAGGCCTTCGCGAGCTTGAGCTTATCATCGAGAGAGAACGTGATGCCCTCACCCTGGGCACCGTCTCTGAGGGTCGTGTCGTAAGTCTCCACCTTGTCTTTGGGGTCGCTCATCCAGTCGGCCTCCAGCAGGGCGCTATTATTCGCTGAGGATATATTTAATGGTGATTAGAACGAGACATCTCCGTTATTGACGACCCAGAATCCGCGGATATCGAGAAGCCACTGCGCCCCGCCATTCAATTCTTCGTCTTGCTCAACGGGACGTATTTCTTGCAGGGATAGCAATAGTAGCGCTGGTATTGCGCGATCCATGTGGTTGGCTTCCCGCAGATCTCGCAAAGCGGGGCTGCGGTTGCGGTCTTCGTTTCTGCCTTCTTAGGCATTTCAGGTATGGCCTTGCTCTCCCCGCCAGCCTGGACATACTTCCTACAGTGATAGCAGTAGTAACGCTCGTAAGTCTGAATCCAAGTGGTCTGCTTCCCGCAGTCCGGACAAATAGGCCCTTGGGGCTTCCTTTGCGGCTGCAAGGATTCCTCTTTAGGAGCATATTTCTTGCAGGGATAGCAGTAGTAACGCTGGTATTGCACGATCCAAGTTAGTGGCTTGCCGCAATATGGACAGGCTGGGGCCTCGGATATCCTGGCGGCGGACGCGGCTTCCTCTCTCGTGGGCAAATATTTCTGGCACCTGTAGCAGTACCATCTGTTGTACATCTCGATGAATTTCGCGTCTCCCTTGCAGGTCGGGCATTTCCTGGGCTCCACTGCGACTTTCGCACCGACCTCTTTCGGCGCGTACTTCCTGCACTTTTGGCAATACCATCTGTCGTATGAACGTAGAGGAGCTCCGAACCGCAATCCTGGCAGGATTTTCGTTCTTCCTTTTCTAGTTCCTTGACGATGACGGCCTCCGGGGGTTCGGCCTTCTTCTCGACCGCCTCAGCCTTGGCTTCCGTGGGCGGAGCCGCAGACACGGTCTCGGACTTCTTCTCCAGGACAGTAGCGATTGCAGAAGCGCTCTCCACCTTTTCGGCCCCGCTTCCCACCTCAGAAGTCTTCGTTAGATCGATATAGTCCTCGCAGGAATAGCAATAATATTTCTTCGTATCCTCCATTAGAACCGCAGGTTCACCGCAGGATGGACAGACCAGTCCTTCCTCTGGCTTCTCCCCTTCCTTTTTCGGCTCTTCCGGTTTGACTTCCTGAGGCGCCTTTCTTTCTGTAACGACTGCCTCTTTCGTCTCTTCGGCCTGCTTCTTCTCAGCATCGACCATCTCGAAATACATCTCGCACGAGAAGCAGTAGTGTTGCCCCATCTGCTCGACATAGTGTAACTCTGACTCGCACTTTGGGCATTTCTTGTCTTCCTTACTCTCGGTCATGTCTTGCACCTATGGAAAAGCGCATGCTCATTCTATTCCATCCTCAGGGCAAATAAAGGAATATCAATTTTATAGTTTCCTTCCGGNTCTCATGCGCAGGAATTACTTGTAATCGACATGCAGTGGCACTGCTGATTATCTGTCGCAGGAATCCCTCATTCATGTCTGAAAGAAAGCTGATATCTACCGATCAACGNGCTAGTATCGAAGGGCTGCCGCTCCAGCTGATGATAATGGGCATCATAGCCAGCCTCGGAACCGCAGTGATAGTCGGATGGATTTCCTCCATCCAGACGCCGATCTGCATCGGCAACGTGGAGTTCGAGCCCGAGGAAATCTTGGTCAGCGACAAGGACCATGACGGCGTGTTCGAAGCGACCCTGAGTGAATTGTCGCTCAGGGTGACGGACACCGCCGGGAACCCAGTGAAGAATGCGAACGTGATCCTCGAAGGATCCAGCATCTGCAACGAACATCACAGATTGTACGGTAAGACGAACGAGGACGGGATGCTGATATTCAAGGACGTGTCCTTCAAAGTGGTGGGAGACAGGACGACCACGGTGACGGTCTCCGTCAGCGGCCAAGGGATAACGAGCGATTACTGGGCGGAGATAATCGTCCTTCCAGAGTAGGTGGGCGTTTGCTCTCGAACGAAGCCGTCCTCTCGATTCCTTTCCGGCTCGCAATATCCGTAGTCGTGCTATCTCTCGCGATGCCCATTTGCCTCAATTGCATGGACACAGGGGAGATCGAGCTGTCTCGGAAGGCAGCGTTCGAAATATGCATGAGAATAAAGGATGGTATAGAATTGGTCGCGACAGGCGGTATCGGGGGATCAAGGGTCATAGAGCTCGCAGATAAGNGCGCCCTGCTGCGGTCCGGGACGGAAATCACGGTAGGAGATTTCCCCGCCGGTCCGAACTCTTCGATGATAAGGTGCTCNGATTCTGGCGGCTGGAGCAGAGCCATCCAGATTAATATTGACAGCNGGATTGCCGGAGTGTGCTCCCCGATACTTTCTCCGATAAAGATAGACAGACATTCACGCCTCATANTAATTTCGCACGAGATCGTCGATGGTCTCGATCTCATACTCGTGGGTGTACAATGATAGAATATCTCTATTCCAGAATGATCCTCGTAATCGCCGCTGTCGGAATATCGGGGCTCGTTATTGTAGCCACGGTCGGTTCTGGACATGGAGCGATCAGGAGCCTCGCGGAGGAGATCGCAGGGCAGTTCGTGCAGCTCGTATCGACCGCTACCAGAATGAGCTGTGAATATTTCAGTGCCGACTATGTGATAACTGACCTACCGTTCTCGTTGGACGCGCGGGTCATAATCAGGCAGCAATCGATTACCGTTTCCATCGGGGAATACCGCGCAATCGGGATATTCGAGGATACCGTGAATCTAGTCGAAGGAAATGAAAGCGCCGATGCGCTGGAGTTCAGTTCGAGGTTGCACGGGGTACGTGTGATATCTGAGAAGAACATCCTGAGCAAGTTCAACAGAGTGACATTGGTCCTGATAGATATCCCGAACTAGCTGGATATTGCGTTCACTGCATCAGCCAGCTTTCGCGCTTCCTCTCTGGTGTTGTAAATATAGAAAGACGCCCTGGCAGAGCCATCGATACCCCGATCCTCGAACCAGGAATGGTTGCAGTGCATGCCAGACCTGATCATGATATTCTCAGCATCGTCGAGTATGATAGCGACATCGTGCGGGTTTCTGCCCTTGAGGTTGAAGCTCAGGATGCCTCCTCTTAGCGAAGCTTCAACTGGCGGTATGATCATCACTAACTCGTTCCCGAGCATCCGATTGGTCGCCTCCCTGTTTAGCTCTCTCACATGGCTCTCTATCTCTTTTCTGCCGATCTTCCAAAGATACTCTGCCGCGACCCCTGCACCGATAATTCCAGGATAGTTCTGAAGCCCGGCTTCNAACCTCTCCGGCGGCGGGAGAATCTCAGCGTGTCTTCTTGTAGCCGTCGTCACGCCATGGCCGCCATAGGTCAAAGGCTCCAGCTGTGCAAGTTCCTCATATTTCCCGGTAAGGATTCCGACGCCGGCCGGGCCGCACATCTTGTGACTGGAAAACGCGTAGAAGTCGGCATCGATTTTACGAAGATCGAACGGGCCATACGGAGCGAATTGAGCGCCGTCCAGTAGCACATGTGCCCCCTTGTCGTGTGCAATCTCGCATATCTCCCTCGCGGGTATTGTCGTTCCGTTCACGTTCGAGGTATGACACATCACTACGAGCCTTGGCTTGGACTTCGAGACGATTTCCGCGTACGCCTCTAAATCGAATGTTTCATCGCTTCTTGAGGGGATCCATTTATATCTGATTCCTATCGTCTTCTTGAGTCTCAATAGCGGGACGTGCACTGAGTTATGTTCCCTATCAGTGGTAATGACGAGATCTCCCCTCTTCAGCCCGATTCCAAATATTACGGTGTTTAGAGCCTCGGTGCAGTTCCTAAGAAAGCAGATCTCCTCTGGTCTGCTCGCATTGACATACTTCGAAAGCTTCTCCCTTGCTTCATCGATCTCTATCGACACCGCCGTGGCGAGCTTATGGATACTCCTTCCGGCGCAAGCGGGATACTCCTCGTAATATCTCCTTACGGCCTCTATTACCCGCTTCGGGCGAAGCGACTGGCAGGCACTATCTAAATAGATTATCGGTTTCCCGTTGATCCGCCTGGCGAGCACTCGAAACTCCTTGCGTATGCTGTTCACATCCATTCGAATCGTCACCCTCTATGAGAATCTCGGCATAATATCCGTTATGGCTCGAACCTATATTTTCCAATGGAACATATATTATCGAGCAAAGAAAAGCAAATAAAGGAGCGNGGGGTATAGACCAAATCATATCAAACGGGGAAAAGTGTACTCGATGAGGAGAATATACTTTGATAACAGCGCTACGAGCAGGACCGACGATGCCGTGATAGAGGCGATGCTACCTTTCATGAAGGAACATTACGGGAATGCATCCTCGCTTCACTCGTTCGGCAGAGAAGCAAAGATGGCCGTTGATGCTGCTCGAGCAAGCATCGCGAAACTGATAAACGCCGCAGAGCCAACGGAAATAATCTTCACGTCCGGTGGAACGGAGTCCGATAATCTGGCGCTGAAAGGTTTCGCGTTCGCCAACCGCAGCAAGGGACGGCATATCGTGACCAGCGCGATCGAGCATCATGCGGTATTCAATACTTGCGAGTACCTGAAGAAGAACGGGTTCGAGGTGACATACCTGCCTGTCAACCGGGATGGCCTTGTCGAGCCGGAATCCCTGGAGCGCGCCATACGTCCTGATACGATACTGGTCAGCGTGATGTATGCGAACAACGAGATTGGCACGATCCAACCGATCCGGGAGCTCGCGGAAATAGCCGAATCGAGAGGCGTCGTCTTTCACACAGACGCCGTCCAGGCGGCGGGCCATATTCCGATCGATGTGAGGTCAGAAAAGATTTCCATGCTCTCAATCTCGGCGCATAAGTTCTACGGCCCGAAGGGTGTCGGCGCCCTGTACGTCAGGAAAGGTGTCCGGCTGGAGCCCCTGCTGCACGGAGGTGGGCATGAACGAGGATTGCGCTCATCGACCGAGAATGTCCCCGGGATTGTCGGGATGGGCAAGGCCGCCGAACTGGCGATGTCGAACATGCCAGCGGAATCGAGAAAGCTGACCGCCCTGAGGGATATGATGATAGATGGGGTCTTGGAGAGTGTCCCGAGATCATACCTCAACGGCCATCGGACAAAGCGTCTCCCTAATAACGCGAATTTCAGGTTCGATTATATCGAAGGCGAGGGGCTGGTGCTGCGAATGGATATGCGCGGGTTCGCACTTTCGACCGGCTCAGCATGTTCGACGAAATCCCTGGAACCGTCGCACGTGCTGCTGGCACTCGGCCTCAGGCCCGAGCAGGCTCACGGATCGCTAAGGGTCACTCTCGGGAAGGATAACACCGAGGAGGACGTGAAGCTGTTCCTGGAGGCATTGCCTGAGGAGGTCTCCAAGCTGAGGCAGATGTCCCCATACAGCGATTCGAACCCGATCGTTGCGAATGAGCCCTGGTGCCGGTCCGAAGAGCATGACCACGGGCATGACGTAAAGGAGGAATGAGCCTTGTATAGCGATAAGGTCATGGAGCATTTCCGTAACCCGAGGAATGTGGGCGAGATACCGGACGCCGATGGTGTCGGCAAGGTCGGAAACCCGGTATGTGGCGATGTGATGTTCATCTACATCAAGGTCAAGGATGACGTCATAACTGACATCAAGTTCAAGACGCTCGGTTGCGGTGCGGCAATCGCCACCAGCAGCATGATAACGGAGATGGCGAAGGGGAAGACCATCGAGGAGGCGAAAAAGATCTCGAGAAAGGATGTCGCGGATGCCCTTGACGGGCTACCGCCCCAGAAAATGCATTGCTCCAATCTTGCCGCGGACGGCCTCAGGGCCGCAATCGAGGATTACGAGAAGAGGAAGGCGGCAAAGCCGCAGTAGCTCCTGAATACCAAGGAAGAGTCTGAGATGCCACGGACAGCAGCGGGCGAGATCGATCTCAGTGTGGATTTCCTCGGCATGAAGTTAAGGCATCCGATCATGCTCGCCTCAGGCATTCTCGGACAGACGGGCGACCTGATACTCTCCGCGCACCGCGCAGGAGCGGCCGCTGTCGTGACGAAATCCATCGGTATTGAGCCAAGGGAAGGGCATCCTAACCCGACGATCTTCCCGCTTAAATTCGGATTGTTGAACGCGATGGGACTGCCGAACCCCGGGATAGATGAGTTCGGAAAGGAATTGGAACGGCTCAGGGGAGCCGGCGTGAACGTCATCGGCAGCATATTCGCCTCCAAGGCGTCCGATTTCGCCATCCTCGCGAGGAAGATGGAGCAGTACGGCGTGCGCGCCGTTGAACTGAACCTCAGCTGTCCCCATGCGAGAGGCTACGGGAGCGAGATAGGTTCCTCCCCAGCCTCCGTCAGAAACATTGTGAAAAGCGTTGTCGCCGCCGTCAAGATACCTATCCTCGCGAAACTGACCCCGAACACCTCCGACATCTGCTCCCTCGGGCTCGCTGCCGAAGAGGCCGGTGCGAGCGCGGTGGTCGCGATCAACACGCTGAGGGCGATGGAGATCGATCCTTACCTGCGGCGGCCNGTGCTGGGCAACCGTATCGGCGGTCTNTCCGGTCCAGCGATAAAGCCTATCGGGCTCAGATGCGTGTACGAGCTATATGACGCTCTCTCGATACCCATCGTTGGTGTCGGCGGAATAAGCACGGGGATAGATGTCGCGGAGTATATCATGGCGGGTGCATCGGCTGTCCAGGTCGGCTCCGTGGTCTATGAGAAGGGGCTCGATGC
>JGI24721J44947_10013261_pt1 | contig 10044 bp, 10 predicted proteins | sample YelNatPaOPGAMG01_FD_44947 | JGI IMG/M metagenome (IMG submission 44947) | reverse complement strand
AATACTCGTTTAGAGTCCTGTTTAAGGCTAAAACCTTCAGCCTGTTGGGCTTGAAAACTTTTCTAACACATAGACCTGAACATCCTTCTGCAAGGGAACATCCCAAAACAACCTAGACTTTCTAGTTTTAAGCCTTTCATCACTCATCTCACCCATAAATGGTGTGGTTTTCTGGCGAAAACCTTGATAAATTTCCCCTGACCCCAGCCATAGCCTAAAATCCATTTACCAATACCGACCTCCTCAATCTTATCTCTAACAAGCTTTTTAAGATCATTGATTGAAAACGTATTTCTAAGATTAATCCAGTTAAGCTTTAAACCATAATCTACAAGGTGATATGAACATCAATAAATCCAGGTAAAATAGCCATACCTTTACAATCAATAACTCTAGTATTAGAACCAATAAACCTATAACGTTACCGTTTATAAGAGCTAAATCTGCATATCTAGATATAGTCTCACCATAAATAGGAGTAGTACTAGATAAAGCTTAAATCTGCAAGCTATTCATTCCATAGTTAAAACCATAATCTTCTATACTTCCATATCTGTAATTAGGATAGTTTAAGAATTCTACATCATCTACTTACATAGCAAATAACTCGTCAAATTTAATGCTGATAACTCTAAGAGAAACTACTTATATTCATTAGAGTAATAGTGTCTTTTCAATAATCATTGAGAAGAAGACAATTATCAAATAGGGGCTAGCTACTTTAAAAAGCTTTTTAGCAAATTCTTCACTAGGATTAGATTGAAAGCTAATCATCCTCTTTAAAGTTAGTGCTGTTATGAATACTGAAAGCATAAGGGTTATAAGCCCTGAAACCCCTCTAGCATACATCAATACAATTGTGAAAAGAAATAGAAATGAACTTATCATAACAGCTTTTACAAATACTTTAACTCCTCTAGTTACAGGTAGCATTGGAATATTTGCTCTCCTATAGTCTTCCCTATAATAGTAGGCTATGAACCATATATGCATTGGAATCCACAGCATTACCAATACAGCTACTAGAACAGATTCAATTGTAGGATATCCTACTGCAGCACACCATCCCCCAAAAGCCGGCATACCACCAGCAACCCCTCCAACAATTATACTTAACTCTAATCTCCTCTTTAACCATAGGGTATATAGTACAATATCAAAAACTAATGCTAAAACACCAGCTACTACTACCCAAGCATTTATCATACATGCTAATATTAATCCTAAAACATAAATTATCACTCCATACAGAGTAGCATAGCTTCTACCCATCACACCAGATGGAATAGGTCTCCTCCTTGTTCTCTCCATAATACGATCTATATCTACTTCAAGAACCATATTAAACACTGTTACACCAGATATTAGTAGAACCCCTGATGCTGCTAGAAGCATAAATGTTGAAAACATAAATTGCCTGTCCGCAGCTACCGTATATGAGGCTAAAGCAGTAAATAGTAGAAGTAGAGTCTGTTTAGGCTTTACTAAATCTATTAAGGCTTTAAACAGCATTAACACCATTCTAACACTACCATACCAACCAAGTCAGAAGCTACATATAAAACTATCTAGTTATTTCCATTCTAATATCTACTATTAATAGCTTCTAATATATTGCTAATGTTATGTAGGCTTGGAGTTTAAGAACTATGTAAGTTAGGTCTCTAAACTCTATTAGTTTCATGGTAGCTAACAGTTGCTTAGAAGATGCTGTCAACTTTTATATAAAGTTTATAGAAAGCTTAATTAAAAGTTGGCAATACCGCTTAGAACACGGAAAATTTAAATATTTAAGTTTATGTGTTTATTGCATCTATATGGAGGGGCTTAGCTATCTTAATGTTGAGAAGCCGAGAATAGTTATGTTCTGCGGTAAGGGTGGAGTTGGTAAAACAACCTGTGCTTCTGCTACAGCATTACATTTTGCAAGAAAAGGGCTTAAAACATTACTATTATCAACTGATCCCACACCATCACTATCAGATATTCTCGAAGTAGACGTGAAGGGGGAGGTTACACGTATTTCTGGGTTTAATAGTCTTGAAGCTGTTGAGCTCGACTACGATCTTGTAGTTAGGAAGTGGGTGGAAAGATTTGGTAGTGAGGTATATGAGGTTGTATCATCATTTCTACCTGTCGATAGAGAAATTATTGACTATATTGCTGGTGCTCCAGGTATTGATGAAGAGTTTGCGTTAAGCTATGTTTTTGACTTCTATAAAAACGGGAGTTATGACGTTATTGTATGGGATACAGCTCCAGCTGGGGGAACAATCTCCCTAATAAATCTTCAAGATAAATTCTATAGACATTTAGGTGAGGCAGCTAAGCTATATGTTAGAGTACGTAAAGCCTTAGACGTGCTTGTAAAGGGTAGGGTTAAGAGGGACCCCCTTGAAATCATTTCAAGCTGGGAGAAGCTTGCACAGGAAGTTTTAGACATGTTAAGAAATGATAAAACACATGTAATCATGGTTACAATTGCTGAAGCACTTGGAGTTAAACAAACTGAACGTATAGTTAGAGAGTTTAAAACATTTGGGTTAAGAGTAAGTAGAATAGTTGTTAACTACGTTTATCTTGAGGAAATGTGTGAATGCAGCTTCCATAGAAAAAGATTTGGAATGCAGAGAAAATACTTAGATATGCTTGAGGAGAGATTTGGAGATATTGGGATAGCAATAGTTCCTCAACTTCCTGAGGAAGTTAGGGGTCTAGAAGCTATTGAAAAGGTTTCAAGGATTCTATTTCCCTAGGTTTAACAAGCTTTTTAGCATCATTAGCAGTTATTATTCCCGCAATACTAAGATTAACTATTGCATTTATCGATGCATTTCCAGTTACTTTACCCTTAATACCGGATATTCTACGCCACTTAAGCTTAGTATTACCGCTTTTAGATTCATAAATAACTCCAAGAACATCACTAACCTTTACAAACGATATTTCACGTATCTTACTTAGAGTTACTTTATCTGCAGCTTCCACATAAATAAGTCCATAAGCTCTACTTCTCTCAGGGAATACGTCATGCATCTTAAGATACTCTCTTGGAATAAACGATCTGCAGGTGCTTAATATAATAAAGTACCTAAACCTACCTATAGATGATATTACCTCAACTTCAACCATAGTTAATCACGATGAAAGATAAGTATAACCTAACTAGCTAATAGTTTACTCTATATATAAATACCTAATATTAGTATTTTAAGCTTACTATTTCCTAGCTAATACTCCAAGTTAGTATGCAGAGGCTTACAGGGTTTAAGGATTAAATAAAGTATGTAGACTTGACAACAATCCCACTGCTAGTTATGTTGGTTTCCTCAATGAGGAATAATGAATTTCAGCATATCTAGCTTTGATTACCATATAGCTGAGCTTCAACTCCATTAATAGATATGTTTGCTGATAATGATTTCCCTCCAGCATCCTCTATGGCTTTAGCAACACTGCTTCTCACCCTATCCGTTACTAGAGCAATCATGCATCCACCACCTCCTGCACCTGTAAGTTTTGCTCCAAGAGCTCCAGCTCTTTTAGCTACTAATATAAGCTCTTCAAGTTTTTCATGTGATACATTGATAATTCTTAAAAGCTCCTGGTTTCTATCCATAAGAAAACCTAAACCCTCTACATCACCCTTTATAAGAAGACCTTTAGCCTCACTAACTATTTCCTCTATATTGTGAAGCAGAGTCTTCATGATGCTAGGATTTTTTTCAGCGAATCCTCGAACTCTAGCTACCATTTCGCCAGTACTTCTTGGAATACCTGTATTACCTATAATAAGCGGAATACTTACTGATGACTTGATCTTTTCAAAGCCTGAAAACCTGCTATACTCTATTAAACCTCCATTAATAGCTATTGTTTGATCAACTCCTGAAGGGGTTCCGTGAACATATTCCTCAGCCATAAGTGAAATATTAAATAGCTCCTTATAGTTTAGGCTGTAGCCAAATAGATAAGCAGCTGCTGCAATTGTAGCTATAAATGTTGAAGCTGATGAGCCTAAACCGGAGGCAATAGGGATTTCGGAGCTAATAGATATTTTTAAACCACTATCGATACTTAAATACTCAAGAGTTTTAGTAGCTGCAATATATACCGGCCTAAGAATAGATTCACCATCTAGACCTCCAATTAACGGCTTATAAACATCACCAGTAAATATACCCGTATAGCCTAAGTCAGACTCTATAAAAACTCCTTTACCTTCATATTTTTCAACAGCTACATAAACCCTTCTATCAATAGCCATTGCAATAGATGGCTTACCGTAAACTACAAAATGCTCACCGAAAAGTATAACTTTACCTGGAGCTGAAGCAATAGCTCTCCTAACCATGGTAGCCATAGTTTAATTATAGTGGTTTAATTTATATTTTAGTGGTTTAGCTAATGTTGGGTTGAGTTTGGTGAAGCTGCTAAGAGTAATTGGTCTTGAAACAATACCTGATATAAAGCCTGGAGACGATATTGCAGAACTAATTATTAACTCATGTATTCAGGAGGGGGTTGATATTGATGATGGAGACGTTATTGTAGTTTCTCAAAAAATAGTTTCAAAATCTGAGGGGAGAATTCTCGATATTAACAGTTTAAAACCATCAAGCGAAGCAGTAAAACTCTCTGAAACCACTGGTAAAGACGCTAGGTTTATTGAAGCTGTCTTAATGGAGTCCAGAGAGGTTGTGAAGGCAGCTCCTGGACACTTAATAACTATAACTAGACATGGCATTACATGCGCTAATGCAGGTATTGATAAATCTAATGTTTCAGGATCGGAAAACATCGTTACCCTACTACCCATCGATCCTGATGTCTCAGCTGGAAAAATAAGGAGGAGGATAGAGATACTTACAGGTAGAAGGGTTGCTGTAATTATTTCTGATACTCATGGAAGACCTTTAAGAAATGGACAGATAAATGTTGCTATAGGTTTATCAGGTATAAACCCATTTAAGGATTATAGGGGGATGAAGGATCTAGCTGGTTATACACTAAGCATTAAGAATATAGCTTTAGCCGATGAAGTTGCTTCAGCAGCAGAGCTTGTTATGGGGCAGGCAAAGGAGAAAATTCCAGTTGCTATAGTGAAGGGATTAGGGGTTAAGATTGAGGATAATCATACTGCAGGAGAGCTTAATATGGATAGGGAAAAATGGCTATTTAAATGAAAACTGCCATTTAGATAGATCAATACATCCTCCAATAATCTTATTAACAATACCTTCAACTTTTAAATATATGCTTCTAAGACCTTGAAGATCATCGTAGCAATGCTCCTCAATTAGTTTTAAAGCCTCAGAATCACCGCTTAAAGCCTTAAAGTATAGAGGAGGCATATCGCTTCCTTTAAGCTCTACACGTTTAGGTATTCCTAGAAACTTACATACACTATCAAGATCATACTTACTAAGTCTAAATAAAGTTTTAAATATAATGAATAGGTCTATATGGTTTACGGTTAATATTGGACTTGGATCAATACCGTTTTTAACAGCTCTAGCTGTTACTATTGGAATATCGAAGCCTAAACCATACCATGTAACTATACATTCATACTCTCTAACATTATTCATAAGGTTAACTATTATCTTCGACTCATCATCTATCGTTCTAGCGAAGCTATGAATCCAAGACCCATCAAGCCTCATCAAGCCATAACCTACAATAAAGCTACTCTCAGCATCTAAACCAGTACTTTCAACGTCAATAAAGCATAAACTACCCAAACAATCACCACTACTCAACTAGACTTTACTCTTATTTAATGTATTGCCTTATAGCTAACATCTTGAAATAAAGATTACTCATCCAGAAGCTAGGCTTCAGGTCTCTTTCCAAGCTCCTTGTAATACATTACCTTCTCCCTTAGAATATTAAATACCAAATCAGCTACTTGAGAGGAAGCTGATCTAATATCATTATCATCGATGGTATGTGCCTGTGGGCAATTATCATCTACAGTTATTTCCTCAAAGCAGCTTCCAATAACATATATTATGGGGTAAAGCCTACAGCCTTTAGGTCTCCAGTCGTAAATACTGCATAATCTTGTTTTAGGATTTAGAAACACACATCTACCATCAACGTTTCTAAGTCTATAAAAGCCTTTACTATAAACCATGAATTCTTCAGTATTAAACCCTAATGAAGCTATACGTTCAATATCCTCCCTTAAAAGAATCATTTCAGTATTTTCACAACATCTTCCACATTTAATACATTGGAACATACTTAACACCTTGAGGCTCAGATAGCCTACTACATCATCAAATCATCCGCTGGACTTCCAATCATTGCCAACTAATAGGAATTTGTAGAATTTAAACTCTACGTTAACCTTCACTAATACTCCCTGCTAAAGCTATAGATTCCCCACTTACAACTGCTCCAGCTACGTTAAAGAAATACTTACTAGAATTCCTCAAGAGTTAAAATATCGCATTTATTCAGGTAGTAGTACTCACCTATATTGATATGGGAAGTAAAATAAATTAAGCTTTAATCCTAACTAAGTTAGACTTCTAGATACACATCAATATTCTTAACTAGTCTCCAGTGTTTAAGCTGCTATGAACTATGGATTGCTGTATTATTCTTTCCGGGTAAGTATATATGTTGAATCTACGTCCACGGGTAAAGCCTACTAGTGTTACACCTACCCTTTTAGCAAGATTAACTCCGGCTTTTGATGGTGCTGATATAGATGCTACTACTGGTATTTTAGCCATAGCAGCTTTTAAAACAACCTCATACGTTAACCTACCTGTAACTGTAAGTATACTTTTCTTAGTTTGTAGTAGGTTTTTAACTATGTATCCTATTACCTTATCTATAGCATTATGCCTACCAATATCCTCAGCTAATATAAGTATTTCTAATTTCTCATCGAATAGAGCTGCGCTATGGGTACATCCTGTCTGATTAAATATTATAGTTTTACTACGCATTAACTTAAAGGCTTCAAGTATGTTTTGAGGCTTAATCTTAAAGCTGAAGTCCTTTACCCCATGTTCAATAGCTAGGTTTAAAATATCGTCCATACATGAGGGGGGCTTAACACCCCTATAGCTGACCTCCACATCACCCTTAACATCTACATATACAGCTTCACCATTAACCCTAATGGATTTAATATCATTAATTGACTTAACAATACCTGATGTATATAGATTACCGATAACTAGTTCCTCAATCATCATCGGCGTTAAAAGCAGGGTAGTGTATGGTTTATTGTTAACATAAATATTTAGCATAGACTCTACAGCAACAAGATCTTCTAATTCACTATATCCTTCACCATCAACAAACCTTAAAACCCTAACTCTACTTAGCAGGAAAAACACCTCACAGCCTAACTTTACCTGTTAGAAGAGATATCATAATGCTTGAAGCAACAAGATCTGCAGTGCTTCCAGGATTTAGCTTATTCCCCTCAACCCTAAGCTCCCTATCAAAGCTCCATATCATTCTCCTACCATCCTCAGTTAATAAGCCGCCAGCACTAAGAACTTCACGAGCCCTAACCGATACTTCACGAGCCCTATCTAAACCGGCTTTACGGGCTATTAACGTATCTGGATACATTGAGAGTATTCTTAGAAATGTATGTACTGTAGCTATATTAACATCTTCCAGCTCATTTAGAAGCTTAGAAAAGTATGGTGATCCAACTTCAAAACTTATCTCAAAGGAAGTAATCCATTCACGAGATATTAAATCATAATCTGCAGATATCTTAAACACTTCAAACAACCCTATACCCTCCCTAATAATCTGGTCTCTTGACCCTAAATCCCTAACATCAAGCCTAGGGGAGCTTCCTAAACCACCAGGATTTGCAATAGATACAGCATCATAAAAATCAATAGAGTCTCTAGGAGTTGTTGATTTAACAATTTTCCCAACATAGCTTCTAAGATTTGTTAAACCTTCTCTAAAAGACATAGCTGCTGCACATGCTAATGGAACTATCAACGTTAATATACCTAGACAAGTATTACCCCCACTTTGCCACTTTAAAACCTCTCTAACACCATACTTTATAAAATATCCTAAACGAAGATTATCCAGGCTAATTAAGCTGCGTGAAGCCTTCAATCCTCTATAAGCTACACGTCTTAAACAGGGCTCAATAGCTACTGCTGAAGCTAGAAAATGCTCGTATCTAGTATCCTTAAAGTCATATGTTCTATGAACATTACCAGGCTTAGGATACCCGGAAACCTCCAGTAATAATGCAAGTTGGGCGCATCTCACAATAAAGTCAACAACACCCATTAAAACCCACTACTTCCTAGCCTTTAACAAAACGTAATCAACAATCTTATCAGCAATATTTATACGTGTAACTGTTTGAAGACCCATCCATCCAGGCTGACTATTAACCTCATTCACAACAAAACCGTTAGCCCCCTCCATAATATCAACACCAGCAACCTCACACCCAAGCGTTTTAGCAGCCTTAATAGCCAACTCAGCAAACTCACCTTCAGGCTTTAACGCTCTAGGTCTACCGCCCATAGATACATTTGTCTTCCACGATGCTGACTCCCTATACATAGCAGCAATAACCTCATCTCCAACAACAAAAGCCCTAATATCTCTAGTACCATGAGGTATAAACTCCTGAACATATAAAACATTATGCACAAAGCTTAAAGAGTGGAAAACTGTTCTTGCAACATCAGGATCATTTATCCTAGCAACTCCATGACCTCTAGATCCAAAAACAGGCTTAACAATAATATCACAGCCAAACTCCCTGAAAGCCCTTAATGCTTCACCTATATTTTCAGTAACAACAGTTTTAGGTATAGGTAAGCCGCTTTCCTCAAGTAGGGCTAATGCATAATATTTATCAACACATCTCTCAATAGCTGAAGGATGATTAACAACGTAAACACCGAAACGTGAAAGCCTATGCAGAATATCCATTCTAAAAACACATTCATCAAGACTTCCACGGCCAATAGGTCTAATAATAATAGCATCAACATCCTTTAAAGCATCAACACCCTTAATAAGAGCTATAGGCTTAAACCCTACATGAGCAACAATATCTTGAAAACGGAAACAAATAAATTTAACACCTCTCCTTGAAAAAGCCTCCTGAAGCTGAACACTACACCAACCCATAGGATTCCTTGTTAAAATCCCAGTAAAGCCCATAAAATACCAAAATACTAAAAGCTAAAAACTTTACTATAGCTTAACAATAATATTGGCAATACCTAACTATTCATGAGCTATCCACGGCTGAAGTCTGTGGGCTTCCAGCGTTTAGGGATGGCTTTACACCTATCCCCTCATCTTCCGGTTTAGGAGTTCACATCTCCCTCATCCCATAGAGCTCATTACCTTACGGGCTATATTCACACAAGCATTCAAATCCCTATCATACTTCATACCATGCATCCTTTTTATAAAATTGGCACCCAGAAAACCTAGAGCTAAAGCTCTAGGATGAATGGGCAAAGCTTAAATATGTTCCTAACATAGCCTAAATTAGGAATGTTCCCTTGCAGAAGGATGTTCAGGTCTATGTGTTAGAAAAGTTTTCAAGCCCAACAGGCTGAAGGTTTTAGCCTTAAACAGGACTCTAAACGAGTATTTTATACTCGTGAAATGGTATATTGGCTTCAACTCTAAGTCTAAGAGTTTTCTACACAAGAACGGTTACGGGAAAGCTAAAGAACTCTTCAACCTTAACACTGCCCTAATCTAGACAGCAAGGGATAAGGCTGTTGAAATATTGGAGAGCTTCGAGAGAAACAAGAAAGATGATGGCATCCTAAGGCTTAAGAGGGNATCCATACGTTTCGACAGGAGATGCTGCAGCTTCCCTAAGACAACAAATGTTTAACACCATATTGGCTGACGCTAAGCCTGAACAGAAGGGAAAGAGTTAGCTTACCAATAATTTTTGGAGAAAAGCAGAAACAAAGGATTGAGGAAACCCTCAGAGGTGAATGGCATCTCACAACCGTTAGGATGGTTAAACGTAATGGAGAATGGTATGCCCACTTC
>JGI24721J44947_10013260_pt1 | contig 10045 bp, 8 predicted proteins | sample YelNatPaOPGAMG01_FD_44947 | JGI IMG/M metagenome (IMG submission 44947) | reverse complement strand
GCCGTGGACCATCGCCGGTAACTGCGCGGCGCGAATCGCAGCGTGTAATCCTCGAGTGTCTCCCTGGTGGCGGTCAGCGTGTCGTGCTCGACCCCGGCGACGGAGGTGTCTTCGATGTTCGTCTCGATGTCCTTTGTCATTACACCTGTCCAGGTAGCCGTTACCAGTCGGTCGTCAGCCCGCCGACGGCGGCTGGGCCATCACCGTGAGACGCACCCCGTAGCGGGGACCCGTACCCGTCGCGCCTTTGGCGGCACCGCCGAGCGGCATGCCACCCAGCACACTTCCGGTGTGGCCGGTGCTCTCGGGTTCGATTACTTCGCTGACGAATCGCGACGATGAGATGGGGGTGTGCGGGATCGGGTTCGCCCCCGCCCACACGGGCGGTACGGATAACTTGCCAATGGAGCCGGCGTTGGCCAACGTCGCCGAGACGCCGGCGCCGCCGATCACGCCCTCCGCGCTGTGCGCGCCGACGGCCACTGCCGCCGCGGGCGCGGCCGCAGCGGCGAGCGGCGCGGTGTTGATCAACCCGAAAGCGGCCGCGGTGCCGGTGAAGAAACTGGTGATACCGGCACCGAAGAAAGGCAAACCCAGCGTGTCATAGAAAAAGTTCCCGAAGGGCCCATAAAAGTTCAGGAACTCCTGCAGGGTGCCCGCCGCAGACGTCGCGGCCGACTGCAGGGGAGATGAGAGGCCCTGCAGCGCGGCGGGCAATGACGAAACCAGCTGCGACAGCGTGCTCCCTGCCGCACCCGCCGACGTGGCAGCGGCGTGGGCAACCGCGCCGGCCTGGCCCGTCGCCGCCGCGGCGTTGGCGGTCTGCGGGGGCGGAGAATAGGGCGTCACCGATGAGGCGGCCGCAGACGAACCCGCATAGCTGAACATGGTCGCGGCATTTCGGGCCCACATTTCGCCGTACTGAGCTTCGTTAGCGGCAATCGCCGCGGTGTTCTGCCCCAGGACATTGGTTGAAATCAGAGAGGCCAATTGGGCGCGATTACCCGCTATCTGCGGTGGCGGCACGATCGCCGCGAGCGCCGCCTCGAAGGCCGCCGCCGCCGAGCGCACCTTACCGGCCGTCTCCTCGGCTTGCGCGGCGGCGGTGCGCATCCACGCCACGTAGGGCGTGACCGACTCGGCCATCGCCGCCGACGCGGGCCCCATCCACTCCTCGCTGTTCAGCCGGGTGATCACCGTCTCGTAACCCGTTGCGGCCGAGGCCAGCTCACTGGCCAACCCGCTCCATGACGATGCGGCTGCCAACATTGACGCCGAACCCGGGCCAGAATACAGGCGGGCCGAGTGGATCTCCGGTGGGAAAGAACCAAAGTTGATCATTTCCAGGGCCTATCTGGTTGCGTGCTCACGGATACCATGTCTCTTTTTTTCCCTCGATACTGTTGTGCGTCGATCGCTTCGCGTCGACGTCGGCGCTACCCGGCATCGGGCGGATGCGTCATCACGGTCAGGCGCACCCCGTAGCGCCGCCGGCCGAAGGTCGCACCGCGTCGATCCCTCGGTACGGCCGGGATCATCCCTTGCGTCGAACTTGGCGGGGCACCATGAGCGTAAGAGGCCGCCGTTACCGACGTCACGGGGCTCGGCGCCGACGGAGACGTGGCCCAACTCGGCGGTACCGACATCAGCCCGACTTTGCCGGCCTGACCCGCATTCGCCGAGACCAATACGGCCCGCCCGCCTGCAGGTGCCACATCCGAAACCAGGGCCGGTTCGATCGCGGGGACCAGCGCCGCCTTCCCGAAGTGGGGCACGAGCTGCTGCGAAAACAGATAACCCAACTGAACGACACCCGCGCCGAAATAGCTCAGCCCGTACGAGTTCACCGTCAGGTTCAAGTTCTCGGTGGGAAAGGCTTGCAAGCTTGCCGTCAGGCCCGAGAGCTTCGACTCGATACCACCTAGCGCCGAGGCTCCAAACTGCTGCAGGACCCCAACAGCAGACGTCCCCTGCGCCGCGGGTGACGCCACCGCATGCTGCGCGGTGCCCGCGGCCAACGAACCGGCGTTGGCGACTGCCGCCTCCTGCCCCGTCAGCCCGGCCGGNTTGGTGGCCTTCGGTGGCGGCGTGAACGCATTCAGCACAGTGGCGGCAGCCGACGAATTGGCGTAGCCGTACATGGCGGCGGCATCCTGCGCCCAGAACTCCGCGTACTGGGCTTCGGTCGTCGCGATGGCGGGCGTGTTCTGGCCGAAGAAGTTCGTCGCGATCAGTCCAGCCAGCAGAGCCCGGTTGGCGGCTATCACCGGCGGCGGCACGGTCATCGCGAACGCGGTCTCGTAGGCCGCGGCGGCCGCTTTCGCCTGCATGCCGGCGTGCTCGGCCTGCAGGGCGGTTTTGCTCAGCCAGTCCACATAGGGAGTTACCGCGGCAATCATGGACGCCGACGTGGGACCCACCCAGCGCATGCCGGTCAGATCGGAGATGACAGCCCGATAACCGGTGGCCGCGATGCCGAGCTCCGCGGCCAACCCGTCCCAGGCTCCCGCAGCGGCAAGCAGGGGGCCCGACCCCGGACCCGAATAGATACGAGCCGAATTGATCTCGGGAGGCAGCGCACCGAAATCCAACGGCAGCAACCCGTGGGCCGCCACGTCCGGGAGGAGTTCCGTAACGACAACGGCGTCCGCTGCGTCCGCCGTCATCGAGCACACCGCCGTCCAGTTACGCAGCGGTGGTCGGTCGCGGCGCCGGGCAGCGCGCGGAGGGGCCTCGGCTTCGGCAAGGGCTGGTCGCGGACACGCCGACATCGTGTTTGCAGTGAAGCCATCCGGCCATCCGACAAACGCACCCGGGTACCATATAGTCCAACTATTTATTTCCACCCGGAAACAATTGTGTGAATATCTTGCCAACTACCTGTCAATTAGCTTAAGGCCGAGCGGCAGGAGCCTCTTCCCGAAAATGCAACCGGGTCGCGCGCCTGATCGGCGCCCCGCCGGCAAACGTCGTGTCCGCGGCACGGCCGTGGATCGCCTTGCGCAGCAGTCGTGTCCGCCGGGAGGCTCAGTTCTTCGAGCGGTAATGTCACGCGGGCACGAGTCACCCCGGGGTATCAAGAAATGATGCTCCCCGGGCAGCGGCCACCCGAGGCGGCGCGGTTTGATTGCCGAATTCGACACCGTGGTCGACCACATTCCGAGCAAACGGACGCAGTGCGCAGCGTTCCCGGCCCGGAACGGCGACGCTCAACCGTCTTGTCGAGTGGTCGGTGACAGCAGTTTGTCGGCCGCGGTGTAGGGGTCGTCGTGTCCGTCGACCACCGACTCCGCCAGCCGCTCGAGCTCCGGCCGGACCCGCAGCCGTGTCTGCGCCAGCGACAGAATCTGCGACCGGGCGCGGGCCAGCCGGCGCGCGCGGTTGTCGCTGCGGCGATGGTCGTCGATGGCGGCCATCAGGTCCGCGATCCCCTCGCCGCGCGCGGCGACCAGGCTCACGATCGGGGCGGCGGTCTCGGCGCGCAGGTCCCGCACGGTCTGTTCGGCACCCTGGCGGTCGGCCTTGTTGACCACCACGATGTCGGCGACTTCCAGCACGCCCGCCTTGGCGGCCTGCACGGCGTCACCCGTCCCGGGGTTGAGGATGACGACGGCCGGGTCGGCGACGGCGGCGACCTCGATCTCGGATTGCCCCACCCCGACCGTCTCCAGCAGAACCACGTCGTAACCGATCGCGACGAGCAGCCGCAGCGCCGCGGGAACGGCGGCGGCCAGTCCCCCGAGGTGGCCGCGGGTTGCCACCGAACGAATCAACACGCCGGAGTCGTTGATATGCGCGGCCATCCGGATGCGATCGCCGAGCAGCGCACCGCCGCTGAACGGCGANGACGGGTCCACGGCCAGCACGGCCACCCGGCACCCCCGCTCCCGGTAGGCCCCTACCAGGGCGGCGATCGTCGTCGACTTGCCCGCACCCGGCGGCCCGGTGACGCCTATGACGGGCACCGCGGGAACCGACAGGGACCCGATGCCGGCCAGCACCTCGTCACGCCGCTCGCCCTCGACCAGGCTGAGCAGACGACCGGCGGCGCGCGGAGATCCGTTGCGCGCGGCGGCGATCAGATCGGCGATGGTCACGTGTGCATTATGGGCGCACGGAACTCACGGGGCCGCGACTTCGATCACCGTGGCCGAACCCATGCCGCCGCCCGCGCACATGGCNGCCACGCCGATTCCCCCNCCGCGGCGCCGCAATTCGTGCACCAGGGTGACCAGCATCCNCGCCCCGGTCGCCGCCACCGGGTGCCCCAGCGCGCAGCCGCTGCCGCTCACGTTGACCGTGTCCGGGTCCAGGTCGAGCATCCGAATGGTGGCCACGCACATCGCCGCGAACGCCTCGTTGATCTCGAAAAGATCGACATCCGTCGTCGAAAGCCCGGCACGGGCAAGAGCTTTCGGGATCGCATCCACCGGAGCCAAACCGGTGATCGCGGGATCGACGCCGACCGACGCCCAGGCGCGCACGGTGGCCAGCGCGGGCAGTCCGAGCCGGTCGCTGGCGATGGTCAGCACCGCGGNNCCGTCGTTGGCGCCGCAGGCGTTGCCGGCCGTGATCGAGAACCCCTCGATCTCGGGATGCAGCGGCTTGAGTGCGGCCAGCTTCTCCATGGTGGTGTCGCGGCGCGGGTGCTCGTCGACCGAGAACAGCCCGTGCGGTGTCCCGATCGGGACGATCTCCTCCTTGAACCGCCCCTCGTCGATCGCGGCGATCGCATTGCGGTGCGAACGCAGCGCCCAGGCGTCCATCTCCTCGCGGCTCACCCCGGCCTTGACCGCGGCATTCCAGCCGACGGTGATCGACATGTCGAGGTTCGGCGCGTCGGGGCGATCCGGGTGGGTCGGGGGGAACCAGTCGACCCATTCGCCGTCCACCTGCATGCGCGTCCGCGGGGACGTGGAGGCCGAATTCACCCCTCCGGCGATGACGAGCTGGTCCATGCCCGCGCGCACACTTGCCGCCGCGCTCTGCACCGCCGCCTGCCCGGCCGCGCAATGCCGGTTGTTGGCCAGCCCGGGCACGTGGGCCAGGCCCGCCGTGATCGCCGCGTGGCGCGCGACCACGCCGCCGCCGTAGAGACCCTCGCCCAGGACCACATCGTCGACCTGTGCGGGGTCCAGATCCTTGGCCGCTTCGCACACCACGTGATGGGCGAGGTCGAACGCGCTGGTGTNGCGCAGCGTTCCCTTGCGGGCGGTGCCGATGGGGGTGCGCAGGGCGGACACGATGACGGCTTCAGGCACGGATTCTTCTCCAGTTCGGCAGACAGGTGCGGGGCCGGCAGCGACCACGCAATCATGAGAACCTTATTCTCTCAAAGCGAGAGTATGAGTTGCAAGTGGCCGCCGCCGCCTCGCCACCCGCCGGGACTTGAGATAGGAAGGGGGCGTGACTGCGCGCGAACCCATGATCGCCGTACCGGGGGGCCACGTCTGGACCAGACGGGCCGGCGGCGGTGCGGGCCGTCCCGTGCTCGTGGTCCACGGCGGCCCCGGCCTGCCGCACGACTACCTGAGGTCACTGGAGCGCCTGGCCGACGAGCGGGAGGTCATCTTCTGGGATCAGTTGGGGTGCGGGAAATCCGGGCGCCCGTCGAACACCGACCTGTGGACGATGGAACGCTCGGTGGCCGAAATGGATTCGGTGGTGCGGACGCTCGGCCTNAGTCGCTTCCACGTCTTCGGCAACTCGTGGGGCGGGATGCTGGCGCAGCAGTACGTGCTCGACGTCAGCTCCGGGGCGGTCAGTCTCACCATCTCGAACAGCATCTCCTCCGTGCCGCAGTTTTCCGGGATGATGGCCCGGTTGAAGGCGGAGCTCGACCCGCAGACCCAATCTGCGATCGCACGCCACGAGGCCGCCGGCACCACCTCTGCGGCCGAATACCAGGCGGCGATCCGCACCTGGAACGAAACGTACCTGTGTCGCGTCCGGCCATGGCCCACAGAGCTTTTCGACGCGTTCGCGGGAATGGGCACCGAGATCTTCGAGACGATGTTCGGTTCCAGCGACTTCCACATCGTCGGGACCATCCGCGACTGGGACGTGCTGGACCGGCTGACCGAGATCGCCCTGCCGACCCTGGTCCTCGCGGGCAGGTACGACGAGTGCGCACCCGAGCACATGTACGAGATGCACCGGCGCATCGCGGGCTCGCAGTTCGAGCTGTTCGAATCCAGCTCGCACATGCCGTTCATCGAGGAGCCCGCCCGATTCGACCGGGTGATGCGCGACTTCCTCCGCCGCCACGACGCCTGAGCTCGCGGTGCCCCTCCGCCGAAGTGACCTCCAGTCAGCTAGTTCCTGCCCGCCGTCAGCCGGGCGATGATCGAGCGGAAGTCCTCGGTCGTGAACGACTGGTACTCGGCCGCGAGGGCATAGTCCAGGCTCGCCAGCACCGCGCGCTCCAGATGGATGTTGAGCACCCGCTTGGTGCTCTCGACCGCCTGCTGGGGCAGCTCCAGGATCTTCCTGGCGCACGCGGTGGCCTCCGCGACGGGATCGGCCACCACGTGATTGGCCAACCCGAGTTCCACGGCCCGCTCGGCGCGAATCCTGCAGCCCGTCAGCGCGTATTCCTTGGCCAGCAGCAGGCTGATGTGCAGCGGCCAGGTGAGCGGCCCGCCGTCGGCGGCCACCAGCCCCACCTGCACATGGGGGTCGGCGAGGTAGGCGTCCTCGGCGATGTAGACGATGTCGCTCAACGCCACCAGGCTGCAGCCCAGCCCGACGGCCGGCCCATTGACCGCCGCCACCAAGGGGATTCGGCACCGCGCCATCCCCAGCACGATCTCGCGCCCGTCGCGGATGGTCTTGGCGCGCAGTGCGGCGTCTTGCGAAAGCTCCTTGAGATAGCCGAAGTCGCCGCCCGCCGAGAACGCCCGGCCCGCCCCAGTGAGCACCGCCGCGCGTGCCGTCGGGTCGTCGGTCAGTCGCTGCCACAGCCGCGCGAGCCCGACGTGCAGGTTGTCGTTGACCGAGTTCAGCGAGTCCGGCCGGTTCAGTGTGACGATACGCAACGCGCCGTCGGCACGCACGTCGATCTCGTCGGGCATGTCATACACGTCAGACCCCTTCTATGGTCGTGACCCGCTTCACCCGGGCTTCGCCCGCGTTCGCGATCACTCCTACAATCCCAGGATTCGTGAAGCGATGATGTTCTTCTGTATCTGCGATGTTCCGCCCATCACGCTCTGCGCGCGGCTGTACAGGTAGGCGCCGAGCAGGTCGGGGTCGCGGGTGCCCGCGACCGCCAGCGCGGCGTGTCCGACCGACTGTTCGACCCAGGTCATCAACAGCTTGTCGAGCGATCCTTCGGGCCCGTGCGATACCCCGTCCAGCTGTTCGGACAGCCGCCGCCGCACGTGATGGGTTAACATCTCCGACTGAACGGCCGCCCAGGCGACCTCCTCGGACACCGGCTCTGCGCTGCGCGCCAACAGGTTTCGCACCAGTTTGCCGTACCTGGCGGCGTAGCCGAGGGTGGACGGTTCGCGCTCGTGGCCGACGACGGTCATGGCGACCGCCCAGCCGTCGCCGGGCGCCCCGACCATCCGGTCGGCCGGTACCGTGGCGCCGTCGAAGAAGACCTGCCCGAACTCGTTGATGACCCCACTGATCATGCGCAGCGGACGCTGTTGCACGCCGGGCTGTTTCATCTCGAAGATGAATGCCGACAGGCCCCGGTGGCGTTTGGCCTCGGGGTCGGTGCGGGCCAGCAGCAGACACCAGTCCGCGACGTCGGAGTAACTGGTCCAGATCTTGTGCCCGTCGATCACGTAGTCGTCGCCCTCGCGGCGTGCGGCGGTCGTCAGCGAGGCCAGATCCGAGCCGGCGCCGGGCTCGCTGAACCCCTGGCACCACCGCTCGGTCCCGTCGATGATGCCGGGCAGGAACCGCCGGCGCAGCTCGTCGCTCGCGTGCCTGCCGATGCCGTAGACCAGATAGCCCACGCTGGGGCGCGGCGGCGCGGCGGCGCGGGACAGCTCCTCGTCCACGATGACGTCGTAGACCGGCGGCAGATCCTGACCGCCGTACTCGCGGGGAAACGACAGCCCGAAGAAGCCCTGTTGGAAAAGGGCCTGATGCCACTGGGCCTGACGGGCCCAGTACTCGTCGCCGGAGCTGGGAAAGTCTTTGGCGTGCAACGCGAGCCAGGTTCGCAGCCGCTCGCGGAAGGCCGCCTCGGCGGGCGAGTCACGAAAGTCCAAAGTCGATCTCCTTCAGCGCGACGGGCCACAGTTCGGTGGAGGTCAGCGCCCGGCGCAGGTAGACGTGCACCAGGCAGTCCCAGGTGTTGCCGATGCCGCCGTGCACCTGGATCGCGGTCTCGCAGACGGTGCGGGCGGCCCGGGCGCAGTAGACCTTCGCGATCTGGGCGGCCCGGATGGCTTCGGCCGGCGGCAGTTCGTCGACCCCCCACGCGGCATGGCGCGAGATGCTGACCGAGCCTTCGATCAGCGCGAGGCTTTCGGCCAGCAGGTGCGCGACGGCCTGGTAGGACCCGATCGCCTTGCCGTACTGTTCGCGGATTTTCGCGTAGTCGCAGGCCACCGCATGCGCGCCGCGGGCGATTCCGACCAGATCGGCCGACGTGACGGCCAGCGCGAGCGCCAGCCATCGTGCGGCGTCGCCGTCGGACACCTCACCGAGAGGGGTCGGCTCCCCCGTCGAACTCGCTTCGGCCCGAGTGAGATCCGCACCGCCACGACGCGCGCCGACCTCCGTCGCCAGCACGGCGCATCCCGAGAGTATAAGTGCACGTTGGCATCCGCGCGCGTCGATCACGCGGCCGTCGACACCTACGGTTGCTCCCCCACCGTCGGCGCCGAGGTGGCGGGCCAGGTCGTCGGCCAGCACCGGCCCGAGGAACGGCGCGTCGACCAGGCGGCGCCCGAATTCCTCGGCCACGATCGCGACCTCCACACCGGACGCGCCGTCGGAGCGCAGCGCGCGCCAGCCACTCCCAGCGACCTGCCGGTCCAGGCGCGTGATTCGCCCGTCGTCGTCGAGGTCCCCCACCGACCCCGGCCCGAGGTCGTCGGCCAGCCTGGCGGCGGCGTCGCGCAGTTGCCGCTGTTCAGCTGTCAGACGTACATCCATGGCGCTCCTTGAGGACTCGGCGCAGCACCTTGCCCGAGGGCAGGCGCGGGATATCGGGCACGAACACCACGCGGCTCACGCGTTTGTAGGATGCCAGCCGCTGCTCGACCCGGTCGGTGAGTTCTGCGGCGACGGCCGCCGTGTCGACGGGGGCGCGCACCGCGACGGCGGCCACGACGGCCTCGCCGTTGATGCCGTCCGGGACGCCGAACACCGCGCAGTCCTCGACGGCCGGATGACCGTGCAGCACCGTCTCGACCTCGGCGGGGGCGACCTGGAAGCCGCGCACCTTGATCATCTCCCTGAGGCGGTCGGTGATCCGCAGCCAGCCACCGGAGTCCAGCCGGCCGACGTCCCCGGTCCGATACCAGCCGCCGCAGAACGCCTCGCCCGTCGCCTCCGCGGGCAGGTACCCGGCCATCAGAGACGTTGACCGGGCCTGGATCTCGCCGATTTCCCCCGTGCAGACCGGCTCGCCGGTGTCCAGCGAGACCACCCGCAGCTCCACGCCCGGCACCGGCCGACCGACGGTGTCGAGGCGGGCCTTGTCGACCGGATTGCAGGCGATGACGGGCAGTTCCGTGGTGCCGTACGCCGGCACCCAGCCGACGCCGGTCCGCCGGGTCACCGTCTCGGCGACGCTGACGGTGACCGGCGTCGCGCCCCACATGATGAAGCGCAGCGACGACAGGTCGTAGGACTCGAGTCGGGGGTGCGACGCGATGGCCAGCGCGATGGGCGCGATCGCCATTTCGACCGTGATGCGGTCCTTTTCGACATGATGCAGCATTGCGTCGACGTCGAAGCGGGGATGCAGGCGGATCCGGGCACCGGTCCGCAGCGCGGTGAGGATGTTGAGCAGGCCCAGGATGTGGGACGGCGGCGTGACCACCTGGATGCGGTCGCGGGCGGTCAGCCGCAGCGC
>JGI24721J44947_10013256_pt1 | contig 10046 bp, 7 predicted proteins | sample YelNatPaOPGAMG01_FD_44947 | JGI IMG/M metagenome (IMG submission 44947) | reverse complement strand
GTGACCGACCAGTGGAGCACGGCCGCCGCCTGGCTGGACTTTGACAACGACGGCGACCTGGACCTGTTCGTGGGTAACTATGTGAAGTGGTCGCGCGAAATTGACTTCGAGGTGGGCTATAAACTTGTCGGGATCGGACGCGCCTATGGTCAGCCGACAAATTTCGAGGGTGCGTTCCCCTACCTGTATCGCAACGACGGCCAGGGCCGATTCACCGAAGTGGCAGCGGTCGCGGGCTTGCACGTGAAAAATCCGGCCACGGGTGTGCCCGTGGCCAAGACCCTGGGCGTGGCTCCGGTGGACCTCGACCAAGATGGTTGGATCGACCTGATCGTAGCCAACGACACCGTGCAGAACTTTGTCTTCCATAACCAGCGCAACGGTACCTTCAAGGAAATCGGCGCTCTGTCCGGCATCGCCTTCGACACCTACGGCAATACCCGCAGCGCCATGGGCATTGACGCCGCCCGCTACCGCGATGACGGCGGCTTGGGCGTGGTCATCGGCAACTTTGCCAACGAGATGACCGCCCTCTACGTAGCCACCCAGCACCCGCTGATCTTCACCGATGAAGCCATCTCCGAAGGCATCGGTCCCGCCAGCCGATTGCTTCTCAAGTTCGGCGTCTTCTTTTTCGATTACGATCTGGACGGCCGCTTGGATATCCTCAGCGTCAACGGCCACCTGGAAGAGGAAATCCACAAGATTCAACAAAGCCAAACCTACGCCCAGCCCGCTCAGCTTTTCTGGAATACAGGCGCCCCTAGCGGGGCGTCCTTTGTAGCCGTAGGACCGGACAAAGCCGGCCATGACCTGTTCAAACCCATCGTGGGCCGGGGCTCGGCCTACGCCGACATCGACGGCGACGGCGACCTGGACATAGTGCTCACGCAGACTGGCGGACCGCCGTTGCTGCTGCGCAACGATCAGCAGACCGGCCACCACTGGGTGCGGCTGAAGCTGGTGGGCCAACCCCCGAACCGCGAGGCGATCGGCGCCTGGGCTCGACTGCAGGCGGGTGGCCGCACCCAGTGGCGGCAGGTCATGCCCACGCACAGCTACCTCTCCCAGTCCGAGCTGACGCTCACCTTTGGCTTAGGCACGACCGACCGCATCGAGGCCCTGGAAATCACCTGGCCCAACGGCCAGCATCAGGTGGTTCCCGACGTCAAGGTGGACGCCTTGACCATCGTCCGGCAGAAGCCGTAAGCCGGTTCGTGGTTTCCAGCGTCCAAGCGCCCAGGCATGAATAGCTCATCCGGTGATAAACGGGGCGACACCCCGCCGCTGGAGCGGCGACAGTCCCCGGGCGCAGCCCCCACACCGGTTTTAGCCACTAGGACTCGCGCACCAAGGGCTCGACGCCTGCGTCCCAGTGGGCCGGATCCTTTGCTCCGGCGTTCTGCGTGGGAAGTATGCAGGCTAGAGCCTGGCCTAGACCAGGCGGCCTACAAGGCCGTGACACGGCCGCGCGCCCCCACCAGCGCTCGGCCCGCATGGAGTGCAGCTTATTCTGCAGCCTCGAAGCGGTGCGCGACGGTCTCTACGAGTTCGACCTTTACGAGTACCGCTGGCTGCTGGCGGGCTTTGGGTTGACGGATGCGACCGTGCGCAAGATCTACCGTGAGGCCGCGCTGAGAATCCTCCAGCGCCAACCTTAAGTCTCGGTTGCGTCCGCCAAGGTGACGGAAGGTCTGGTTAGCTGCGGTGCGGCGCGTTCGGACCCACCCACGCCGCTGGTACAGCCGGTCGAGCGGGTGACGAGCAATGGCCGGATCGAATACCGGCTGGCTGCGAGCCGTTCTATCCAGGGAATCCGAACGGCTAAAGTTCAATGCGTCACCAACCCACGGACAATTGACCATGATAAGCGCTCGTGAGTTCGAACTACCGCACTTGGCCCAAGGAGGGCGCCGGCCACGCAAGTCCGGTGCATGGATCGTGGCCGGAAGCCTTGTGGGCCTGAGGCTCGTTGCGGCTTTCGCCCCGGCGACTGAATTGTATGTGTCCACCACCGGCCACGACGCTGGTCCAGGAACCCGGACGCAGCCGTTCGCTACGCTGGAACGCGCACGGGACGCCATCCGTCAGTTGCAATCGACAGGCCGGCTGGCCGAACCGGTAACCGTCCACGTCCGGGGCGGGCGGTATTATTTGTCTCGCATCCTGGACCTGGCCCCGAGGATTCCGGCACGGTGAATTGTCCCATCACCTATCGGGCGGAAGGTCTGGAGCCGGTGGTGCTGCTGGGGGGCCGTCCGATCACCAATTTCGTGCCGCATGCCGGCCACATCCTACGGGCTGATCTGCGGTCCCAAGGCTGGCAAGGAGACCGCTTCCGGGTGCTGGTCTTTCGAGGGCAACGCCAGGAGTTGGCTCGCCGTCCCAACCACAATCCCAACGATCTGAACGGGGGCGACTGGGCTTACGTGGACGGCCAGCGCATCAGCATGTATGACGACAGCCCCGGCGATGAACAGTTCCACCAACAAAACCGGCATCTGGATTTCTGGCAGCGCAATGCGCCGGAACGCACCCGCCGCGTTCAGGCCAAACCCGAAGACATGCGTGCCTGGGCCCGGCCGACGGACGCCGAGGTCTCGATCTTCCCGCGTTTCAACTGGTCGCATTACCTGCTGCCGGTCGAGTCGTTCGACGCAGCCACCCGGACCTTTCGGCTCCGGCCGGGAAGCTTCTACGAAATCCGGCCGGGCGACCGCTATTTCGTGCGCAACCTGTTGGAGGAACTGGATGCGCCGGGCGAGTGGTATCTGGATATGCCGGCAGGCGTGCTCTACTTCTGGCCTCCGGCGCCGGTAGGAAACGAGCCAGTGGTAGCGGCCCCCCTGCCGCACCTGGTGCGGTTGAAGCGCTGCGGCTACGTGACTTTCCAGGGATTCACCTTCGAGTGCTGCGACGACACGGCCATCGTGCTGGAGGACTGCACGCACTGCACCATCGCCGCCAGTACGATCCGCAACGTGGGCGACGCCACCGGCAGTGGCATTGTCGTGAAAGGCGGCAGGGCAAATCGGATCGTCGGCAATGACATTTACGCGGTGGGCCGGCATGGGATCGTTGTGGATGGGGGTGACCCGATGCGGCTGGAACCTGGCGGCCACCGCATCGAGAACAACGTGATTCATCACGTCGGCCGGGTGGGGCGGGATGGCAACGGCGTGCAGCTTCAGGGCAGTGGCCATCACGTCGCACACAATCTCATTTGCTACACGCCAGCCGCCGGGATCATGGTCTGGGGCAACCGGCATCTCATCGAGTTCAACCGCATCCACCATACCTGCCTGGAGTCCGAAGACACAGGCGCGATCGCCGGAGGCGCCATTGACTGGGTTTCGTGGCTGGGCGTGGTCATTCGCCATAACTACATCCACGACACTTTCGGGTTCGGGTATGACCCCTGGGCGAAGGCTTGGCGTTCGCCTTACTTTGCTTACGCGGTGTATCCCGACTGGGCCGCCAGCCATGTCCAGATCACGGGCAACATCCTGGCCCGCGCGGGGGCCGCTCTGATTTATCTGCACAGCGGCCGTCATAATCGGATCGAAAACAACGTGCTGGTGGATGGGGCGGTCAGCCAGGTGGACTGGACCGGCTGGACCAGCACCACCGGGTTCTGGAGCAGCATGGTCAAGGGCTGGATTGCGACCTACCAGCAGGCTGCAGCCCATCCAGTCTGGCGCCAACTGGGCCTTCTGGAGGACCCGCAGCAAGTGCCGTTGCCCAATGGCCAGGTTATGCATGGCAACGTGCTGCGCCGGAACATTGTCTACTACTTGGATGAGGGCGCGGCGTTGTTCCGGTTCCAGAACCTGCCGTTCGATCGCAACGAGTCGGATTCCAACCTGATCTATCACGCGGGTTTGCCTCTGCGCACCGGCTATCCGGCCTTGCGGCGCGAATACGGTCTGAACCTGCTGAACAACGGCGGACTTGAGGAGAGCGCACCTGGCGACTTCCCGCGCGGCTGGGGCTGGGCTCCGGCCCAGGAGAGTGGAACTCGGGTGCAAGTGGTCGAGCACCCTTGCCACGGAGGCCAGCGCGCGCTGTTGGTGGAACCGCCGCCCTTGCCGACAAACGGTGTCCTGCCGCAGCCGGTTTACCTCACCTTCGGTCACATACCCTTCCAACCTGGCAAGGCGTATCGGCTCAGCGTCTGGCTGCGAGCCGAACAGCCGGACACCGCGGTCACCCTGGGCGTCTTCTCTTGGAAGAAGAATCTCCATAGTTGGCAGCGCCAGAGTCGGTGCAGCCTCAGGCCGCAGTGGCAGCAGTTCGAACTGATCTTCCGCCTGCCGCAGCCGGGCAAACCGGAATACCAAGCCACGATGGACCTGCGGTATTGGCGGCTGGAAATCGCCCCGGACACAGGCCGATTTTGGCTGGACGACGTCGCGCTGCGGGAAGCGGAACTGACCGACGAATGGGAAGGCTGGCAGGCGCGGGGGATGGACGGGCATTCTCTGGTGGCCGACCCTTGTTTGCAGATGGTGCCGGGGGCGACTATCGGCTGCGGCCGGACTCACCCGCCTATTCGCTGGGCTTTCAACCGATTCCTGTCGAGCGCATTGGTCCGTATGCGGATCCCCTGCGGGCCTCCTGGCCGATCCCGGTGCTTGCCAGCCAAGCCGTTGTTAGCTCCAACAGGAAGCAGCCCGTCCCCAGCTTCGAGGAACAGACGGTCGATGCAGCCGGCCCGCCGAACCCCTGGACCAAGATCGCCGGCGACCTGGATGAGGACGGCCGCGATGAGCTGATCGTAGGTGGCCAGAAAGGGCCCCTGGTCTGGTACAGTTGGCCCCAGTTCCGCAAACATACCATCGCCGATAGCGGCTGGAACACTGTTAGCGGCGCGGTGGGCGATGTGGACGGCGACGGTGACCTCGACGTGCTGTTGGGCGGCACGGTCTGGTTCGAAAATCCCGGCAACCTGTGCACTGCTCCGGACCAGCGCTGGAAACTTCATCGCATTGCCGCGGACCCCACGCATGACATCGCAGTGGCCGATTTCAACGGCGATGGCCGCCTAGACGCGGTCACGCGCAATCAGTCCGAGTTCGGTGCCAACGCCGGCCATCGCATCCGCGTCTGGCTCCAACAGCCAGATGGTAGTTGGCAGGAGACAAGACTGGAATGTCCACATGGCGAGGGGCTGGCGGTGGCTGACTTGGACCGAGACGGCGATGCGGACATTGTCATCGGGGGCATTTGGTTCGAGACGCTCCGCCAACCCGGCCAGGTGCGTTGGCAACCGCATCGGTTTGCCGACTTCCACCGCAACGTCACGATTGCTGTGGCGGACTTCAACGGAGATGGCCGGGCTGACGTGGCGCTGGCTCCGAGCGAGCTGGCTGGACAGCATTGTCGGCTGTCGTGGTTCGAGGCGCCTACCGATCCCCGGGCCGGCCCTTGGCGCGAACATCGGCTGGCCGACCCCATCGAAGCGGTGGTCCACTCGCTGGCGGCGGCAGACTTCGACCGCGACGGTCGCATCGACATCGCCTTTGCCGAAATGCATCAGGGTGCCGATCCGGATGAAGTGGGTCTGTGGTTGAACAGGGGCCCGGGTCAACTATGGGAAAAGCTCGTGGTGAGCACGACCGGCTCACACGGCCTCCAGGTGCTGGATGCGGACGGGGACGGCGCACTGGACCTGTTCGGCGCCAATTGGTCGGGGCCCAAACAGACAATCCAATTGTGGCGCCAAAGGCCGCGCCGAACTGCTGAGGCGGCGCCCGGGAGCAGTAACAGGACGCCGGGCGCTGGCCTGCAGCGGTTGCGAGTCTCGGATAACCGACGTTTCTTGGTCACCGCGGACGGGCGGCCGTTTTTCTGGTTGGGCGACACGGCCTGGTGGATTCGTCATCTGCCGCCTCCGCTGCTTAACCACTATTGTTCGACTCGCGCCAAGCAGGGTTTCAATGTGATCCAAGTGCATTGTGGCTTTGCGGTCACCAATCACGCAGGTGTCCCTGCTTTCCTGAACAACGATCCGGAGTCGCTCAACGAGCCTTTCTGCCGCGAACTGGACCGGCTGGTAGCCCAGGCGCGTGAGCATCGGCTTTATGTGGCCTTGGTGCCGATGTGAGGCGATGAATATGGGCGCGCCTTTGGCACCAACGCCGCCAAGGCTTATGCCTTGGGTCGTTGAATGGGACGGCGCTATGCCTCAGAGCCGCACGTGGTCTGGATTGTCAGTGGTGAGTATGACGCCATCAATGGCTTCAAGTTGCCGATTCAGCCTGCCCAGAAACAACTGTTGATCGCCGTGGCCCGGGGCCTGAGAGACGCCCACGGCGGCACGCAACTCATGACGATGCATCCGGGTGTGGCCCGAAGCTCGGCGGTGGACTTCCACGATGGACCCTGGCTGGATTTTAACATGCTCCAGTCGGGGCATCTGATCGACAGCACAGCACACCAGTTGCCGGAAAATTACACCCTCATTGCCCAGGCTTACCGTCGCAAGCCTATCAAGCCGGTGCTGGATGGCGAACCGATCTACGAAGATACGCCGGATGCGGTCTGGCTCCTGAAGCACATCCACGGGCCGCGGGCCGGCCCGGACGCGGTGCGGCGGAGGGCCTATTGGGCCGTGTTGTCGGGAGCATGCGGACACACCTACGGCCACAACGACGTTTACGGGTTCTTCACCCCCGCGTTTCCCGGGCAGGTACTTTCCCTCAGCACTTGGCCCAGGGGACCAGGTCAGCGGAGCCATTGGCGCGAAGCGTTAGAAGCGCCGGGGGCTACACAAATGCAGCATTTGCGCCGGTTGATTGAATCGCGCCCCTTCCTGACGCAGATTCCGGACCACACATTGGTCACGGGCCCGGAGAGCTAGCCCGCTTGATCACCTGGCCACGGTGCGGGGTGAGGGGTACGCCTTGGTTTACACCCCCACTGGCAAACCGTTCCAGGTGCGATTGGACACGCTACCCAGCCGCGAGGTGCAAGCCTGGTGGTTCGACCCGCGCACGGGCCGGTCCCAAGCCGTTGGCCGCTTGGCCTGCACAGGTCAGCGTGCGTTCGTTCCACCTGAGCCCGGCAAACATCTGGACTGGGTGCTGGTGCTGGATGACGCGGCACGCAACTACCCACCGCCCGGGCAGAACCCATAAGGACACTTCCAACATGCCTGACCCGGCTCCTACTGGTGGCCGCAACGCTGCCCCCTGCGGTGGTCCCAGCCTCACGAGCCGAGCATGGCGCCGTGCACTGGGATGGGGCGGACCGGGCAACCCGGTCATCTTCGATAACGATTGGTGGTTTGAGGTCTTCGACATCGAGCCCCATGGGCCCAGGCCAGCCTTAGCAATGCCGATCTGCGTTGACGCCGATACACTTGGGCCAGGCCTAGCGCGGCAGCCAAGATAAAGCTGCCTAAAGGATCGACAGGCATTCTGACACAGGGGCTTGGAGGCTGTCACGTCGCGGCAGGTTAACCTTTACCAAGCGCAGACGGGTGCGATCGGCGGGTTTCTGTCCGCCACACGCCTGTTCAGAGTGCGATTAAAAATGGTGGGGTGCGCCCTGCGAAGCTGCTAGCCTCCAGCCATGCGGTTGGTGTGCTGGCTGGTCGGTTTGGGGCTGGGTTGGACTGTGTGTGGTCAAACCCGCTATGATGTGACGCGTTTTGGCGCAAAGGGGGACGGGGTGACGCTGGCCACCGCGGCGATCAATGAGGCGGTGCGCGCTTGTCATGAGGCGGGCGGCGGGGTGGTGGTAGTGCCACCAGGCACGTTTATCACCGGCCCCGTGCGGCTGCTCAGCCGGGTCGAATTGCACCTGAGCGCAGGCGCAGTGGTGCGTGGCAGCACCAACCTTGCGGATTACCAGATCGACGGTGTGCGACGCGGCTTGATCTTTGCCTTCGAGGCGCACGATGTGGCGATCAGTGGGCTTGGGGTGATCGACGGACAATCGGATGCGTTCTTTGATCCGAAGCGCATGCACGGCTTTCGCAATCCGGGCTTCGAACGCCGGTTCACACGGCAGGGCGAGGCGTATTTCCCGCCGGACACCCATTTCCCGGACGGCCCGATCTACTACGAGCAGCGTCCGGGCACCATGGTGCAGATGCTCCGGTGCGAGCGGGTGTTGGTGCGAGACGTGTGTTTTGTGAATCCGCCGGAGTGGACCTTCCGGTTTGGGGACTGTGAGGATGTGCGCGTGGAAGGGATCACGATCCGCGCCAATAAACTTGTGCCCAACTCCGATGGCATTCATCTGACCACCACACGCAACGCGCGCATTTCGGGCTGCCACCTGGTCTGTGGGGATGACACGATTGCCATAACGGGTTTTGGGGATGAAATGGGCAGCCGCGGCCAACGCCCCGACGCGCGGCCCGGCGAGCGGGCGCAGCGGCTGGGCAACCGCTCCGGCTATTGCGAGAACATCACCGTGGCCAACTGCACACTGGAATCGGCCTCGGCAGCCCTGCGCGTTGGATATGGTCGGAATCCGATCCGCAATTGCGTGTTCCAGAACCTGGTCATCTACAATTCGAATCGCGGGCTTGGGGTGTTCGCGCGGGACCCGGGCGACATCGAGAACCTGCTGTTCCAGAACATCACCATCCACACGCGTCTTTACAGCGGCCATTGGTGGGGCAAAGGCGAGCCCATCCACGTATCGGCCATTCGGCAAAACCCGCAGGTGCCGGTCGGCCGGGTGCGGCGCGTGACGTTCAGCGGGATTGTGGCCGAGGCCGAGGGCGGCGTGGTGGTGTATGGCACGCCCGAAAGCCCGATCGAGGACTTGACGATCCAGAACCTGCGGCTGGTGGTGTCGGCCGGGCCGCTGGCACGGGATTGGGGTGGCAACTTCGACCTGCGGCCCAGCACTCCGGCCTCCGAACAGTTGTTCCGACACGATATCCCGGCGTTGTTCTTTCGTCATGCCACCGGTCTGCGGCTGGAGGGGGTGGACGTGAAGTGGCGTGGTGACCTGCCGGAGTTTTACACGTCCGCCCTTGAATTCGAGCAGTGCACAGGCCGGGTGACGGGCCTCAGCGGTTCGGCAGCGCATTCGAAGCTGCCCGCGATTGTCGGGCATCAGAGCCGGGTGGAGCTGCGGTGACGGGCCTCAGGGACGGTCGAGCAGCCGTCTTTTCGGATGGCCCCCGTCAGGATTGGCCCCGGACGTTTTTGCGCCGGCGCGCACCCATGACATCGTAGTNTGGCATCGCACCGATCTGAAGCCGGGCCGGCACACGGTGCGGTTGGTGACGCGCGCGGATGCCGACCCGCGCTCGAGCGGANGGCGTGTGACGGTGCGTGAGGCGCTGGTGTATCGGCAGCCCTGAGCTTGGGCAGCAAATGCAATGGTGAAACATGGAGCCAACCAACAATCCCAGCGTCGGAAAGATTCGTGTCGCAGGGCCTTGCCCGACGACTGGTCAGGGAGAATGCACATCTGTGGCAGGCAGGTCAGCCCACGCCGGCAGCAGGGGCGTGCTAAAGCGGGTGTGGTGGCTTGGTTGGGTGAGCAGGTTGGTTTGTGGGGTGTTTGTTGGGCTGACCAAGACTGTGTTTTGCGCCGATGCCGACCGTCCTGCGGGTGTCCGAATCCAGGTGCGGGCAGACCAGCCCACTCACCGCATGGCGGGTGGTTTGGGCGCCTCCTGGCATGCGATCCGGCGCGAGGTGCCGTCTGATCCGGATCGCATGACGCCTGGGCGTAAGACCGCGCCCCAGGGCAGCGCCTTCGGGGGNAATCCGCCGTTAGAGAACACCGTCGCCTGGCAGGAGCTCGAACGGCATTTCCGCTGGCTTGGGCTGGACTGGTGCCCGGTCGAGCTGGCTCAACGCATGTATCAGCCCCAGCGCGACCGGTTCGATTGGGACAATGCCGAGATGCGCACGCTCTATCGCATCCTGGACGTGTGCGAGTCCAACCGCGTGGACGTGTTCCTGACCCAGATGTGGAACGACGTGGACTGGACCGCGTATGAAGACGTTCACCCGCTCCAGAGCGCGCCGAAGTCCATTCCGGACTTTGCGCGGGGGTTGGGTGAGTTGTGC
>JGI24721J44947_10013252_pt1 | contig 10049 bp, 9 predicted proteins | sample YelNatPaOPGAMG01_FD_44947 | JGI IMG/M metagenome (IMG submission 44947) | reverse complement strand
ATATTCGCCCCGTTTGACGATGAAGTCAAGTTCACGGCAGATGCTGGAGCATTTGAAGGCGTTTTCGCAAGAGACGCCGACGCAATGGTTATAGAGGAACTACGAAAGAGAGGCTTACTGGTCTCGGCTAAAACCACAAAGCATGAATATCCAACTTGTTGGCGCTCGCACCACAAGCTTGTTTGGCTTGCGAGACGCGAATACTTCTTGAGGACGGACAAGATTAACGCGAAGGTTGTTGAGGCGGCGGAAAAAGTGGAGTACTATTATGAAAGCCCGAAAAACAGGTTCCTATCCTTCCTAAAGGAGGGCAAGCCATGGTGCATATCAAGAGAGCGCGTCTGGGGAACACCACTTCCAATATGGGTGTGCGAAAAATGCGGAGCCAAAACGTTAATTTCAAGCAAGAAAGAGCTTATGGAAAAAGCCATAGAAAAGCCGAACGGTTATTTTGAGCTTCACAAGCCTTGGGTTGACCGTGTAATAATAAAGTGTGAGAAGTGCGGCGGAAAAATGCATAGAGAACCATACGTGCTTGACACTTGGCATAATAGCGGCGCATCCCCATACGCGAGGTTTACAGACGAAGAATTTGCAAAGTATGTACCATTCGAATTTCTAACAGAGGGAATAGACCAAACAAGGGGTTGGGCGAACTCGCTGTTATTGGAGCACGTTATACTTACTGGAAGGGCTGAAGCTCCATACAAGGCATTCCTATTCCAAGGCTTGGCGCAAGACGCAAAGGGAAGGAAAATGAGTAAAAGCCTTGGAAACATCATAGAGTTAAACAAGCTCCTAGAAAAATATTCAGCGGACATCTGCAGATTTTACATGCTGCGTAAATGTTCACCCATAGACTTCATAAACTTTGACCTTCAAGAACTGAACCGCCGCCCATACCAAGTCTTGTCCACACTCTATCACTTAAACAGGTTTTTTGTGCAAAACGCCGAATATGATGGCTTTAACCCAAAAGTGCACACGCTTGAATGGGCTGAAAGTGAAAAGCTTCTTGAAAAGCCAGATTTGTGGTTGCTATCAAAACTTCAATGGGCAATAGAACAGTACTCAACCAAACTTGAAAAATGCGAGTTTAACTTTGCACTTGCTGTGCTTGAAGATTTTGTGATAGAAACTTTAAGCAGACTTTACGTGCCAATGATTAGGAAAGAGCTTTGGACAGATGACCCAGAAACCTTGAACAGGAGACTGGCAATATACGCAACACTTTGGCACACGTTAAAAACAGTTCTGCTTCTATTCAATCCAATAACGCCATACTTGAGCGAGGCATTATACCAGAAGGTTTACAGAAGGCTTGATGAAAAACTCCCAGAATCAGTAAATTTCGAAGGTTGGCCGAAGCCAGACGTGAAAATGCGTCGTGAAGATGTTGAAGAGGAAATAGAGATGCTTTTAAAGTGCGTTTCGCTTACTTACGCGGCTAGACAATCGGCCAAACTGAAGCGCAGGTGGCCACTAAAAGAACTTGTTGTAGTTGCCCCAGAGAAGACGTGCAACACGCTGAAGAACGTTGAAAAACTGTTAACCGAACTTGCAAACGTGAAAAGCGTGAGATATGCACAAAAAGTTCCAGAAAACATGACTCAAAAAGAAGGGTGGGCGACAGCCTCGGAAAACGAGATGATGGTGATGCTAAACACAAAGCGCGACGAAAGCCTACTTGGAGAAGGCTTAATGCGAGACATAGCCCGAAGAGTCCAATCCTTGAGGAAGGAACTTGGGTACATGCCAACAGATGTTCTAAACGCTGTGCACATTGCTGAACTTGAAAAGGAAAGCATTACGTTGCTGGAGCCATACTTGAAAGAAATGGAAGAGTTGGTCAGAGCCAAAAGCGTTCATTTACACGAAAGACGTGAAGAAGTTAAAGCTGAATGGCGTGAACACCAGCTTGACGACAAGAAAGTTTACATTGCAATTTCCTAGATTACTTGCCGCAACGACCTAAATTTATGACCCTAATTTTGCCTGTTCCTTGAAAAGGCATTCCATCCAAAAATTTGCCAGTTAAAGTTAAAGAAACTTCAATAGACTTCCTACAGCGCACATCATTTAATGCTTCCTTAACAAGTTCGATTACTGCTGCTCTACTAAACTTCAAAACGATCAAGCGGGAAGACTTGCAAAAATGCCACTTCTCAGCTTGGATAGTTCCATTCAACAATATGGAAGAAAAATTAACGTCATCTGCAACATAATTTTTTGGCAACTTGATAATTGCTGTAATCCACCGCCCCTTACTCTTAAGGTTTAATGTTCTAGGACAGAAGCAAACACTAACATTTACTGGTGTTAAAGCGGCAAGAATGAAATCTTGAAAATCAGCATCTCCAAGATTCAACAAATCCTCCCAAGCAATTATGTATCCTGGCGTATTTGGATTAACAAAAACAAGAGCATGGTCTTTTCCATCAGTGTTTCGCCAATCTTCTGTATAGAAGTAACCGTCTGGAGAGCCTAAACACAAGCCAAAACTTGCATTAGCCACGAAATAAGCTGTTTCGCCTGTTGTGTTCTCCCCAGCAAATATAACATTTAACTGCGCATCGCCGCCCGCCAGATACCAGCTTAAGTTGTTCACTGGTGCATAAGCAGCAATTTCAGCTAAAATGCGAATTCCATAAAATCCAGCGGGGAAAGTTTCAATTCCAGTTTCATCCTTTACAACGTCAATAGCATAACCGTTCTGGTTAAACCACTCCTGAAGAGAAGGCTCACCATCATCCGCTAAAACCGCGAAATGTGAACCAGCAAAACCTAAACTGAAGAACTCAAAAAGAACCAACGCGGCAAGCAAACCAGACGCAAACATAAATCTTTTCATCTAAGCCTTCTCCAAAATAAAATCGTACAAAGACAGATAAAAACACTACAAGAAGAGGGTTATAGAACAAAATTCTATTTGGCCCTAAAACATCAGAAAAATAGGTCTATTGACTTTAGTTGTCTTTAAGTTTGATGCTGAATCAGAAAAATACAGATTTCTAATATTTGCACTTCATAATGTTAATTTTTAGGGACATTAAGGTTGCATACTGCATATAAAGCTAGTTTAATTTTAGCCTTCTACACCTCATAAAGGAACTATAGGGAGGTGCAGTTTGCCAATAGAGAAACAAACAAAAAATCTTGCGGAGAGAAGGGCAATTTCATAAAGTGATATGCATGGGTGAACTTACCAAACGACACAAACTGTTAACTTTTGACGAGTTAATGGCAGAAGTTGTAGATGAAATTTTAAAGTTAACCTTCACAGAACGCTACGCCTATTTCGTGTGGACATACCTCGAAACAGCAGCCTCCATCGAACGCCTAGAAATCGCACGCAAACCAGAAGCCTTTTCAACATGCCTAAAAAACCTATTCGGTTCGGCAGCAGAAACCCTAGAAAGGCTAATCCTCAAACGCCTATGCCAAATACTAAACGTAAAATTCAAAGAAGGCTACAAGTTTGCGGACTACATAGAAGAACTAAGAAAAATCTACGTCAAACTCGAACTGGAAAGATACAAACGATACGTAAAATAACAAGCAGAAACCATAAATTACCAAGCAAATCCATAAAAAGCACAAAAAGGGCCGGTAGATCAGCCTGGTATGATCGCCGCCTTCGCAAGGCGGAAGCCGCGGGTTCAAATCCCGCCCGGTCCACAAATCCTTAGCATTAAAGGACGAGGCTCATAAGCTTGGAATTTAAATGATTTAGACTTCCAAAAGAGCGGTGGAAGTTTTGCCAAAAATTGTTCACCTCTCCAAATTTAGGTATGAGTTGAAACTGTAGTGCAAGGCGTCCGTACTGGTGGACCGGGGGGGATTTGAACCCCCGACCTCCTGAGTGCAAGTCAGGCGTTCATACCAAACTGAACTACCGGCCCATGATAGTTCTATTGAATAGGAGTATGCTATTTCATTTAGGTGTTTCGCCGTTTTCTTTTCATTTTGCCATTCTTATCAGGTTTTGGTTCTGTTGTTTTGGAGAGTTTGTCTTTGATTTGATGGTTTTGGATAAAAGCGGCAAATTCCTAATATACGCTTGCCATTTTATGTTGGGGTTATAGAGTGAGAGTTGAATGGGAAAAGTCGGTGTTGCTGCGAAGTCGGCGTATGCTGGTTTGAGGAGGGTTTTCTTTAATTTAAGCCTCTTCCAGTTTCTGACCTTTGTTAGGAGAGGCGTGTTTTACACGTTCATGATAAATTATCTTTACAAGCTGATGGGAACGGTTACGTCAACGGCGGCGCTTGGGACGCTTAACATGTTTGCTTCGGGTTTGGGACAGAACTTGTTGTGGGGGAAGATAAGTGACCGCCATAGGTTGAGGGCTAGGCTCATTATTTCTGGCGAAACTATAGCGGCTTTTGCCTACATTGCAGTCTTTCTAACGCATAGATTGTTTATTGACGTTGGAGATAGCTTCGCTGCTGGTTTAACGATAATTTTCGGTTTATCAGTCCTAGAGTTCTTCTGGTCCATGTCTGATGTTGGGTGGGCTGCGCTGTTAACAGATGTCACAACNCAAGAGATTCGCGGAAAAGTTGTCGGAATATTAAATTTTATTGCTTCACTTGGCAGGATGGTGGGCATCTTTTTTGCCGGATACTTATACTCTGAAGGTGAAGGCTTCAGGAACGGAACAATATTTTTCATAGTTACAATTCTGCTGTTTGTGGGCGCGGCAGTAATGGCGATGGTTTCAAGGCGAGAGAAAACAAAAACAGCGTCCAGTGCTTTTGTCGAAAAGCGCGAGAAAATNGAGAACAAACTTCATTATGGTGAAAACGAGAGGACTTACAAGTGGTTCCTCGCATCCTTGATAATTATTGTTTTAGGAATGGCATCGATAAACCAGATTTTCCTACTATTCCTAGAGCTTCCAGAGGGTTTAGGCGCACAAGACCAAGAGATGAGTTTCATACTTGCCGCTTGGACTGTCGGCGGTATGATTGCAAGCTTAACCTCTGGAAGCCTAGCAGACAAGGTTGGAAGAGAAAAAGCAATAGTTTTAGGGCTATTTTTAGCCATTTTCACGCCAATAACCTACGGTTTTGCAAGAAATGTACCCGTAATGGCTCTTGTTTACGGCTTAAACGGCGTGGCATTCTGGGTTGTTCAAACGGTCGGCTTTGCCCTTGCTGGCGACTTAATTCCAGAACACACAAGAGGACGCCTATTAGGACGGTACAACACTGTTATGGCCCTAAGCTGGGGACCAGCAGGACTTTTCGTCGGTGGACCATTCGCGGATTTTCAAGTTAACGTTCTAGGAATGCCTAAAAACGTGGCTTACGTCAACGCGTTTTATCTATCTTCAATAATTGTTGCCTTGGGCACTGCACTCTTCATTGCCAAAATAGTATTTAAATCCAAAACCGCGCAATATTAACTGAAAATCTAGAGGGGGGTAGAGGCTATTGGAGTTTCGAACAGTCAAAATTGATGTTCCAGAAGGATGCAACGTTATTTTGGGCATGGCGCACTTCATAAAAACCATTGAAGACTTATACGAGGCGATGGTCAACGCTGTTCCAAACGTGAAGTTCGGAATAGGATTCTGCGAAAGCTCCGGTCCATGCCTTGTCCGGCACGAAGGAAACGACGAGGAGCTTAGGCAGTTGGCAGCCAAAAAAGCCTACGAAATTGCTTGCGGTCACAGTTTCATAATATTCATGAAAAACGCCTATCCAATAAACGTCTTGGACAAGATAAAGAAGGCGCCAGAAGTGTGCACNATTTACGCTGCAACGGCAAACCCGNTAGAAGTTATAATAGCAGAAACAGAACAGGGAAGAGGCATAATAGGCGTAATAGACGGCTTAAAAAGTAAGGGAATAGAAAACGAAAACGACATAAAAGCGCGAAAAGAGTTTCTGCGCAAGATAGGCTACAAGCTTGTTTCATAAAGAAAGGCGTTGCAGGGTGAAAGTTGCCCCGCGAGGTTTGGCTGTATCAAGAGCCTATTGAGATTTGCGTTTATCTACGCACTATTAACTCGTGCTGAAACTCTATAGGAGATTTTTCTTTCATTTTGATGGCTGCGTAGGCGACCAGTTTCTTAAATTGCCTTTCGCTCAGAATGTTTCGCGCCCGCGATAAAATGTCTAGGCAAACTTCTTTAAACACGAGGTCTGCACATCCAGCCTTTGCATCATCAATAAGTTCTTTGCAAGCTTGAAGGATTTGCTCGTTCAAGGCAACTTTCACCCTGCAGCAAATAACTTAACTTTAAAACATTAAAACACTTATGAATTTAGAAACAATATTGCAGATTAGTATTTTACATCAAAATTTGATTTCGCTCAATGTCATCTCGCATTTGACTGTTTGAAAAGCTTCTTACTTCTATTAATTGAAGCGACGGCAAGCATAATGAATATTAACGTAAGAAGGATAATCCATTGTGCTGAAAATTCTGGAACCGAGCAAGGAACTTCGTAAAGGCTTTGCCAGTAACTCCAAATCGCCTTTTTCGTTCCATTTTTATATATCAATCCAACAAAGTCGTTTGGTTTAGCGTTCGGATCTGTTTCCTCTTCAACTGTACGTAAATCATATAGACATAACCAACTGACAATTTCAAGAGGCATGTCCTTTGTATGTTCTAAAAACCACAGTAGAAATTCAACTTGTTCTTCTTCCGATCCTCCTCGCAGTAGTTCGGAGCTTGTCCACCCTATTTCACTAAAAACAATCGGTTTTTCTCCAGTNTAATTCATNACTCGCGTGTAATAGTTAGTGGGTATATCGCTTGGTTTTTCATACAGCGCTGGTCCTGGATAGCCGAGCATATAGGGATATGACGTGAAGCCGAAAAGGTCAATTTTGTTTTTGTCAAATTTTTCTATAAGGAACCAACCGTCATATGAGTCAACTGTGTCAAGCCTAAAAACTATGAATACCTTTGTTTCTGGAGACACAGTCTTTACCGCATCATATGTTTCGCTTACAAGACTAACATAATTATCAAAGTCTTCTTGACTGCAATTCCAATAGTAAGTGTCAACTTCATTTCCAATACAGAAATATTTTGGCTGGTAATCCCGCGAAATGTTAACGGCTTGCTCAATCCACAATTGGCGAAACTCGAGTGTTCCAAGATTCGTCGTAGTAGAATTAAGATACGGCGGAATCTGCAAAATCACCTTTCCATCCACGATGGCCCAAAAATTCAATTCAAATATAGGCGTCAGCCCACTCGAATTTATCAACCCCAAAAGCCATTGCGTAGCAGGTTTTTTCAAATGTTCGGTCGTGTTATACCATGGTACATTCACAAACCAGAGGTTCATAACATCAGCAACTGCACCAGCTGTCCCATAAATCTCTTCGAGTGTANNGTTCAAATTAGGCGTGGGAGTTACGCCAACCAGAAAACTTCTAGAAGTAATAGGCATAGAAATCCCTTCACAAATAACCTTATTAACATTGCTGGAAACAGCACAAATTGCTGTGACAAATAAGAATATTAGAGCAAANGATGTAGCCTTACTTTTTTTCATAATGGTAGCCAACATTAAATTTTACATTTATCCAAATGATTTACATATTATAGTCTTCTGACGTCATTCCAGTGACAGACTTTATCTTAATATAAATGACGCGCTAACGGCGAATTGCAGGTGAATATAAAGGCTGGCCACAATTATGTTTTATTATTTCACGAGCTTCATTNGTTTTCCGCAGCAAACCAGCGTTCCCTTTCCAGCCTCGACAACTTTTACTTTGTTTCCGCATACTTCACAAAGGTAAATTTCTCCAACCTTAGTCAATTTTCCACCTCCCTTTTTAGCTGACCTAAAACTATTTAGTAAAGCCCAACCTATTATANCGTACTGCAAAAATGTTGGTGCTTTTATGGGCACAACGGATGAAACACGCATAATAGAAGAGAGAAGAAAACAAATGATTGAGCAAATGGAGAAACTTAAAAGCAGAATGGAGAAGGTTGAACATAAAATTGCCATCATAAGCGGAAAAGGCGGCGTAGGAAAAAGCACAGTCACAGTAAATTTGGCTGTAGCCTTCGCTGTTCACGGACACGCCAACCGCGTCGGCATATTAGACGCAGACATTCATGGACCAAGTGTGCCAAAGATTTTGGGCTTAACTGGACAAAGATTGCAAGCTGGTCCGCCGGGGATTTTCCCAGTTCTGGGTTCTTTAGGCATAAAGGTTGTTTCCATGGATTTTCTTTTGCCAGACGAAAACGCTCCTGTTATTTGGCGCGGACCCTTAAAAATGACGGCGATACGCCAGTTCCTATCAGATATCTTATGGGGCGAACTTGACTTGTTGCTTATTGATTTGCCTCCTGGAACAGGCGACGAGCCACTAAGTGTTGCGCAGCTTTTGCCAGAACTGGATGGCGTGATCATCGTGACCATTCCATCCGAAGTTTCACAGATAGTCGTTAAGAAGGCTGTTACTTTTGCGAGGCGACTCGGAATGCCAATCATCGGCATAATTGAAAACATGAGTGGATTTGTCTGCCCAAACTGCGGCGCGAAAGTTGACATTTTCCAGTCTGGCGGCGGAATGAAAATAGCTGAGGAGTTATCCATACAATTCCTTGGGAGTATACCAATAGACCAGAAAATCAGCGAGGCATCTGACAAGGGAACGCCTTTCGTAGTTGAGTATGGAGACTCTCCAGCCTCAAAGGCTTTCATGGAAATCGTGAAGAAAGTTGAGGCTTTCTTAAAAAACAAAGAAAAAGCGCAGGGATAGATGCTTAAATGNGCANAAAAGGCAAAGGTGAAGTACGCTTTATAGGGGTTGTGGAAAAGGCTGGCGAGCAAGAAGCCCTCGTAAACATTTTTCCAGAGTTCTGCGCTGGACTAAAGGGAATAGAAGAGTTTTCGCATCTAATAATCTTGTACTGGATTCACCTACGCGATAATGAAGCAGAGAGGCGAACATTANTTGTTTTTCCAAGGAGACACGCGGTTAACATTGAAACTGGGGTTTTCGCATGCAGAAGCCCATCACGTCCAAACCCCATAGGCTTGTGCGTAGTTGAACTGGTTAAAGTTGAAGACTGCAAACTCATTGTAAAAGGCCTCGACGCAATTGAAGGCTCACCAATAATAGATATTAAGCCCTACATTTCAAGGGCAGATGCCGTTCCAAACGCACGTCCCCCAGAATGGACTTGGAAAGGCCCAAAAACCTAATAGGTTAACGTTTACCCTAACAGTCAAGCATATGCGCAAAGCTAAACTTCAGAGAAGCGACAAACCCATTGGGCTAGATATTATCAACATGGTGCGTGGTTTTGACNCATATGCGACATTATCTAAAAATAGTTTTATTTTGTTGGTAGCCCGGGAGAGATTCGAACTCTCGTCGGCGGGTCCAAAGCCCGCTATGCTTGTCCGCTACACCACCGGGCTTTTGTATGCTGGCTTTACTNTTATTCAGCTTTTAAATAGTTCTTGATTAGTGTTTTCCTTTCTTTGCGTATTTCTGTTATTATGTTTCGTGCTTTTTCGGTTGTGTCGATTGCCTTTCGTTTGTCGATTTCGTTTATTTCTAGGAAGTCTATAATGCTCTTGTAGTTTTTTGGAGTTTTTTCTTCCAGGCGTTCTAGTGTGCGTATCAAAGTCGTGTAGTCTATTTTTGTTTTTTGAATTGTTGATTTGAACCATGCGTAGTTTTCAATAATTTCTAGGAGAATGTTTCGCAAATAGTTGTAGGCTTCGCTTGTTTTCTCTTGTTCGATTAGTGCAGTTGTTCGCAGTATTGTGCCTTGCAAGAATGCATTGTTCAAGTAGTAGCCAAGTTTTTTCTTAACTTTGAAGTGCATTGCCTCTAAGGCTTGCTGATTGTTTGTTATGTTGGCTTTTGCCTCCTCCCAAACCAGCTTAAAAAGTTTAAGTTTATCATTAACTTCCGCACTTTCTAATCCTTCTAGACCAGTAATTTCCAAGTATTCCTTAAACGTTTTTTGCATTCCAAGTTTCGCCGCTGCCTTTTCTAGCTTCTCCAGGAATCTGCTGTTTGAGAAGGGTTCTAGGGCTATTTCAAG
>JGI24721J44947_10013239_pt1 | contig 10057 bp, 10 predicted proteins | sample YelNatPaOPGAMG01_FD_44947 | JGI IMG/M metagenome (IMG submission 44947) | reverse complement strand
AACGGATAAAAACTTTAAAAACAAATGATTGTGTGTTTTATTAACTGAAATTAACCTTATTTTCATCATCGATGCCTCCTTTTGATTTCCATTGACAGATTTCCCCTGGTTATGGTACACCACCAAATTTAGACCCTACAGGTCTCATTCGCGCCGTTGTTATCCAAATCGCCTGCATGGATATGAACCTCGGAACGCAGGACTTTTACGAAGACCTGTCAGGTTTCATACGCGATACGCCACTTCATTCAAACCTGACAGGTCTCATCTGTGCCTATGCAGATTGAGTCGTTTGAATACATATTGAACTCGGAACGCAGGCATTTTCCGAAGACCTGTCAGGTTTCATACGCGATACGTCACCCATCCAAACCTGACAGGTCTCATACGCACCTATGCAGATTGAGTCGTTTGAATACATATAGAACTCGGAACGCAAAACTTTTCCAAAGACCTGTCAGGTTTCATATTCGTTGACCGAATCACCAGCATGGAGATGAACCTCGGAACATAAGACTTTTGTTTTAATCTCCCAATATTCAATATTGACAATTCGGATATATATGGTAATATTAATTATCTTACCTATTCTATAAACTTGTAAATGCGCCTGTACTTCGGCGAAATCGTTACGGCGCAGAAAGGAATGGAGAATGCGCCGTTTTATTATCCTTTTCCTCTTTACCGCTTTCCTCATCGCACTTACTTTTGCTATATTTCAGTTTGCCAGCAGCCGCGCCATCGCTGATTCCGGCGGACCTATTGTTTTACAGGAAGAAACCCAAGATGAAAATATTCGTCAGATAAGCGCCCCCAATACCACCGCTCCCCTTTCGATTAATAGCCCCGATATTGGATTCATCGATTCGCAATCAGCGACTTGCTATCAACCGGATCCGGACCAAAATATCTGTTATATCAACTGGTATTACTTATCTGTAAGTGCTTCCCCAAATTATATGATCGCGATGACCGTTACCCTAAATACTATTGGTAATGTGTCCTATACTTCTGGCTTTTTTCAGACTTCCATGTACGTCCCCTATAATATGTATGATAAAGGGTTCAAAGTTGCATGTGGCAGTCTTGGTGCAGGTGGACAACCCAATCTAGGAAATGCGTATGCTTATACCATCCGGGCAAAAGATAGTAGCAATTTGTCCTCAGCGAATTATGGCACGGTGTATTGTCCTGCTTATATTCCATAAGAGACAAACAATCAATAAAATGATAAAATCATGAAAGCATATCACTGGATTGGCTTAAGCACACTTTCTGCTTTTATATTGGGTTGGATCATGGTCTTTCAAACTTCTGTTAGTTTTGGATCTACCCAGGTTGGTAATACTCCATTAACACCTACACCCTTAGCGGTTCAACCCCAATCGATAAACTCAATCACCATACCAAATCAAATCAATACCTCTTCTATTGATAGTCCATCGCCAACTTGCTATAATCCTGTTCCGGGTAGCGGAGCTTGTTACATACTCTGGCAATATATTTATGTTTCAGCGTCCTCTTCACAATATATGATCTCAACTACAGTGGCGATCAATCATCACATTCAAGCCTATGTTGCAGGTTTTTTTCAAAATTATATGTATCTTCCCTATGACATGCTGACACCAGGATTCAAAGTGACATGTGGCTACCCTGGCAGTGGTGTTTCACCTAATTTAGGAAATAGTTATTCCTATGAGATAAAAGCCAGAGATACGGGAGGCGCGGTTAGCACAAATAACGGTTTGGTTAGTTGCCCTTCTGATATTGTCAAAGTCATGCTCCCTTTAATAACCAAACCTTGAGATGATTTCCATAAGCAAATATTTATTATTTCTCAGGTTTAAACCAAATTTTACTGGGAATATGATATACTTTTATCAAAGCTTTGAAGAGAACAAGTAAACGCAATAACGCGGTACAGAGAGCGGTAGCTGGTGAAAATTCCGTCCAGACGATTGCGTGGAATGGATCTCGGAGCTGCCCGGTGAAACAAATCCTCATGCTGGAGTAACCGGCGCCGGAAAAGCCACCGTTATTTTGGCAATGGTATAACCTGCTTTTATTCCTATCAACAGGTGTACCATGTGAGTGAGACTGGCTCACTATCCCGTCGTTTCACCGACGGGTTTTTTTTATTAAAATATGAATTTGTTATGGATATTTTTAATATGTCCAAATGATATACTTGTATTATTAAAAAATTTTGGAGGACAAATGACAGTAAAAGGACGCGTCTTTTCAGGTGCCCGGCCTACCGGGCGACAGCATCTCGGTAATTATTTAGGAGCCATTCAAAATTATGTCGCATTGCAGGATGAATATGAATGCATCTATTGCATTGTAGATTTGCATGCTCTCACCACTCTCGAATCAACCGAGAACTTGCGCCAAAACAGCATCGAAATGGCACTAGATTGGCTGGCGGCTGGCATTCGCCCTGAAGAAACCATTGTTTTCATCCAATCGCAAGTACCCGAAGTAACCGAACTACATACAATCCTCTCAATGGTGACTCCATTAGGCAAATTAACCGACCTACCTACTTTCAAAGAGAAAGTTCGCCAGCAACCCCATAATGTGAATTATGGACTGGTTGGTTATCCAGTGCTGATGACCGCTGATATTGTGTTATATAAAGCCAATGTTGTGCCCGTTGGAGTAGATCAAGCGCCTCATTTAGAATTCGCCCGCGAAGTGGTGCGTTCTTTTAATTACCGTTTTAATACCACTGTCCTCATTGAACCCGAGATGAAAAGCACCGAATATCCTAAGGTGATTGGGATCGATGGTGTTCAAAAAATGAGCAAAAGCTTGAACAACCATATTGAACTGGCAGCTACCCCAGAAGAAACCCGTCAAAGAGTGATGCAAATGGTAACCGATCCTCAACGCCAGCGCCGTAGTGACCCGGGCCGCCCGGAAGTATGCAATGTCTTTTCCTTCCATAAAGTTTTTTCTACCCCTGAACAGGTAGAAGAAATCGATCGAGAATGCCGCAGAGCCGGAATCGGTTGTGTGGATTGCAAAAAACTACTCGCAGAAAATTTGAATCGTCACCTCGAGCCATTCCGCCAACGCCGCGCTGAACTGAGCCGTGACCCTCAGTATGTATTCGATGTGTTACAAAACGGAAAAGAACGCGCATCGGTGATCGCCCGTCAAACTATGGCAGAAGTGCGCGATGCAGTGGGTCTACCATAAAAAATGAAACTGGTTTTACAGCGAGTTTCACGGGGATCNGTCTCCGTCAATAACCAATGCCTGGCTCAAATTGGAAAAGGGTTGGTCATTTTAGTTGGAGTGGGTCATCAGGATAACCCACAAACCGTTCGCGTTCTCGCTGAGAAAGTTGCTCACTTGCGCATCTTTGAAGATGAGCATGGTAAAATGAATTGCTCCCTTCGAGATATCGCGGGGGAAGCGCTCGTTATTTCACAATTTACTTTGTATGCAGATACGCGTAAAGGACGACGCCCTTCTTTCACACAAGCCGCAGCGCCAGAAATTGCCCAACCGTTGGTTGACCTTTTCGCTGATGCATTGAAGGAATTGGGAATACCCACGCAAAAAGGACAGTTTGGTGCACACATGATTGTAGAAATTATCAACGACGGACCGGTAACGATCCTATTAGAAACTGAAGGAAATTGATCATGTCGCCTTTTCTTCAATTAGCNCTTGCCCTGGCGGTGATGATTTTCCTTGCAAAAGCCGGTGGTTATCTTAGTTACCGTTTTGGTCAACCGGCTGTTTTAGGNGAACTGCTAATGGGGATTATCCTTGGCCCATCGGTGATCAATTTTTTACACACGCCGATTTTTACAGATGCACATCTCGAGCAGGTGATCGCCCATCTGGGTGAGCTTGGTGTCATGCTCCTTATGTTCCTGGCTGGTTTGGAATTGCATCTCTCGGAATTAGCCAAAAGCACCAAAGTCGCTATTCTTGCTGGTACCTTAGGAGTAATTCTGCCCATTTTATTAGGTGTGGGATTGGGTTTATTATTCTCAATTAATATAACCAGCGCACTTTTCCTAGGGTTGACTTTGGCAGCCACCAGTGTGAGCATTTCTGCCCAAACATTAATCGAGCTCAACCGTCTACGGACCAAAGTTGGTATTGGTCTTCTCAGCGCAGCTGTCTTTGATGATATTTTAGTTGTNTTAGGGTTGTCAGCATTTACCGCCTTGATGATGCCGCAGTCTACATCCGGCTGGATGGTAGTATTACTAGTCATTGTAAGGATGACAATCTACCTTCTGCTTGCATCGCTAATTGGCAATTATCTTCTCCCGCTGGTAACCCATAAGGTTTATGAGCTAGAAATTAGTCAAGGTTTAATTGCTTTTGTGTTTGTTACAATATTGCTGTATGGCTGGCTGGCAGAGCTCCTTGGGCAAATGGCAGCAATCACCGGGGCATTTCTCGCTGGTTTATGGTTTGGCCGCACCTCATTAAAAGATCGTATCCTTTCCGGCATTTCCACGATTGCTTATAGTATTTTTGTGCCGATTTTCTTTATTGACGTNGGNTTGAAAGCAAATGCGCGTGTCGTGTTTGGNGAAGATATCTTCTTATTCCTCAGCCTTGTTGTCATCGCTATCCTTAGTAAAGTGATAGGAGTCGGCCTGGGAGGGATCATGAGCGGCTTTACCAGCAAAGAAGCGCTCCAATTGGGAGTCGGGATGATGTCGCGTGGCGAAGTAGGGTTAATTGTTGCTTCAGTCGGTCTCGCACAGGGGTTAATTGATGCTGGCGCTTTCTCCTCGATCATCGGAGTGGTTATTGTCACCACATTATTAACTCCACCTTTATTAAGGTATCTTTTCGCTCAACACTCTGACCAACAATCGGTTAAAATAACAGGAAGTGAAACGAAATGAGTTACCTCGTTGTATTAATTGTCAATGATCCAGATCGGGTTGCCCAAGTTTTAGAAAAATGGGAAAGCTTAGGGATTTATGGCATCACCATTTTAGAGAGCAGTGGGCATGGCAAAATTAAAAGAGCTGGTTTGCTAGAAAATTTACCGATCATTACTTCCCTGGAAAACTTGTTGGAAATGCAGGAAATCCATCACCGTACTCTATTCTCCGTGGTAGAAAAGGAGGAATTGGTAGACCAAATGGCAGAAACCGCCCAAGCGGTCATTGGTGATTTGAATGAGGAACATACTGGCTTTTTCTTTGTCGTGCCGGTTCTAAAGGCAATCGGACTTCAACACCGTTCGAATAACGGTTGAACTTTTCAATAATGCATCGAGTAAAAATCTTTTTATCAATGAAATAGATGGAGAAATAATGAATGTTGCAATCGTCATACAGGGGATAGTTGGGATTTTATGGGCTGCTGTGGTTGCTTTAATTGTGGTAGCCGTCGTACGCGCCTCAAAGGGGAACAAGGTTGGCAAATTGACTACTACCATCCTGATTACTGCAGTAGCTGCTGTTTTATTAACCAGTATCAGCGCCGGATTGGTGTTCATCCAACCCGATCAGAGTGTGGTCATTTCTGCCTTGCAACCGAAAGGATACCGGGAAGAGGCTTTACAACCCGGGTTGCGCTGGGTAATACCCTATTTCGAAAATGTAGTGGTTTATTCTATTGCCCGTCAAACCTACACTATGTCGATCGCCCCATTAGAAGGGGAAGTAAAAGGTGATGACTCCGTTGCCGCCCGTACAGCCGATGGTCAAGAGGTACTTCTAGATGCTTCAGTTATTTACCAAGCAGACCCCGCTCAAATTGTCCGTTTGCACATCAATTGGCAAAATCGGTTTAAAGATGAATTAATACGCCCTTTATCTAGGGGTGTGATGCGTGACGCTGTGGCTAAATATCGTGTTGAAGAAGTATATAGCACCAAACGTACTCAAATGACGCAGGAAATCAGCGACACCTTACGCCAAAAACTGGCGGATAATGGTGTCTTGCTGGTGGATTTTATCTTACGCAATATCACTTTCTCTGAAGATTACGCAAAATCAATCGAGCAAAAACAAATCGCCGAACAACAAGCTCAACAAGCCAAATTTGTTGTCGAACAAAAACGGCAAGAAGCCCAACAAGCCATCGAAACTGCCAAAGGGCAAGCTGAATCAGTCAAAATTCGTGCTCAGGCTGATGCAGATGCGCGTGTAATCCAAGCTAAAGCTGAAGCAGAAGCATTGAATTTGATTGCGGAAGTTCTCAAAACTAATCCCGATCTACTCACCTACCAATACATCAATAAGCTCGCACCGGGAATACAAGTTATGCTGGTACCCAACAACATGCCATACCTTCTTCCATTACAAGGAATTGGGCCAACGACACCATCCAGCACTAATCCATTACCACTACCAACCCCAACTGCCAATCCATAGGAGCAAAGATGGATCAAGAGGTACCAAACTCAGCGAAGCAAATCCGTTTAACCAGCTTATCCAGTTGCGCTGGCTGAGCGTCTAAATTAAGCGCCGAAGCGCTGGCGCAGGTTCTGCGCCCCATTCAAGGGATATTTAACCCCGCTGATTATCCTGATCTTCTGGTTGGTTTAGATGATCCCGATGATGCTGCGGTTTGGAAATTGGATGAGCAGCGCGCGTTGGTTGTCACCACCGATTTCTTCACTCCTGTTGTTGACGACCCGTACGATTACGGTGCTATTGCGGCAGCAAATGCATTATCGGATGTTTATGCCATGGGTGGAACACCCTTTTTGGCTTTGAATGTTGCGGCACTACCCCCTGATCTGCCAGCCGAAGTTAATGCAGAAATCTTACGCGGAGGTGCAGAAGTAGCGCGCCAAGCCGGCGTAGTCATCGCTGGTGGACATACCGTTCAGGATAAAGAGCCAAAATATGGCCTCGTCGTAATGGGTTTTGTTGATCCCCAACATTTTCTTTCAAAACGAGGGGCTAAAGCAGGTGATAAGCTTGTTATAACGAAACCATTAGGCTTTGGTACAACTACCACTGCACTGAAACGCGGTTTAGCTGCTGCCGAAGATATTGCGGAGGCTATCCAATGGATGAAGCAATTAAATAAAACCGCTTCTGAAATCGCTGTACAGTTACAATTAACAACCGCTACAGATATTACTGGCTTTAGTCTACTTGGGCATGCCTGGGAAATTGCCAGCCTATCGCAGGTTGGATTGCATTTTAATTTTCAATCCATCCCGTTCATTTCTTGTGCCCACAAGTATGCGGAAGATTTTATCTTTCCAGGTGGTAGTGCGGATAACCGGCTCTATTTCAGTGAGCATGTAGATTTTTCACCCGAAATTTCAGAAGCTAATCAAATGCTCCTATTCGACGCACAAACAAGCGGTGGATTATTGTTAGTCGTACCACCGCAAAAAGTAGACCTTCTTAAAGCAAAAGCGGAAGAATTACAACAACCTGTTTGGATTATCGGAGAAGTCACCGAAAGTCAGCGGATTGTAGTGGACTAATACGTTTCCGATTCCACCCGTTCGATTTCCGGGAAGAACTGTTTCACAGTTCCTTCCACCCATCCATGCAGTGTGCTGGGCAGCAATGGGCAACCTAGACACGCGCCTCCTAATTTTACCTTTAGCACCTTTCCATCGAAGGAAAGATATTCCACATTGCCGCCATGGTAATGCTCGATATAAGCGCTCAATCGCTCTAATAAATCTTTTACCTGTTGTTCTTTATCAGCCTCAACCATTATGAATCATGCTCCTACCTGCCGCAAGATGCAGCGACTAAACCCTGTTTCAATAAGTTTACCACTTCTTGATGGGTGCTGTGCAATCTCTCTGCAATCACATCGGCTAATCGTTCTAACACCAAAACACCGGTGTCGGGATGAGAACTACACAATTGCCGTAAATCTGCACCGCGTACTCGCAACAATTGGGAAGCACAACCACATATTGCCCCAGATGTATATTGACGGCTGCCCAAAGCAGCAGACCAGCCCACGATTCCACCTGGTTTCACTCTAGCCACAACCAGCTCTGGTCCATCTTCGGGTTTATAGCGAACAATCACCTCTCCGCTCACAACCAGGTAGAGATATTCTGCTGGGTCTCCTTGCTCAAACAGCAACTCTCCTTCCACACAATCGCAAGCAGAAAATAACGGACGCAATAAATCACGTTGCTCCGACGTCATTTCTTCAAAGAATGGGGAACGGTCAAATATATCCTTTGGCATACCAACTCACACAAATAAAATAAGATACAACCAATTTACCCGATACCAGTATATCTTTCCAAGTGGCAAATGTCACTTTCCGCCCGATAAATTTCCATAATTCATTGAACATCGTTTATGACGAGGATTATTACATAAAAAAAGACCATCGATGAATACCGATGGTCTCTTATGCTTATTTTGGATTCTTAGGTGGAAACTTTATCCGAATCTTTAATCTCAACAGTTAATTCTTCCCGTTGATGAAAGGTCAATGTATCACCGCTTTCATTCACATCCACCAAGATATTGGCACCTTCTTTGAATTCTCCCGCTAATAAGCTAACCGATAAGGGGCTCTCTACATATTTCTGGAGCGCTCTCTTCAATGGTCTTGCCCCAAAGGTTGGATCATAACCAACGTCAGCAAGCCAGTTGCGGGCTGCTTCCGTTAGTTCGACTGTAATCCCATGCTCAGCCAACCGCTCGCGTACCTCTTGCATTTGCAGTTCTACAATCTCGCGCATTTGCTCCAGTGAGAGCGGTGAGAAGGTGATGATTTCATCGATGCGGTTCAAGAACTCTGGACGGAATGTGCTCTTAAGCGCCTTTTCGATTTTCTCGTGCTCCTGCCGTTCTTCCGAATTCTCCGATTTTTGCAAGAAACCAAGGCTACCTGATTTCCGGACAAACTCTGTGCCCAGATTACTGGTCATAATTAAGACTGTATTACGGAAATCGACCACATTTCCCTGTCCATCCGTCAACCGTCCATCATCTAATATTTGCAACAAAGCATTCCACACTTCAGGGTGCGCTTTTTCAATCTCATCAAATAAGATCACTCGATACGGACGTCGCCGAACTGCTTCAGTTAATTGTCCGCCTTCTTCATATCCGACATAACCTGGAGGAGCACCAAATAAACGCGAAACGGTATGTTGCTCTCGGTATTCGCTCATATCTATGCGCACTAAAGCATCTTCGTTGTCGAATAAGAATTCGGCTAATGCCTTTGCTAATTCGGTCTTGCCAACCCCGGAAGGACCGATAAAGATAAACGAGCCAATGGGACGATGTGGATCTTTCAAACCAGAGCGCGCCCGGCGGATGGCATCCGAAATTGCCCGAATTGCTTCATCCTGACCTTTGATGCGCTCATGCAATCGTTCTTCCATATTGAGTAACTTTTCAGCTTCGGTTTCCATCATCTGTGAAACCGGGATGCCAGTCCATTGGGCTACCACCTCAGCGATATCATGGACATCCACCACTTCATCCAACTGGTGTTCTGCTTCCCATTGGTCGCGTTGACGATTGAAGTCGGTTTCTAATCTCAACCGTTCTGCTTTCTTTTGAGCTGCCCGCTCATAATCGCGCTCAACCCCCGCCTGCTCTTCTTCNGCTGCCAGGCGGTCTATTTCACTTTTAAGCGCCTTCAATTCGGGAGGCAAAGAGTATAACGCCACTCGCAATTTTGCAGCTGCCTCATCCATTAGATCAATGGCTTTATCGGGCAAATGNCGGTCGGTCACATAACGAGAAGAAAGGCGGGCTGCTGCCACNAGTGCATCATCGGAGAAATGGACCTTATGATGGGCTTCGTAGCGATCGCGCAATCCCCGTAACATCTGAATAGTGTCTTCCACACTTGGTTCTTCCACATAAACTGGCGCAAAACGTCGTTCCAATGCAGCATCTTTCTCGATGTGTTTGTGATATTCATCTAATGTGGTCGCCCCAATACATTGCAATTCTCCGCGAGCTAATGCAGGTTTTAACATATTGGAAGCATCCATCGCGCCCTGCGCAGCGCCTGCACCAACCACTGTGTGCAGTTCATCGATAAACATAATAATTTCGCCCTGCGCGCGTTGCGTCTCTTCGATCACAGCTTTCAAGCG
>JGI24721J44947_10013238_pt1 | contig 10057 bp, 8 predicted proteins | sample YelNatPaOPGAMG01_FD_44947 | JGI IMG/M metagenome (IMG submission 44947) | reverse complement strand
GTGCTTTGACAACGGGTGAAAGCTACGAAATCGGGACTTGAGCGCTGCCATCAGCATCCTCGGACGGCTAATAATTCAGCTGGAGCGGAAGCAGAGACCAGCGAATCTAAACCCGGAGAGAAGAGACATGGATAGAAAGCACCCGCAGAACAACCCGAAAAAGACTTGTGTTGATGATCGGTGGACGAGTCCAACATTTTACGGGGTACGCGCGATTGAACTACCCGAACCTGTTCTATTTTATGCTTACTTGGGTGTCGTGCGCTTTCGAGCATGAACGTGATGCGAGGCGCTTTCGGAACGCGTTTCTGCAGGGGCGCCGCGGGTCGGAACCCAGAAACGAACGCTTGAACACTTCAGTCGACGAGATCGTCGCTCTGCATGACTGCAGCTAGTCCCGGGGTGTCTGTACCACCGTGGTACGGTAATGATACGGAAACCAGAGACCGCATTCTGTCAAAACTGCGTATGGCGAGGCGACGACCCGCCAGTCGAGACCACTGGCAGTTCGTTGTAAAGCGTTTACGGTTGTGGCTGGGGAGCGCGGACGGGAAACAGGTACGCCCTCCGTGCATGCTCATTCTTGATCTCTATCCGAACGGAGCTCTACGCGCTCATAAGTTTCCACCAAACGCAGTTAAAGACGGCAGGCTGGCAACGGCCTGGGAGATGCTCGAGTTCCTGCTGGATGAGGTTCTCACGCCGCAGCGCGAGAATGCGGCCAGTTTACGCCCCGCGAGCATTAGTTTTACCAATCGGAACATTGCAAGAGCGCTCGCGGACCCCGTTCGGTTTCTCGTTTGCGAGCAAGTGACGCAGGACCTGCACGCACTGGTTTCCAGAGCAGGGTCTGCAGCGGCGGAGGCGGACTGCTGGAGCCCGCCTGTCCTCGCTGAGGCGGATGGCGTTCGCGAGTTTATGCAACGTTTCGCTCAGAACCTGATCGCTAAGGGAAAGGGTGCATCGAGCACGGCAAGCGAGGCACCTGGTCTGATACAGGGCTTGCTCGCAGGCGGAGAACGGCGCGACGGCCGTCCGGATAACCGGTACATTTTGCAGGCTCTACCCCTGTCAAAGTGCGAGCTCCTTGTCGGCCAGTACTACTGTTTAGCATACGCGCTCTTTCATCGAAAGCCCTGGGATGAGTTACCTGAGTCGTGGCTTTTCCGTGTGGAGAGCATCTGCGTTGAACAGGTGATGCAGCGGCCTGTGGCAGAGCGGTGGCGCAGGCACGTACGGTTTCTTGCGGTGCTCGGCGGNGAGACCCCGGGATTCGTTGGTCTACCGTCTGTCAGGGCAGCCCGTAAGCGATACGCCGCGAGTATGCGGCGCCTCAAGAAAGAGACCGAGGAAGGTTCGTCGACCGTATCAGAAGCGGAATCGCTAGACGTCCCCCTGTATCTGCCGTCGGAAGCCGTGTCGAGTGTGTCTGCGGATAGTATCCCTGACGTTGTTCTTTGCGCGTTTACTGGCCAGATCATTTCCGGTCCAAACGCAAATCGATGCAGCCGATGCAAGAGTGCTTACTATATTGACGAGGAAGCTCAGCGGGCAGACTGGAGCCGCCACGCCACTGAATGCGATGCGATCGCACAACTGAGTGCCTCCGCCGCTGCGGTGTCGTTGCGCCCAGGGGCACCAGAATGCCCTCAGATCTCGCGTCCATTCTGGCGCTATGCAGAGCTTGTCCATATCTATATGGAGGAGTCGTCGCTAACCTTTGACGACCTTGATGCGATCGAGGAGTATGCCTGGCCGGTTGCGCGTGACGCCCGAAACGGATGGCCTGTTCCCTTTGTAACCGTAGGCGGCCACGCGCTGCCACGGCCCAGCGTTGAACGGCCCAACCTGGAGGAGCTTTCCTGGATGATAGCTGTAATGGAGTGGATGCTGGAGCATCAGGGAATAGCGCGGCTCCGATCTGGGATGCAGATGGGACGCTGGCAAAACGATTCGATTTCATCCAGCGCTGCCGCTGGGCAACAATCTGCACAGCACGTGGTTCTGCTTTCCGTTGAACCGGTAGAGGATATGAAGCAGACAGCTATCAGTAGGTACTGCGCGGAGCCGTCGGCGAGCACCGCTGCCATTGGATAATTGGGTAACTTGGTGGATCTTTCGAAGCCTGGATACAAAACGGCAGCGGTGCACTAGATGACGCCTGAATGGTTGCTTGCTCGTAAGCAGATGCTGCCCGCTCTACACACCATGGCGAGACGTTCCGCATATCATAAATCGGCACTCGCGTTCGCAGCTCGCCAGTAAGCTACCAACGGTGCTTTGTCACCGTTGGTACGCACGGTTGCGAACTTGACCGCTAGTCCTCTTTCCTGCCTTGCTCTACCCGAAGTATTGGCCATAGTGCGATGTGCAAACGTCGACAACGGTTGGGAAAGCAGCCTCACCGTTCGTTTTTCTGCCCACATGAGTGGATCTACTATGCCACGCTTCAGGTCCTTGGTTGCCTCCAGGAAGACCCCGAGCTTGGGCAGCCAAGGGCTGTCTCTGGCACTAGAAAAGAAAGCATCTGCGGCATTGGCGGTACTCGTGTTCACGTGCATGCAATGAGGTCCGTCACCAGGGTTCTTGGCATCGCAGTAGCCTCGGCGCTCGGTGCGTGAGACTCTATCGATCGCATGCCTCGTGCACCAGGGAACATTGCTCTCGCGGGGTGGCGGCGCGTGACCACCTCTCCCGAAGAGATGTCGTTGGAAACTCGGCAACTGGCAAGACCCGTGCGCCCGGGTGTGTCTGGTTCAACTCATCGATCCGAAACCAAAAAATCCGCCACATCTGCGCACCAGAGTCTGGAAACCCCGGAATGCAACACCTGGCCGTACGGAATTCCAAAGCAGAATATCGGTGAGGTTGCGTGCCTCTTTCCATCAAGTTGCTTCTTGTGTAGGACTCGCCTCGATGGACCGCAGCCGATGATGCATCGTTCGGCGGCACCCTTTCCAAAGGCCTTCGAGATGACGCACGCAGGAGCATGTCAAAACTTTTCTGATTCCGTACGGTATCCGCGCCAGGGTCCATCCGGTGCAGCAGTAGATGCCCCCGGTAGGATCAGTACCCGGGAAACCGCGCCCACGAGCCAAAGTCCCCGCAGAAGATGTCCGTTCTGAGGTTCGTGCAACTCGGAACCATCTGGAACGTCCCGGACCGGGTGTCGCTTCCTTGACTGCTAGGGCACAGAGTGCATCCCCAAGATTCCTGGTTCGTCTCATCGATGCTACACCATCGGAAAAAAAGCCCCTCAAGGCAGCATCCGCCGCTGTGCGACACCGCATGCATGCACGGATGTGCGGCACACTTGTGACACATAGAGGCACGCACGCACCGCGGCCTCGTGTCGTGACACGCGCCGCACGCACCCCACCCTGCGTGGATCGATGCGTGTCGGGCACGCAGGCACCGCGGCCGCGATGGCGCCCTGCGATGATTGCCGAATGCGACATGCGTGGACATGGCGCGGGCTGTGGCCCCTCTGGCGCGGGCCTTCGCGTGCGGATCATTCGTGGCCGATGACGGGGCAGAGGGCGCCCAGACACCTAATTTGGATCCAGGCCTGGGTGCGGAAAGGCCACGCTGGTGACGGCGCTCGCGACGACCTAGCACCTTTTTTGTCTTCGATGAGGGCTCTGGATCCAAAATTCCTGTAGAGTAGGTGTTTTGACTGTTTCGTTGGTTTTTAAAACGAGTACTTCATACAGAAGAGAATATGCATAGAAACAGCTTGTTTGTGTTAACGTTCCTTGCCTTGATTGTGCTTTGCAGGGCGAGCGCTGTGCCGACAGAACCCTTAGAGCAGCAGGAGCAGCAGCTGTTGCTGGTGCCGGACTCGCTTCTCGAGCGTCAGAGTTTCATCGGAGGCGTGGGTGAGAGTGTTGGATCGGGGTCGCCACCCTTCCCGTATCCATCGCCGGCTCCGAACCCGCCTACATACAACTTCAGCAGGACAGCAACTGTTCTGATCACTGGCGCGAACATCCAAACCGATAACCACAGTCAGACGAACGACTTTCGCGCGGATACGGAAATCATTTTTGGAGGTGCGTTGGAGCACGCAACCGTTTTCCCAGACGATGCCCTCGGAACATACAAGATCATCAACGGCACAGAACTGTTATCCAGCGAGCAGTTCATCAACTTTACGTACTACGCAAAGCCGCTGGCGTACTTTACCGCGACAGACTACCCAGTCGCCCGCTACTCTCTGGCCGCGAGACTCAACTCTCCTAGGGTCATCAAATTTGCGTCGAACGCATTAGCGCTGAAGCAGCTCGTCGCTGTTGCTCGCGGCAGTGACTTTTACGTGGCGTGGCGCGCTGTCGATCCTCTGAACGAGTCAAGTAGACCGGACCTTCAGGATGCCTTCTTTGATTTTGGTGTCATGTCCATCCAGAAAGTTCCTTGTACGGGTGCAGGTATAAGCTGTTGATAGCTGGAAAGACGACCGACTCTCCCAAGACTTTGCGGAACTGTTTTGACGGCTTGGATCGTGAGGGATGAAACCAAATACGTAAAGCGTGTTGTGTGATTGGGGCTCGTTTTTTCCAGAGCAGCGAACGCATCATGATCCGGAGCAGAGGTGATCTCGCGTCCCTGTCTCATGAGCGGCAACTTTCGGTATGGAAGACCCCATTTCTTGGGGCCGACCAGCGAGTCCGTTTGACGTCTCGCCAAGCGCATTCGCTGTGGTGGAATCCCAGTAGGTGCACAGCGTACCCGACGCTGTGCGACTGAAGCGATCGCGAGCACCGCTTCTGAGCTACGCGACACCTCGGCTCACTAGGGCACGCTTCGGGTATTGCCTGTGACGTAAACGGCCTTGAGGACCATCAAGCGCCCGCCTATCGCTTTCGCGCAGAACATGTGATAATCCGACCGACTCCTCGAGCCGACCGCCATCAAGGCACCGGGAACCCGTCGTGTTGCCGTGTGGCGACAAGCGCGGCGTATCCAGCATCGCAGCGAACGTCAAGGGCAGCGTCTCGACACTGGGGTGTCTATGTGCCTGTCTCTATCCGAACGCTATTCCAGACAGGAAGACTCGTCTGACGCTTATGGGACGTCCAGCGTCTATGGGCCCGTGGCCGACAATTCCCTGGTTACTGACAGTGATCGCGTGTCCGCCGGGGCTGGTTAGAATCATCGTTCTTACACCACTAAAAAACCCGACCGAGGCATTTGGTTTACGCGTCTGAGCACATACTTCATACCCGCGGAGCGCAGTGGCTCTTCGGAAGGAAACACCAGGAATTCATTCCAAAGCGGAGGCCCTCTTGCTCGCCTGTATTCTGCACAGGTGCAGGCGGCTACGAAGCATTCTTCTACGCAACGAATCCGGAAAACTGAAAGCTTTCCGCCGTCTCTTGAAACAACGACATGAGCTCGCCTGTGCTGGTGGCCGAGTCCCGGTTCTATGACTCGCTTTCTCAAAAGCCAGGAAGCAACGCAGGCCAGTGCTCGCGCGCACCTGTATGTCATCGTAAACAGAGAGCCATGGGCCCGCTGGCCCCAAAGTCGGCAGACAACACGGGCAGTGCTCGTGCGCCCCTGCACGTTCTAGGAAACAAAAACCCCGGGTCTGAGCAAGCGCCACAGCACTCCACTGCAGTTCACTCAGAAGGCAAACCAACCGCGAGAAGACCACACAAACATACACACACGAAATAACTTTCCGCTACAAGGGACCCCCGCCGCGACCTTCCCTAGTCTTCGTAGACACGGCATTCGTCCGCCTCTGGGACTTCATTACAATACTTTTCCAACGGATCTTCCGACTGTTTGTTTGCAGCCTGGTGGGACCGCTCAGCCTCGAGTTCCTCGACGAAATCCCAGGCTACTTTGGCCTCCTTGCTTGCTTTCCCATATTTCTTCGCCGCATCTTCTGCGTTCTTGATAGCTTCCTGAATCTGAGTGTTGAGCTTTTCGTTCGCCATCCGCAGCGCAGCGACTCTCGTCGTTTTCCTCGTCCGCAAAAACGTCCGTCGCACGGCAAACGTTGCTCTCGTCTTGCTCACTGATACGGAAGAAAAGTGTGTGGCGTTCGAAGGTACAATCAGAAATGCAGCCTTCATCCCTTGAAACGTTACGGGTACAGCAGTCGCGCTGAAGCAAGATATTTCGTGCTGAACGCGAGCGACGGCGATGCGCATTCGTCGCGATGTACGGGTGCTGCACGCACGCGCAGCGCCCAGACGCGATGATGAAGTTGCGATCGACGGCGATTTTAAAAACTGTATGAACCTGGATATTGTGGACTACGCCGTGTTTCGTCCGTGATGCACGACGTGTCCGCCGTCGTGCGCGCGCCTTCACGCGATGACTGGCGGCTGCCGCGCGCGAACGTCAACGGATCGCGCTTGGGCGAGCGATATAAGAGGCCAAGTCCGCACGCATAAGCATCCCATGCAGGCTACCTGCTTCCAGTGCCTAGTGGCTCTAGAGACGAGCGTTGTCTGGTAAGAACCATTCTATTGCCTTTTTGGAAGCGTCTATTGCATTCCGAACGATCGCTGAGCTGCTAATCGATTCGCGACGCCCCGGAAACCCCTCTATACCTTACGCGATCACTGAGTACGAGTCTTGACAGGAGCGAGTCGAGCACCTGCTAGCCTGAAAATACGCCCCGCTCGTGACAGATTACTGCCTGTCACGTGAAATACGCCTAGCTCGGCATGTGATATGCTCGTTTCGAGACCAGGATCCGAGCGGACGCGGTCCACAGAGCCACTGAACGCCCATGCCCAGAAACTGTCTATCACAGCGGCAGCTGGAGCAACGATCCAGTCCAGATGCTCGCCACTCGGGAGAGCCTGCTGAAGGGCGGGCGTGACTTGTTTGAAATCGCCAGACCGACTGCCGCATCGAAATTCTCATGTTACGAAGCTCACTCCGTCGCCTCTCTGCACACGGCAGCTGCAGCGCGGGCCAACCGATGACCGTACCCGTATCGAGTCGATCAGCGGAACCGCACCGAGCAACTGTTGCGCGGGGACGCGCGAGATTCTTGACGGCGCATGCAATGCATCGCAGCGCACGCTGACGCGTGCGGGTCCGTGCGTCGAGCCGCTGATGATCCCCCCGTGCGGTAAGATGTGAACGAATGCGTTAGACTAGAGCTGGCGTTTTGCGCTCGAGCCATGTGCCAAGACTCGTGACGCCCGCGAGACAAGTATATTCTTCAAGTGAATAACATTTTTCGACAACCACACTGTTCTCTACAGCGTCGCTGCTCGCTACGACTTGGAAGCAGTGCCGACTCTCTGTGACAGACCAAAATTTTTGCCGAAACATTTGGGCCCAGTTCTGCGAAAGAATCAAGCGGTTACAGGGTCTAGAGACTTGGTTAAAATATGTCCAGAACGGCGAATGTGCCCGTGGGGTCAGGTAGCAACAACCAGCACTGCGAGAACGCGCTCTCGCGTGTTCAGTGGCGGACTCGGAACGGCAGCAGGGCAACCCGTGTGCCCGCGTTTATACTGGGACTTGCTCGGGTACTGAGCACGGACCCTGCGCCACGCACGGTTGACTGGGCGGCGGACGGGCAGCGTATTCTCGTTCTTGATCGCGACCGCTTCACGGAGCGGTACGTCCGCCCTGGCGGCGCACTTCGTGTGAGCTCCTGGGCAAGTTTCCTGCGCGTCATGACATACTTCGAGTTCGCTCGCCTGCTCGATACAGAGGAACACGACATCATATGCTTCAAACATGCAACAATCACTCGCACTTTTATGGAACAGCTCGCAGCATCGAGCAACGATCGGCCTAGCTGTGATAATATGCCGAAAAGCCGACGTTCCAGAGAGGCACGGAGCTCGTCCATTCGAGCTGCCCCTTCTACGTTGATCGTGCAGGAGCCAATTGAGGCGCTGAATGCTAACGTCACCCCCGCTGCTGCGGACTCGAATGTGCTACACGCTTCTCGGTTGTCAGGAGCCTTGTCGATCGAACGAAAGCGTGTCCGGAGGTCTACTTCACCGCGGCCGCTGGAAACATACGACACAGTGAATGAGCACGTGAACGCCCCGGTCATACATGTAGATCCTAATGATTATCCCAGAGCACTGAATCCTTTGACTGAGCCAAATCATAGGGAGTTGCGGAACGACGGCGGCGAGGACGATTGCTGGTCGCTGAGAACCACGGACGCTGACATTCCACCCGTGTTAGCGACCATGAGCGACAGAAACGGGAGGTTGCTCGACTGCGGAACGCAGACTACGAGCAGATGCTATTCGAACGTTGGTAGCTTTGGGGAAGCGTTGAGGCTTCGGGCATGGACGACATCGAGCCCTCCTTATGAGCATCCATCGTCGGACGACATGAGTATCTACAAAGCGCACCTGATACAAGTGGAGAGCTGCCTCGCAAGCATCCGCTCTGAATTGCATACCATTGTCCATGCAGTCGAGTGGCTGAGAGAGCATCACGCGAATATATGTTCCTTTATGCATGCGCCTGGACAATCGGCTTACAAATCGGCTTGAGCATGTGAGCCTTCGCTTGGTATTGGTGTTGTTGGCGGTGGATATACCGGATGCGGGTCTCTAAGAAAAGGTTGTTACGGGAAAAACGCACCAGAACACTCTAACAAACAAATGAGATGTTTTTTCGATTGCGGGTACCAAGCCAGCGCAAAAAAAAGCGGCAAGATCTTTGGTACGCTCGATATTGACCTCTTTACCGCATTCCTGACAATCCATTGATCTTCATTCCTTGGTCATTGCCGCTCTTAAATGCTAAAAACACTTGGGCGAAATAAAATCATGTGTTTTCGCATCATGCGACTTCAAAGAAAAGCGCAGGCGAGATCGCGTGCCGAACGGACAAGCGAGACGGCGGCGCATCGCGTCGAACGAAACTCGACGTCAATGCTCGGCAGCGAGCATTGAGGATGTGGTGTTTTTCCAGGTTGTCTTCGCAAGTCCGGACGCAGAGGATAGCACCCCCCGCTGAATACGGATCTCGTCCTGTTGGCTTTGTTTACCAAATCTCGAGTCGGATTTCGGTTGAAAATTTCTCGGGACTTTCGCTTTAGTTAGAGACCTCCTTTACCGAGCGTTTCTGATGTATTACAGATCGTTCTTGAACGCGCTGCTCTCTTGGCGGCCGCGATTAAAAGCCGATAGCCTACTGCGCATTGATCGACCTTGAACACCTCCCGACGATCTGGTGCTCTTTCACAGACGGCGTCGTCCAAAGCACGTCCGCCAGCTGGCGTGCGGCATCCACGCGGGCACGGCAGCATCATCTACAGCGGCGCAATGCCTCTCGTCCTAGAGGGCCTGCGCGGTACTCGCCGACAGCGGTGGGCTATCACGGGTGAAATGCCCGCCCTCGCCCACAGGGCTCATGTTGCTCGTGTGCGCTCCGTTATCGCCAGAGCCGGTTGGCGACTTGGCCCCTGGTGAAGCATAGGTTTCTATTTGGAACGTGCGCGGGGGCCTCTGTTCCATAGAGATGCTAACGAGTAGCTTACCCGCATAGCGCCCACGCTTCGCGCTTTGCAGTTTCGCGGGGTAATGCAAGGTGTACCACATTTCGCACTGACCGTGCATATCGAGTTCGACTTTTGCCAGTGGTATGCGCACTGTCGCAATACGTTCGTCTTTCCCTGTGTTGAAGCAACCGCCACCGACTTTCATTACGTCACAGACTACAACAAAGTCGGGAAGTTCAAAGACATTCACGTCGCCACTCTCTTCAAGAAACGTGTAGGGACCGGGGCTTTTCCGCGTCACTTCAATGACGTTGGTTGCAAACGTCGTATCATCGTTGTTTACGAGCGGCACCGAGGTGTCCAACCTAGAGCGCACATACACGCGTGTCTTTGTTCCTTGCTCGCTGAGGTCTCGAACGGCTTTAACCTGCACAACTACGCGGCGGAAACCTGACGACATGATAGTTTAACTACAGTTGCGGGGAAATCTCCCGTAATCGCCCGCCCGGCAGCGCACGCGCACCGCAGGTCGCAAGCAGTGCACGGCGCCCCGTCGGCGGAGGCCGAGCCGCGCTCTCCCCCGTTCAGTGGACGATCCCGGGCCAAGGC
>JGI24721J44947_10013234_pt1 | contig 10059 bp, 6 predicted proteins | sample YelNatPaOPGAMG01_FD_44947 | JGI IMG/M metagenome (IMG submission 44947) | reverse complement strand
AGACGCAGGGCGAACTTAAACCGCTCCCGGATCGTCCACCGTTTGGAGGCAAAAACCTGAGTCCAAACGATCCCCGGGGCTTGCAGCACGAACGGCCCGAGCGATCCCACCGTGTAGGCGTCCGGGTAGCGGAAAATATCCATGCGGAAGTACGGGTTTTGGGCCGCAGTTGGGAAACGCTGTCCCATCTTCCAATTGGGCACCTTGGCCTCCTCAATCGGGGCCAGAGCATTTACGCGAGTTGTGGTCAAGTACCGGTACGGGCTGCCAGCCATGCCGACCGAAAGGGGAACGCCTGAGTAAATCTGCTCGCTCAACGCCAGGGTCCATCCTCCCAAGACGGCGTTGATGACCCCGCCGCGGTTCATCCAGCGCCTGCCTTGCCCGAATGGCAGCTCATAGCAGGCGGCGGCTCCAGACGGAGGCCGCCAAGGCGTGGATGCGGCGTCGCGGGGAACGGATAGAGAGAAGTTTCGCTCATCTGTACGAGACCGGCGGGATGCGGCGGGTGCACTTGCGGGGCAAGAACAACCTTGCCAAGCGCCTGCTGATTTACGCCGCGGCCTTCAACCTGAGCCTGATTTTGCGGCAGATGCTGGGGACGGGCACAGCCCGGCAGGCGGCGGATCGCTCACTGCGCTTTGTTTGTGCTTCTTGCGCGTCGTGCATGCGGCAAACCGCGATCCATTGGTTATTGGACCCCGCCGGCCTACGGCCCGGATGGCTCATCCGCCGCGTTGCCGCCATCAATTGCGGCGCCGCCAAAGCGAGGCTTTGTCCACGGGCTGATAGGCGCACCTACTCTGCCCGGAGATACCAGGTCCTTGAAATTGGCGGCTCTAACCCTTTGCAGGAACGTCGAGTTCGGCAGGGGCCGTTACCTTGTCCGCCGACTCGGGCCGCGCCTCCGCCTCCCGGGCCACCTTCGTAGACCCATAAAGAAGCGAGCCGTACTGCGCGCTGAGCGGGCGGAAGCCCAACTGCGCCGACACTTGAAGCGCCATGTCCCGAACCTGCTTGGTCAAACGCGGCAACGCTTCATCGGTGATCAGGTTCAAATCGCCGCTGATGCCCATGGCCGCTACCACCCCGCTTTGATTTCGCACTGGCGCAGCAACGCAGCGCAAACCCAAGGCGTACTCTTCGTTGTCGATGGCCGCGCCCANTTGGCGCACCCGCTCCAGCTCCTCCTCCAAAGCTTCGGGAGTGGTGATCGTGCGGGGCGTGAACGCCGGCAGCCCGGCTTCGCACAGCCGCTTCACATCCTCGGCCGGACGCCATGCGAGCAGCGCCTTGCCCAAGGCGGTCGCATGCAACGGCCGCCTCTCTCCCACCTCCACAAAGAGACTCGCCGCGTTCGGAGGATCCGCGGTGTGCAGAATCAGAACCGTACCGCTGTCCCAAACCCCGAGGTGGGACATGGCCCCCGTNGCGTTCGACAACTGAATTAATGCGCTGTGGGCGCAGCGTTGAACGGGCGAACCCCGCAGATAGCTGCTGCCGATCCAGAGCACTTTGGCGCTCAGGCTATAGCGTTTGGTTGCCGGCTCCTCTTCGATATAACCAGCGTCGGAGAGCAGGCTCAACAGGCGATACAGGGAGCTCTTCGGCAAAGAGAGGATTTCGGCGATGTCCGCCAATGTAAACAGGTACGGCTCCGAAGCCAGAACTTCCAGAACTTGCAAACACCGGCGCGCCGCGCCGACCCTGCGACGTACGACCGCTTTCTTTGGCTTCCGTGGCATGTAAATAATNCTACCAAAGATTTCGATTCACTTTGGAATTGAGTTCTGTTTTTAGATCCCTGAACAGACCCAAATGAGAATAAGACGTCAGCCAGCGGCTCCCGGCGCGAGGCGGATCTTGAGGCCGCCCGCGAGCTTAGGCAGGTCCCATTCAAACCGCCGGAGTTAACCTCGATCAGGCAATGCCCGCCCCCGAGGGGCGGCTCTATGCACGGGCTCCTAACCCATGACAGGTCCGCTGTTGCCAGCCTTCCGGCTCATCCGGGCGCATCATCGGCCAAGCGATCCCGGCTTATTCAATCCAGCCGCCGCCCAGCACTAAGTCTCCGTCGTAGAACACCGCCGCCTGTCCCGGCGTCACCGCGCGCTGCGGCTCGTCAAACACCACCTCCGCACGGCAAGGCTCCTCCAGAGGCCGCACGGTTGCCGGCGCTGCCGNGTGCTGATTCCGGATCTTTACCTGCGCCCGGACTTCAGAGGGGGGCTCTGCCCACCGGATCCAGTTCACATCCCGAACCGTGCAGCGGCTCCGCAACAGCTCCTCCGCGCGTCCAACGACCACCGTCTGCGAAGATGGCTGCGTGCCGATCACGTACAGCGGTTCTCCCACCGTCACGCCCAGCCCCTTGCGCTGGCCCACCGTGAAGCGATGCACTCCTCCGTGTTCGCCCAGCACCCGGCCGTCGGTGGTCACAATCGGCCCGGACTTGAGTTCCGGCGCAATCCCCTGCTCGCGGAACCAAGCTTCGATAAACGCTCCGTAGTCGCCGCCGGGCACAAAGCAGATCTCCTGGCTTTCGCCCTTGCGCGCCACGGGCAAACCAAGCTCCTCGGCCAGCGCGCGGACCTGGGCCTTGGTGAAGCCGCCGAGAGGGAACAGGGTCCGGCTGAGCTGCTCCTGCGTCAATCCGAACAGAAAGTAAGTCTGATCCTTGGCGCTGTCCACCGATTTGAGCAGCAGATAACGCCCTGAGGCCGCGTCGTACTCAATCCGCGCGTAGTGGCCCGTGGCGATGCGGCTTGCGCCCATAGCCTGGGCGGCTTCCAGAAAAGAATCAAACTTGATGAAGTTGTTGCACAGCGTGCATGGGATGGGCGTGCGCCCCGAAAGGTAGTCCTCGATGAAGGGCCGGATCACCCGCTGCTCAAATTGCGCCTCCAGATTGAGCACATAGTATGGAATGCCCAACCGCTCGGCCACGTAGCGCGCATCGTAGACGTCGTCCAGGTAGCAGCAGCGGCGTCCCCCGCCCCGTTCCAGCTCCGGCAGCCGCTTCTGGTTCCAGAACTGCATGGTCACGCCGATGATCTNGCGCCCCTGCTTGCGGAGCAGCGCCGCTGCGGTGGAGCTGTCCACTCCTCCGCTCATGGCGACGGCGATGAGGTCTTNGGGCATAGGGATGAGACGGGCTGGAACCAGAACCCGGTGCTGTTGTATTCATTGTATCAACCGTGAAACTCCCTCTGATCACTCTCACCACGGATTTCGGGCTGGCGGATCATTTCGTAGCCGCCATGAAAGGAGTCATCCTGGGGATCGCTCCGCAGGCGCGCATCGTCGATATCAGNCACCAAATCGAGCCGTTCGCCATCGCGCAGGCGGCGTTCACTCTGGACCAGGCCGCGCGCTGTTTCCCGCCGCGGACCATTCATGTCGCCGTTGTCGATCCAGGCGTGGGCAGCGCCCGCCGCCCCTTGCTGGCGGAAGCCGGCGGCCAGTATTTCATCGCGCCGGACAATGGCTTGCTCACGATGATCTACNCCCGCACCCGGCCGAGGGTCCGCGTGATCAGCGCCCAGCGGTACTTTCGTCACCCCGTAAGCCGCACCTTCCACGGCCGCGACATCTTCGCACCCGTAGCGGCGCACCTGGCGCTCGGCACAGCGCCCGCAAGCTTCGGCAAACTTATCTCCGATTACGTCCGCGGGGAGTTTGAACGCCCGGCTCCCGCCGCGCCGGGGCGGTGGCGCGCCTCCATCCTCGCCGTGGACCGTTTCGGAAATATGATTACCAACCTTCCCGCGGCGGACTTTGCGTTTCTGGCGCGCGTTCCGTTCCGGCTGAAAGCCGGACGCCGGGTTGTCCGGCGCTGGGCCGAAAGCTACTCGGAAGCCGCGCCCGGCGAGCTTCTGCTCATCGCCGGCAGCTCAGGTTATCTGGAGATCGCCGTGCGCGAGTCTTCGGCTGNCCGGCTGTGCGGTTGCGCCGCCGGGGACAGGATCGAGCTGCGGTGCGCCAGCACCGGCGGCGCAAAAACCGCGGAGGCGCTTACGCGTACAACTGCTGAGCGCGGATGAGCCGCTCTTGCACCCGCACGCCGTTGGGGCACCGAATGGCGCATGCCGCGCAATCCTCGCAGCGGACCTTTTGNAACCGCTCCGGCAGCTCCAGGAACCGTTCCCGCCCTACCGTGTACTGGCCGTAGAAATCGGTGTAGGAGGCGAAGCGGATGACGTCCGCCACCGGCAGCCCTTGCGGACACTGGCCGTCGCACTGATGGCAGGCGCGGCAATAGTACGGCCGGATCTCCTCGTTCAGCGCCGCCAGCAGCTTCTCATCCTCCGGACCAAACCGTTCGTTCACCGCCCGCAGATTTGCTTCCAGCTGGTCCATGTCGGTCATGCTCGGGACGATCGTGTCGATGAGCGGGTTCCGGAGCACCCATTTGAGCGCCGCCACCGGCTTGCCCGGCACGGGCGGCGTGGCTGCCGCTCCCCCTCTTCCCCGCCCCGCGGCCGGCGCCACAACCTTCATGCCCACCAGACCGAGGCCGGCCTCGGAGAAGCGCTTCAGCGTGGCGTCAATGGTGTTGCCCGAAGCAAAGTTGTACTGCACCAGCACCACGTCGAAAATGCCCGCCTGCATGACCCGGTCTGCAATGTTGTTCGGGTTGTGGGTGCTTACGCCAATGGCCCGGATCTTGCCTTCCTTCTTGGCCGCAGTCCAGGCTTCCAGACATTCGTCGGGGATGGCGGCGGCTTCGTCGCGGGCGTGCATGTACCAGATGTCCAGATGATCCGTGCCCAGCTCCTTCAAACTGGTCTCCAGATCCTGCATCGCCTCCGCCTTGGTCTTGCCGCCCGACTTGCTCGACAGAGTAATGCGGTTGCGCGCCCCCTTGAGCGCCGCTCCGACCATGCGCTCGTTGTTGCCCTGCTGGTAGCGCCGGGCCGTGTCGAAGTAGGTGATGCCCATGTCCACGGCGCGCGAGATTACCGAGGGATCGGAAGTGATCATGCACCCGAACCCGAGCCGGGTGACTTTCATGCCCGTTTTACCCAGCGTCCGCACGGGCAGCGCTGCGGGCGATTGATAAAAGGCGGCTCCGGGCGCACGCACCGAGGCGAGGCCGGCAGCGGGCAGAACCACTCCTGCCGCAAGAAAACTCCGGCGGGTCGCGGAAACTTTCTCATCTCTGTTCATTCTCTGGTCCTCCTGGCCTGGGACAGATTCAACTTCACCCCCATTGTACGCGTCTTGGACTTAAGTTTGGGCGCTGTTGCAGTGTTTCAGGCCTGGTTTACTGTTTTCGGCTGCGCCGGCAAGTCCGCCCGTCCCGGGCCGGACAGAGAGAGCGCACCGCCGGACTTGCTATCGTTACGGAAGGAGCTATGTCATCGAACCGGTCCAAGGAATTTCTGCAACTTCTCTCACAGCGCGCTCTGGTGGCCGACGGGGCCATGGGCACCATGCTGTATTCCAAGGGGGTGTTCATCAACCGCTGCTACGATGAGCTGAACCTGTCCAACCCGGCGCTGGTGAAGGAAGTCCATCTGGAGTACGTCAAGGCGGGAGCGGAGATTCTGGAAACCAATACTTTTGGCGCGAACCGCGCGCGGCTGGCGTCCTTTGGCTTGGCCGAGCAGTTGCGGGCCATCAACCATGCCGGCGTGCGCCTGGCGCGGGAGGCGGCGGCCGGAGCGGCCTTCGTGGCGGGTTCGGTGGGCCCTTTGGGCCTTCGGATTGAACCGCTCGGCCCGACTTCCTTCGAGGAAGCGCGCGCGATGTTCCGGGAGCAGATCGAGGCGCTGCTGGAAGCAGGGGTCGATCTGATCATNCTGGAAACCTTCNCCTCGCTGAGCGAACTGCGCGAAGCCGTCTTTGCCGCNCGGGAGGCCGCCGGTCCCGATCTTCCTTTGGTGGCGCAGGTCACGATCGACGATGCCGGCAACATGCCCGACGGCGCAAGCACGGAGACTTTCTCCCGGCGGCTGGACGAATGGCCGGTGGACGTGGCGGGCTGCAATTGCTCGGCGGGCCCCAAGGTGATGCTCGAGACCATCGAGAAGATGAAGCANTACACCTCCAAGCCGCTGAGCGCCATGCCCAACGCCGGACATCCGGCGCGGGTGGAGGGACGTCAGATCTACCTATGCTCGCCCGAGTACATGGCCCAGTACGCGCGGCGCTTCCTGTGGGCGGGCGTGCGGATCATCGGAGGCTGCTGCGGCACCACGCCGGAGCACATCAAGCTCATCAAGAATGAAGCCCGCTCGCTCCAGCCGGGCCACGCGCATGCCGAGGTGGCCGTGGAGGAACCTGCGGCGAAGGCCGAATCGATGGCGCCGGTTCCGCTGGCGCAGAAGTCGAAGCTGGGGGCGAAGCTGGCCGCGGGCCAGTTCGTGACCTTTGTTGAGATCGTGCCGCCCCGCGGCGTAGACGCTTCCCGGGAGCTGGCCGGCGCGAAGCTCTGCGCCGAACACGGCATCGATTGCATCAATGTGCCGGACGGTCCGCGCGCCAGCGCTCGCATGAGCGCCCAGGTCACCTGCCAGCTCATCCAGCAGCACGCCGGCATCGAGGCCGTGCTGCACTTTTGCTGCCGGGACCGGAATATTCTGGGCATCCAGTCCGAACTTCTGGGCGCTCATGCGGCCGGCATCCGCAACCTGATCTGCATCACCGGCGACCCGCCCCGCATGGGCGCTTACCCGGCGGCCACGGCGGTCTTCGATGTGGACTCGATCGGGCTGGTCCACATCGTCAGCAATTTGAACCGCGGCTTGGACATCGGCGGCAACCCGATGGGTTCGCAGACCAGCCTGGTGATCGGCGTGGGGGCGAACCCTGGCGCGCTGAACTTCGAGGAAGAGNTGCGGCGTTTCGAATGGAAGGTCCAGGCAGGCGCCGAGTACGCCGTAACCCAGCCCGTGTTCGATGTGGATCTGTTGGAGCGCTTCCTCCGGCGCGCCGAGCGCTTCCGGATTCCGATCATCGCCGGCATCTGGCCGCTGCTGAGCTACCGCAACGCCGAATTCATGGTGAACGAGCTGAACGTGCCGGTGCCTGCCGAGTACATGGAGCGGATGCGCCGGGCCGACACCACCGAGAAGGCGCGCCGCGAAGGCGTGGAGATCGCCCGGGATTTGGTGCGCCGGATCGCCGGCATGGTGGCAGGGGTGCAGCTCAGCGCGCCGTTTGGGCGCTACGAGCTGGCGATTCAGGTGGCCGAGGCGGTCCCACACCGTTCCGCACAGGCGCGCCCTTCCGCGAGGCCATGAGGCCGGCCGCGCCGGCGGCTAACCGCGGTCTCGAGTTCCATGCGAAGGAGGCGGGCAATGATCCGGCTTGCATGCTACCCCCGGCGCCGCTTGGCTGTTGCCAAGGAAGGATTTTGCAAAACAACAGCTTTGTCTTCGCTCAATTCTCGGCCGGGCTGCCGAAGCGCCCGAACCGCAGCGCCCAAGCCGGCAAGACCGTGAGGTTCAACACCGTGGAGGTCGCAAGACCGCCCAAAATGACAATGGCCATGGGACCCTCGATTTCACGGCCCGGCTCTCCGCTTCCAAGCGCCATGGGAAGCAGCCCGAGAGCCGTAACGGCGGCGGTCATCAACACCGGCGCAAGGCGTTCAGAGGCGCCGCGCAACATGCCGCCGGGTCCCCAGGTCACGCCCTCGTGGCGCACGAGATGATCGAAATGCGTGATCAGCATCATGGAGTTGCGCATCGTGATGCCAAAGAGCGTGACGAAGCCGACCATGGTTCCAACGCTCACCCGCGCTCCGGCGAAGTATGCCGCCGCCACTCCGCCAGCAAAAGCGAAAGGAAGGTTGGCGAGGACGAGCAAAAGGTTCCTCAGATTNCGGAACACAATGCTCAACAGCACAAGAATCGCGACGCCCACGATCGAGGAATGCACAAGCAAGTTGCTATGGGCGCGCGCAANAGCCTCTTCGGCTCCGCCGACTTGTATGGTGCAATCGGGAGGCAATTTCACTTCACGGTCCAGCCTCCGCCGCAACTCCGCCACAAAGGATTGTACGTCCCGCCCGCGCACATTAGCGGTGACGGCTTGGCGCCGCCGGGCGGCTTCGTGCAAGATCGAGTAGCGCCCCGACCCAAGCGACACATCCGCCAGAGCATGCAGCGGCGCGCGCACTCCTCCGGCGTTCGAGACGAGCAACGAGCCCACGAGCTCGGGATCGCGGCGCAGATCGGGATCCAGGATTACGGCCACCGGAAACGCGCGGTTTCCATCGAACGTTTGAGCAACCACGGCCCCCTGATACGCGGTCTGAATTGCTTCCAAAACCTCCACAGGCTGAAAGCCTAGCTGCGCCAGCCGCTCCGGGCGCAAATCCACTCTAAGGAGCGGCGCTTCGGGCGGAGATTCGAGCTGTACATCCGCCGCGCCTGGAACGCTCTTCACGAGAGACAGCACCCGCCGTGAGGTCTGGTCCAGCCGGGCGAGGTCGTCGTCGAAGATTTTGACGACAACCTCCGCCATCACGCCTGAGATCACTTCGTCGATGCGTTCAGCGAGATAGGGATACACGGCGAAATGGATGCCAGGAAAGCCGGACAGCACCCGGCGGAGCTGTTCTTCCGCCAACGCCGCTTCCCGGCCGGACAGAGGCTTGAATTTCACATGGATTTCCGAATACTCGGGTCCCCAGGTGTCTTCGAAACGTTCGGCGCGTCCGGCTTGCTGCGCCACCGAAGCCACGAACGGCAGTTTCAGCAAGTCACCGGCGATGCGGCTTCCCACACGGACGCTTTCCTCGATCGACGTACCCGGCGCCAGGGCGGCATGCACGATCAGGTGCCCTTCGCGGAATTCCGGCAGGAACTCCCCGCCGAACTGAGTCAGNAGGGCGGCGGCTCCCAAACAGACAGCCGCTGTAAAGAGCGCCACGGCGGCGCGATGGCCGGTCAGGAAGCGCAGGAGGCGCACGTAAGCGGATCTCAGCGCGCGCAAGAACCGGGTTTCTCCGTATTCCTCGCCGCCTCGGGCCAGCAGAAAAAACGCAAGCGCAGGCGTGAGGGTTAACGCCACGCCGAGTGACGCTATAACCGCCAGCACATAGGCGAGACCGAGCGGAGCAAACAGCCTGCCTTCCACCCCAGTCATTCCCAAAACTGGAAGAAAGACCAGCGCCACCACGAAGGTTGCGTACACCACGGCGCCGCGAACTTCCAGCGAGGCGTCAAGCACCACCTGGAAACGCGAGCGGGGAAAACCCGCGGCGGCGTTTTCACGCAATCTCCGGAAGATGTTTTCGACGTCGATAATCGCGTCGTCGACAACCTCCCCAATGGCAATGGCCAGCCCGCCCAGCGTGAGCGTATTCAAGCTGATGCCCATCCGGTCCAGAGCGATGACCGCCGCCAGCAACGACAGCGGAATGGCCGTTATGGAAATCAAAGCCGTGCGCAGGTTGAAGAGGAAAAGAAACAATACGGCGCACACGAGAATCCCGCCGACAAACAAAGACCGGTTCACATTCCGGATGGCGGTTCGAATGAAATCAGCGGGGCGAAACAAGGCGGGATGAAGGGTAATTCGCTGCGCGGATATGGCGGGCTTCATTTCCTCCAGCGCTCTTTCGACTGCATCAGTTACTTCCAGGGTGTTCGCCCCAAATTGCGACGAGATTACGATCAACACTCCGCGCCGCCCGTTTATAGTGGCGTCGCCGATCTTTGGCTCGAAGCCCTCCACCACCTTTGACACATCCTTCAACCGCACCGGCGTGCCGCCCCAGGCCCCCACAATGGCTTCCCCGAGTTCCTGAGGCTGCAAGGCTTGTCCCGAAGTCTGGATGGCAATGCGTTGCGCGGGACTCTCGACGAAGCCGGCCCCCCTGATCCCGGTAGCGCGCCTGCCCGCCGCGATTACTTCGTTCATCCCCAATTGAAACGCCGCCAAACGTTGCGGCTGCACCTGGATTTGAAGCTGCCGCTCTTCGCCCCCGAAAATGGAGACGCGGGCCACTCCGGGAACGGCGAGGAGACGCGGGCGCAAGTTCCAGTCTGCAAAGCTCCGCAGCTCCATAAGCGAGCGCGAGGCGGATGTCAGACCGATGGCCAG
>JGI24721J44947_10013233_pt1 | contig 10059 bp, 10 predicted proteins | sample YelNatPaOPGAMG01_FD_44947 | JGI IMG/M metagenome (IMG submission 44947) | reverse complement strand
TGATGCTGAACTCTAGAATGGTATTAACGGATTCCGGGGGGATCCAGGAGGAGGCCGTCACGCTAAAGGTGCCCTGCCTGACCTTAAGGGAGAACACCGAGCGGTGGGAGACGGTTCAGCTGGGAGTTAACCGTCTAGTAGGTGTAAAGCCTGAGGGGATATTGAGGGGGGTGCGTAGAGCTTGGGGCGACGAGGAATGGATCAAGAAAGTATCCAATACGGGCAACCCATACGGAGACGGCCACGCCTCGGAGAGGATCATCTCCAAACTCAGGGAACTCTCGGACTTTACGAAGTCACTCCCACCCATAGGCCTATCCATGTCTGAGAAGGGCAGGGTTACCTTATCCGAGGTGGATGGAGGCCTGATCTCCAATTCGTAGAAGGCTATATCGTCTATCCAGACCTTACCTATCCCGCTGAACTCTACAACTGGGTCCCCTAGGAAATTATCTCCATCCCAGGTCTTAGCGTCGAATACGAGTCTAACCCAGTCGGAGTCACCCTTATTCCATCTCCCAATGAAGAAATATTCCGGATACCAGATGTTGCTGCCGTTGAAGAACTGCTGCATCAGCCTTAAGCCGGGGCCCTGAACCTGCTCCATCCTAACCCAAACCTCTAATCGATAGTAGGTGAAGGGCTTAATCCTAGGCTTATAATTATGGTCTGGTAAAGCGAATAACACCGTATCGTTAGGGTTCAGCCCCACGATCTGAACGGAGGATCTCCCGCTATGGGCGATGGGGCTATTGGATATGCAGATCGGCAACCCTCTCTGAACCTCAAAGCCCCAGGGAAAAGGTATCCGCCCATACGAGTCTGCGAACTTATAGTATTTGGACGACCTATCCAGAACCATTATGTCCTCAAAGCTTGGATTCAGGACCAGATTATCGCCCACCTTCCTCTGTTCAAGAGTGTATAGGCGCGCGGTATCCTCTACAACCCTGGTATCAGTGGTTCTAATCGATGATGTCGAAGTAATGGCCCTGAGGGAGGTAGTGGTAGCGGTGCCGTATCCGCTCTCCCCAGGCTTAAAGTTAATCTCAAGATATATGAAGGAGATCGAGATCAACACTAAAGTGGCTATCACCAAGAGTTTCTGGAGGACTACCATTTCCGAATATCCACTCCACTATTTATATGTGATCCGCTTATAACAGTATTGCGATGGTGAAAGGTTATCCCCCCGGGACTTTTAAAGATTATCTATCCTCATTAAATATCCAGCCTAATTAGAAATACTGCTACTATCATGCATTGACCGATGTGAAGCAGGAGACGCGATATGATGGTTAACTGGTGGCTCCCCACCCTAACCGTAACTCTTAGCCTGATAGTGTTCTCAGCCCTAGCGAATCGGCGTAGATACGGATACGTACGTAGGGCGCATCGCTTCTATAGGGAGGAGGGGGTGGAGGGGGCCTTCCTAGACTACGTATTGATGGAGGGCGCGGACCTTGATGCTACCACGATGGGCGAGGTTTACACGCTGAAACGTAGAGAGCTTCTCTGGAAGAAGGCTTCAGCCGCCTCCTACGGGGTGAGCTCAGCCATATGCGCCCTGGTTATACTGTTATCCTTTTATGGAGTCTCAGGGGCGCCCAGATGGGTTCCATTCCTGTTCTTGGCTTTATTAATGTCATCCGCGTATATAACCTATCGGTCATGGAAATATTTTAAGATAACCGGGAGGAAAAGTAGATAAGTATGCGTCTGAGTGGAGTGATCAGCCTTATAATACTCATCCTAACCCTTTCGACAATGTTTTATTCAAGTCCCCCATTATCGGCGGCCCCTGGTCCATTAAATCAGGGGGGAAGAGTTAAGGCGGTGATGTCGGAGACGTTGGTCTCCGTCGACGACCCAGATTTCAAGGCTTACGACTCGTCTTCAGGGAACGGGACAATCGCCAGGATCTTCGATGTGGACGGCGTGAAATANTTCCAAAGCCTTGTAGATGGGGGGGCTGTTCCCCCACCCGACGACTATCTGTTCCGATACTTAACCGGGCTGCCTGAAATAGATACTGTCAAGCATTGGAAACTCTACTTTAGACATCGCATCGTAAACTTGGGGGATGTCGACCTGGAGAACTGCGCCCTCGATGGATGGCACTCCTACCTGATAGCCCCAGGGGGAAGCCTATATGGAAACCTATGGCGCCTCCATAAATATAATTCCTCGAGCCCCACGCTCTTGAAGGCCAAAACAACAATAACAGCNAANACATCATATGTAATTCATAATATACCTTCGGGATACAGGGTTACATTCATATTCTCCTTTAAGACTGGGGATGCGGTGCTCGACTCATGGGTCGAGGGGGGCGTCATAGGAAGGGAGATAATCAAGTTTAAAGGCCCAGGCTATNTGCTCCCCATGATGGAGCTGAAGAGGATCAGGCCTGGAACCGTGAAGCTTACACCGCCTAGACTCATAGAATATAATTTCACCGTCATAAACCTTAACACTACGAGCAGTCTGAACCTGCGTTTAGAATATAAATTTGGGGAGACGACGGTTTGGGAGATGCAGCTTTGGCCTTCAGGTAACCAGGGTGACATCGGCTCCATCGAGTTCACCCTAGAACCTCTCGCCGAGAAGAGCCTGAATATGTCCCTTCTATTCCCCGAGGAAAAGGACGACCACGCCGTCCTAGTATACTTCAGCATCCTCATACTCTCAGGGGTGGAGGCCCCCCCTCTAAAGGGCGAGATATGGGAGAACCTNTACGGGGTTAACTCATACTTGGGGATAAAGGAGTCATGGATAACCGCGGCCGTAAAGGGCCGGGAGGATTCAAGGATAGAAATATACGCCGTCGTAGCTCCTTATACGTCCCCCTTCAGCCAGGACATCCTGCCCTATGAGCATTACTTGGAGTTCAGGGTCTTCGATGGAAATTACCGGGAGCTCATCTACGGCCCCGTAAGGATAATCATAGACGGGACTATCAGGAAGGGGGATGAATGGCTCTTTAACTATACGATTCCGGTTGAGGAGCTAGGCTATAGGAGTGGACGATACATCGTCCAGGTAGACACCTATAGGAGGGGTCTACCCGAGGACGTGAACTTGGCGAGGCTATCGATCCCCTTCCACCTAAGCCTACCCGACCTATGCCTGGGAGGGATCACGCTCAAAGAGGAGCCTAAGATCGGGTCAATTAATACCGCCGCTGTAACCCTCGAGAACATAGGGGAATACCCCGCCGAAGGCTTCAAGGTGGGCTTCTACGTGGACGACGTCCTCGTAGATGAGGAGGAGGCCTCCCTGATGCCGGGTGAAGCCGTGGAATTAACCTTCAATTGGACCCCCTTAAAGGGGAGGACCAAGCTGACCGTCAAGGCTGACGTAGATCGAATATTGCCTGAAGGTAGACTTGAAGACAACCAGGTATCAAGGCTTATAATAATAGGGGGTGGGCCTAAGCTGAGCCCGTACCTTATGATCGCCTTAGCCGTATTAGTGGCCGCAGCGGCTATAGCGTTCTACGGTAAAGGGAAGAGAACACAAAGGCGCGGGGAGGCGAAAACGGCTGAAACAGATGGAATAAAAGGGGTTCATAGTTGATCCCTCTGATCTATGGATTAGCCCCGATCCACATACCCTCCTTCTTCTATCTAGATATCATGGCGCGGGGCCGAGCTCTCCCCAGGGGCCGTTATAGGGGGGAAGCCGTCTCGGTCGTCATCCCCTGCCACAACGAGGAGGCGGTCATAGGAAACACCTTGAAGGCCCTTTCGAGGATTAAGAAGATTAGAGATTTAGAGGTCATAGTTGTGGACGATGGGAGTAGTGACCGCACCTTTGAGGTGGCCTCCTCCTTTAACGGGGTTAAGGTTCTCCGGAGGGAAATGGGTGGAAGAGGTAAAAGCGAAGCCGTGAACTTCGGCGTGAGACATGCGAAACATGAGATAATATGCGTATTGGATGCGGATTCCAGACCCTACAGCCGTTCCTTGGAGTACCTGATTCCCTATCTCAGAGCCAAGCGTGTAGCAGCCTCATGCGGCATAGTCAAGGTTAGGAATAAAAGGGCGAATTGGCTCACAGAGATGGTTTCCCTCGAGTATACCATTGCGAACTATATCCAATGGAAGAAGTCTATGATCGATTCCTATGTCCCCTGGATGCCGGGGACGATAACCCTGATAAAGAAAGACCTCGCAAATTTCCCACCATCCCTAGTCGAAGATGCGGAGCTGAGCGCTAAACTCATCGAAGACGGCTACGTAATAATCGTGGATAAGCGCGCCGCCGCCTCAGAGGTGGCCCCGACGACCCTGAGGGCCTACCTGAGGCAGAGGGTTAGATGGGCTAGAGGCAACTGGAGCCTCCTCAAATACTATAGGAACCGGAGGGTCCTGATGAATTATCTCCTAACCTTCTTTGAGCGCATCCAGCCGGCCCTGGCGGCTATAAGCTACATCATCTTCGGATGGGGCATCTACACCCGAAATTACGCCCTAGACTTCGTACTTACCCCATTATGGGTCTTCACCAATGTGGTGATACTCCTCCTATATAGGCAAGCGGTGAGGGAGACTCGGGAGAGATACCGGCTGAGAACCTATATACTATATTTCTTCGCGTCCTCCCTCCTCTACCTGATAATATGGGTGAGGAGCCTATTCCCCATAAAGGGATGGCATAAAACTCTAAGAGTAAGGGATTACCGTTAAGCCGCGCTGAAAACCTAAATAAGGATTTAACCAGTAAATAAATAACTAACTAACTGATGGGCTATCGATGATCAGGGGAAGGAATAGGCTGTGGATTAATGGGGCATGGTTGTAGCTATATGAGGGATTTATAATGGGTGAGAGCAGGCGTTCACCGGCTAGGACTCCTACGGGGATAGAGGGGTTAGACGCNATGATTGGAGGCGGGATCCCTAAGGGNAGGATCGTAGTTATATGCGGGGGACCTGGAACCGGTAAGACCACCATCGCCATGCAGTATCTCGTAAATGGGGTTCAGAAGTTCGGGGAGAACGGACTATACGTGAGCTTCGATGAACCCATGGAGAGGATATTTGAGGAGGCCAGCTACTATGGATGGGACCTCGAAGGACTCCATCGTAAAGGCGAGATAGGCTTCTTGGATCTCTCAGCCCAGGTAAGGAGTGGAAAGTTCTCGATGGAAAAACTCGCAAATACGATTAAAAACTCGGCTTTTAAGGTTAAGGCCGAGAGGATCTCCGTCGACCCCTTAGCGGCGTTAACCCTGCTCTTCCCCGAGGTCGTGGAGAGGCGGACAGCCATACTCACCGTGTTTGAGGCATTGATCGAAACCGGGGCCACGTCGATAGTCACAGACGAGGTTAAAAGCGACTCCGATAGGGCGATCCTGCTCGAGGAGTACTTNGCCGATGGAGTGATAATACTGAGATCCTCACAAGTTGAAAGGGGGCGCGTCAGAACCATAGAGGTGGAGAAGATGCGGGGAACCCCGATAGACGACCAAATCAGACCCTACATAATAGAAGAAAACGGAGTAAGAGTGATCTCGGAGAGAGATATATTCTCATTCGCTGCGGAGCTTCTGACTAGAAGGTAGGATCGTCCACGCCAAGGGCTCACCCCCCTATCAGGAGGATAGCCTTCCCCCCGATAAGCGACAGAAGGACCGCGGATGGGACCCCAGATACAGAGCGTGGTTAAACCAATAATGCTAAAGGAAGGAGATGGGAGAGGAGTACCCGGAATCAAGCAGCGAACAAGGCCTCTCCTAGGCTCAGGATCCGTTAAGGTTCTTCCTTGATCTTCTCGTCGTATAGGCCTTGGTCGAGTTCCCTGGATACGATCTTAGCCTCTTTGCCCTCGACCTTTACGCCCATGCTCTGGCATGCCCCGAGTATGCTTTTAACGGTGCCCTTCAGGGATTTAGCGTAGCTGTCAGGCCTCTTCATGCGGGCTATCCTGACCACCTGGTCCATGGACAGGTCCCCTATGAAGTTGGATCCNGGGGCTCCTGAGCCCTTCTCAAGCTTAAGCTCCTTGACTATGAGGGCTGAGGCGGTGGGNGTTCCCACCTCAACCTCGAACCCCTTCGTCTCCACGTCTACGATTATCTTCACGGGAACCTTCATCCCGCCGTAGTCCCGGGTCAACTCGTTTATCTCGTTCACTATCATGAGTACGTTGACGCCTAGGGGGCTTAGGGCTGGGCCGAGGGGTGGACCGGCCGTGGCCCTCCCACCCTCTATGACGGCTTCAACTACTTTCTTCTCCCCCAACTCCTCCACCCTGACCCTTTTCGACAGGCTTAACATAGTCCGCGTGGACGGTTATGGGGAGGATCGCGAATCCCTCCTCCAACAATTCTATGGTGACCTCCTCTTTAACCCTGTCCACCCCGGTTATCTTAGCCTTTAAACCCTTGAAGGGGCCGCCGACAACTCCACTATATCGCCTTCACCCAGCTCCTCTATCACAGGCTTGACGACTATGAACTTCTCTATGTCGCCGATGTTCACGGTGCCCCTCGTACGCCCCCTGGCATGTTTAAGCCCCGATATCGCCTCGTCCACCACATGGGGCCCCGCCGCCTCCACGAAGATATAGCCCTTCACAACCTCGGGCACGAATATGCTGGCCACCGGGAGGTTCCTAGCCGCCACCCTGGAGGCGAGGAGGTTAGCCACGGTCCTCTCCTGGCCCGTAGTGGTCCTCACAGCAAATATCATCATCCCAGCCTTAGACAAGCCCTTCCCCTCTTCCCGTTTCTCAAGGCTCATAGTTCAGCCTCCACGCCGGCCTAGCCGCCCTTAACAGGCGACAAGCCCACTATCCAGAATAAAGCCCTTATCACGAAGCCCACCACGCCTAAGGCGGCCACACCTATCACCGATACCTTGATCAGGAGCCAAGCCTCCTTACGGCTGGGCCTGCGCAGGACGCGCATCAACCGCTTAACCGACTGCGTGAAACTACCGACCGACATCCGAAACCCCTACTTTAAACCCGCACATCTACGCTATACTAGAATCGTGAACATTAAATCATTAATGAACATTTCTATTCTCCATCCATTACATTATGACCATTTACGCTTCATCCCTCAGCCCACGCTGGGCTTCCCACATATACGCCGTGGCGTTTAAGACCCTCCCGGGGCCATGCTCTCCGGGAGAGGCCTGGAGGGCAGGCCTCAGCCGCACGATCCCCTCCGCGTGGATACGGCCTCGGATCTGAGCCTATTAAACTAGGCTTCACGACGGCCTCCCGGGGGCTGGGTGAACTGCGGCAGACTTAAATATACTCGCGTCGAGTAGTTTGATGGGAGCCCCTGAGGAAGCAGGGATAGGCTCACCGAGTCGAGGACCGGTTGAAGGCGTGGAATGAATCCTGGGAGACCCTTTATCGGCAGGATCAAGTTTAGACGCATAGGTAGAATAGGAAGGATGAAAGTGTTAAGAGTTGGCGGTAAGGCTGAAGTTAAGGGTTAGCGTAGGATCAAGGAGCGTGGAGGCGGCCGCCCTCCTCAACAGCGGCTACGAAGCCCCTTCACCCCACCTCCTCATACCCATCGGAATGGCGAGGCAATTGGGATTATGGCCTCCAGAGGGAGCCCTCGAGGCGGAGTTCGACACGGCCGGCGGCGTCCTGAAGGCATGGCTCTACCCTAGGACAGGTAAAGTGAAGATTATAACGGATGGAGAGGAGTCGAGGGAGGTGGACGCCGACATCGTGGTCTCCCCATTGGCCGATGAGCCGCTGATAAGCGATGCATTGGCGGAGGAACTGGAAATAGCCGTGGAATCCTTCGGGAGGGGGCTGTGGAGGTTCAGATGGGAGCCAAAGGAGAAAACCAGGAGGAGCGAAAAGAAGGAAGCGTAAGGTCGCTCCGAGGCCCCGTCCGCCGACCGGAACGGACACGTAACGATTTTCCCTGAAGATAAACGGTGGGATGCCCTTCTCCATCAAACCCATCTCAAGTTTAAACCCTAACCCTGAAGGCTTCATGGAGGATTGTGTTCAAGTAGAGTTTGAACTGTCTACGCTTCATCAGCCGCCACCTCCTAGGGGTATCCTCCAGCTCAGGCGTTAAAGGGCCTAATTTTCAACCCCCCCTCCCCCCTCCGCTATGCTGCACGTGACGCGTCGGATTAACCGGGGGGTTAACCCAAAATCTCAGATTAGAGGCCCCTATAGCATGAGGGCTTTCTCCCAGCGGGGTGGAACTGATCCGGAAATTTTTCATTTTCTATCTTTTAGTTTTAATATTTATAGCAATTTTTAGGCAATTTTTTCAATTTTTCCTTTTTTTCATTCTCAAANNGTCTNCNTCGCTTACTATTGGAGCATCTTGGAGGATCCCATCGACGCGGGTAAAATTAAAAAGGAGGGTGGTCGATTGTAGACGTCTACGTGGATGGTTAGGGAGGAAGGCCTGGTAGGACAGGAACGGGATATATGGATCAAGGGGCCATCAACTGTGGACGGCCGGCGTGGAGGGGCTTAAAGTGGAGGAGGCTAGGATAGGATACCTTGAGATAGCTGCGGCGGCGATAGTATGGGGCTCCAACGGGGTGATCGTCAACGTCCTCCCATTAGCCTCCTATGGGGTAGCCTTCCTAAGGCTCACCGTCGGCTGCGCCGCCCTACTCGTAGGCTTAGCGGCTACAAGGAGGCTCAGCCTCTTGAAGACTTCATCCCTAGGGGGGTTATCCATCCTAGGCCTACTCTTGGCGTTGGGCTGGGTCCTATTGTTCGAGTCCATGAAGCGCCTCCCCATATCGGAGGCCGTCCTCCTGAACTATAACGCCCCCATATTCGTAGCGCTTTTATCCCCCGTGCTCCTCAAGGAGAGGCTGGAGCGTAGGACTTACGCCGCCATAGCCTCGGCCAGTGTAGGGGTTGCTTTGATGGCTTTATCCCGCGGCGGCCTAGGCGCCTCGAGGAGCATCATCGGAGTGGTCCTAGGTCTCTCAGCCGGCCTAGCCTACGCCCTATTCGTCATATCGTCGAAGCATATGCTCGAGAGGGTTCCAAGCCTCACCGTCTCCTTCTACTCCTATCTTCTAGCCGCCCTATGGATCGCACCGCTCACGATAGGTCTAGACTTCAGGATACCCGGGAAGCTCTGGGTCCTAGTCCTCATATTAGGCGTGGTGAACACGGCCTTAGCCGTATCCGTATATCTTCACGGCTTGAAGCTTGTGAAGGCGCAGGACGCGGCGGTCCTAGCCTACTTGGAGCCTGCAAGCGCCGCCGCCTTCGGATACATATTCCTCGGGGAAACCCTAAAGTTCACGGCCATTATAGGGGGAGCCCTAATCCTCTTGGGAGGATACCTGACGCTTACAAAACCCCGTTAACGTCCACATGGTAACGCGTTGTAACGTCCTTTCTCCCCCTGGAGGGAGGGTTTGGGAAGCGATCCCTCCTTCCCCGATCTGACCCGAACTTGATCTGAGCATATTGGCTGTCCTATGCGTTCAGCCTCCAAATGTAGAAGTTCAGTGTGGCTGCGATTGTAACCCATGCGAGGTATGGGAGGAGCAGCGCGGCGGCAGCCCTGCTCACCTTAGAGGCCTCCACGATGGTGAGGAGTATCATGATCCATAGGAGGATTATCCCTATGAGCCCGTATAGGGGGTTTCGTAGGCCGAAGAAGAGGTAAGACCATGCGCCATTCAAGACCAGCTGAGCCGCGAATAAGGGTAAGGAGACCCTCAGTCTCCCCTTCTCCCTTCCTTTGACCAGCATCAGGAACAGGGATAGGCCCATCAGGAGGTAGAGGGTCGTCCATACGGGGGCGAAGAGCCAGCCCGGCGGCGTGAACGCGGGCTTCACAAGCCTCGGATACCATGTGGAGACGGATGAAGAGGTGAATATCGAACCTATAAACCCAACCATTTGGCATAGGAGGATCGAGGAGATGAGCTTCACAGCCCCCCTACGCCCCAATAAACGGCCATCCATAAAATTCACCTGGTGATCGCCGATCCTCCTCGCGCCGCGTGGAGCTTTTACCCTCCCAATCCGCTCCCCGTTTCCATCTTCTTCAGCCTCGGCGGGTTCCACAGGATGGGCAGAACTCGTC
>JGI24721J44947_10013214_pt1 | contig 10067 bp, 12 predicted proteins | sample YelNatPaOPGAMG01_FD_44947 | JGI IMG/M metagenome (IMG submission 44947) | reverse complement strand
TGAAAATATTTTTCAGCTTGTTCTTTTACTGCCGCTACTACTTCAAGATTACTATGCCCAATATTCATAACACCAATACCGCCAGCAAAATCTAAAAACACATTCCCATCAACATCCTCGACTACTGCTCCTTGAGCTTTTTTTATAAAGGTAGATGTTAATTGTGATACTCCAACTGGCAAATTGTCGTTTCTTTGTTCAAGCAATTTTTTGGCCTTAGGCCCGGGAAGTTCTGTAACAATCTTTGGTTTCTCTACTAATTTTAAATCCATTTTTCCTCCTTAGTAAATTAATAATTTTCTACTTTATTATTAAGCAAAAAGTGTTCTATTGCTTTAAAATAAACTTTTTATTAATAAAATTATTAATAAGATAAAGTTTTAATGCAAAAATGACTTAATAAAAATAGATAGTCCTTTTTTTATGGAATAATATATTAATTCAAATATGCATTATGGATTCAAATTTGAATTAATGTTTATTTTATACTTCTTCAATTTTCTTACAACGCTGGATTGGCTTATTCCTAAAACTTCTGCCACTTTATAGGTATTTTTGTGAATTTCATAGACTTTCCCCAACAGCTGCTTTTCTAAATTGTCTATAGAATTTTTTAAAGGAAGAACCTGATCAATTTGTACATTCTGATAATCTTGATTAGAAAAAAAGGATGGTAAATCTGATTTTTCTATTAAAGCCTTATCTATAGTAACCACTAGTCTCTCTATAATATTTTCCAATTCCCTTACATTACCCGGCCATTTATATTCTGAAAAGACATCAAGCACTTTGGGATCGAGTCTTTTATTTGTGTTATATTTTTTATTATATTTTTCTATAAAAAAATTTACAAGCAATGGTATGTCGTCTTTTCTTTCGCGCAAAGAAGGAATGTTTATCTGAATTACATTTAACCTATAAAATAAGTCTTCTCTAAATTTATTTTCTTTTGTTAATTTTTCCAAGTCTTTATTAGTCGCAGCTATTAGTCTAAAATCAGATTTAATAGGCTTTGTGCTACCTACTCTTGTAAAACTTTTTTCATCGAGTACTTTCAATAGTTTCACTTGCATTTGCAAAGGTAGTTCGCTAATTTCATCCAAAAAAAGAGTCCCATTATTTGCCAATTCAATATATCCAATTTTTCCTTCATTTTTTGCTCCAGTAAAAGCTCCTTTTTCGTAGCCAAAAAGTTCAGATTCCAGTAGGTTTTCAGGTATTGCTCCACAATTTATACTAACAAATTCATTATTTCGTCTGTTGCTTAATTTATGAATGATTTTAGCAAAAAGAGTTTTTCCTACTCCAGATTCGCCATTTAAAATAATATGGGAGTCAACAGTGGAAATTCTTTTTATTAAGTCTATTAAATGCCTCATTTGTGAGCTTTTATATATAACATTTTCGAATAAATTTTGCTCGTTTTTTATTTCTTTTAATTTCAAATAGTATTTTTCCATTAGTTTCTCAGTTTTNCTTAGTTTTTCTTTTAATGTATATATTTCAGTGAGATCTTTTGATGTGCTAAACACTTTNNATAATTTAAAACTATTGTCAAATACAGGTAAACCGTAAACCATCAATACTTTGCCAGTTTGNGTTTTTTGTAAGATAGAAATAAGTTTTTTTTCTTTTATCACTTTAAGAGTTATAGATGGTTTAAAAATTCCTTTATCTTCTAATTCTTTTACGTTAGTATTGATTAAATGCATTTCATTTAAATTATAGTATTCTTCACAAACTGGATTGTTAACACTGATAATTTTCCCTTTATCATCAGTTACCATTATCTCGTCATAATACATTGCATAAAATAGCTCTATTTCTTTATTTATATTGTTTAGTACCTGAAAAGTAGATTCAAAAGATTTACTATCNTATTTTTCATTAATTACGATCAATCCTCCAACAATTTCAGAATTTAATGTAANAGGAGCTATATCCATATAAAAAATATCGTCTTTAATAATTACTTTGATTGAAGAAAAAGCTTTTCCTTCTAGGCATGATTGTATGTAATCTTTTCTTATATTGAAAAATTTTTCAATCTCATCATTGGGATAATTTAATATTTTGAAATATTTTTTAGCTTTTGTATTAATATAAACAACCTTNCTCTCTGTGTTTATAATAAAAACTGACTTATTAAGAGACTCACTTAAAATCCGGACAATATTATTGGTTTCTTTTTTACTAAAAATANTTTCTAGAATACTTNCTTTCCAATTTTTAATATTTTTTTGCATAACTTGTTGCAATTCTATAATGAAATTAAAGTATGGTCAAGTCTTTCTGGATAATAAGTTATCGTAAGCNTTTTCTGCANGGTAGGAGCTTCTTGTAAAAACAGAAGATTCTACATATTTAAATCCTATTTTTTTGCCAATACTTTTATAGTGCTCAAAATCAGATGGATCTATGAATTTTGCTACAGGAAGATGTTCTTTTGATGGTCTCAGGTATTGTCCTATTGTTAAAATATTGCATCCTGTTTGTGCAATGTCATTCATTGTTTCTATAACTTCATCTTGTGTTTCACCAAGTCCAACCATTATGCCAGATTTCGTTATTAAATTTGGATTTAACTCCTTCAGCTTTTTTAAAACATTTAAAGAGCTGTTGTAGTCAGCCTGTGGTCTAGCTTTAGAATAAAGTCTTTTTACGGTTTCTATATTGTGCCCAATGACCTGAGCTCCAGAATTTGCAACTAATTGTAAATATTCGGTTTTACATTGAAAATCGGGTATTAGNAGTTCAATTTTAACATTCAAAGGCTTAAGTTTTTCAACCACGCTTACAAAGCAAGATGATCCAAAGTCTGACAAATCGTCTCTTGTTACGCTTGTNATTACAACATATCTCAAATTTAAATTTTGAACGGCTTGAGCTATCATATCGGGTTCTTTGNGGTTAATAGGTTCTGGCTTGTGGTGAACTACATTACAGAACCTACAGTTTCTAGTACAGTACCTTCCCATAATAAGAAATGTCGCAGTTTTTGATGCAAAGCATTCACTTATGTTTGGGCAAAATGCTTCTTCACACACTGTATGCAAATGGAAACTTCCAAGAATTTCCTGCATATATTCAATATCTTTCATGTTGAAGTTCTTTTTAAGCCAATAAGGCATCATAATCTAACTCGTATTTAAAAATTCTAGAAAAATTTTCTTCATAGATTCCCATAATAGCATCTATTGGGATATGATTTTGTGTTATTTCAAAAACAGAGGTCATACGTTCATTTGATAGCCCACAAGGTATTATAAAGCTAAAATGCTCCAAATTAGTACTTACATTTAAAGCAAACCCATGCATAGTAACTTTTTTTACTACTCTAATTCCTATTGATGCAATTTTTCCCATGTCAGTCCAAACACCTCTGTAGTTTTCTCTTCTATAAGATTTTATCCCAATGGCAGATAAAGTGTCTATTATTGTTTGCTCAAGGTTGTATATGTAATCATGAAAGGTTATATTTTTTTCTTCAATATCTATAATAGGGTACCCCACAAGCTGTCCTGGCCCATGGTATGTTGCATCACCACCCCTATCAACAAAATGCAGTGCAATATTGTGTTTTTCTAATACAGTTTTTTCAACCACTATATTCTCTATTTTACCTGATTTGCCAAGTGTTATTGTAGGTGGGTGCTCTAAAAGCAAAAGCACATCCCTAGATGGTTCTTTAAGTTTATTTTCAACCAGATCACTCTGGATCTGATAGGCTTTTTGGTATTCAACAACACCCAGCCTACAAACACTGCATTTATCCATATCTATTTGGCAAATTTATCTAACGCATTTTGAGCATATTGCATATACATTAGTGCAGGCCCACCACCCATCAATACTGCTACCCATGATGCTTCCATAATTTCCTCTTTGGTTGCCCCTTTATCGAGAGCAGATTTCACATGATAATCTATGCACCATTCACATTTTACTGCAATTGATATGCCAATAGCAATAATTTCTTTGATTTTTGGAGAAAGAGCGCCATCTGACTCAACAGAGTTCATTAAATTAAAGAAAGCTGATGTTTGTTTGCTCCAGTCTTTTGAGAATCGGTTTAGGTTGTTATTTAATACGTTTAATAATTCTAAAGGATCGTTCATATTTTACCCCCGTATATTTCATTTGCGTTTTCTAAAACTTCTTTGACTTTGTTTATGAATTTTGCTGCTAAAGCCCCATCAACAACTCTATGGTCATAGGTAAGGTAGTATGTCATGATTGGCCTTACAACAATCTGCTTGTTTATCACAACCGGTCTATCTACAATACCGCCTGTGCCTAAAATGGCAGATTCAGGCTGATTTATTATTACAGTTTCAAAACGATACCCTCCACCAAAAGCTCCAAGGTTTGTTAAGCTGAATGTTGAACCCTTAACATCTGAGATCTCGAGTTTTCTTTCTCTGGCCTTGGCTGATAATTCTTTTAGGTTTTTGCTTATTTCTATGAGAGTTTTTTTATCAGCATTTTTTATTACAGGCACAATCAGTCCATCTTCAAGCGCTACTGCAACACCTATATTAATATCTTCCCAAACTTTTATTTCATTATCGATTATACTTGAGTTAATTAGGCTGAAGTCTTTTAGAACCCTAGAAATAAAATATACAATCAAATCCGTGTAGGTTATGCGAAGCCCTAGTTCTGATTCTTTATTTAATAATTGTTCTCTCAAATTAACAAGCTCATAGGCATCTATTTCTCCCATGAGAGTAATTTGTGCTGAATTTGACAAGCTTGCGTGCATATGTTCTGCAATAGCTTTTCTAGTTCCAGTGAAAGGAATTACTTCTTTAATTTTTCTCCCGTCATAAGAAGTTTCTTTATTTTCTAANAAAGCTTCAATATCCTCTTTTACGATTCTTCCGTCAGGTCCGCTGCCCTTGATTTGAGTTATGTCTACCATATGCTCTTCTGCAAGTTTTCTTGCAATAGGCGATATTTTTATCCTTTCTTCTTTTTCTTTAGCGGACTCAGACTTTTTACTAATAAAAACTTCTTGGGGCGACTGTTCTTGTTTGTTTAAAGTGATGCTTTTTGACTCTTCATATTCTTTTATTGTTTCAGTTAAAACTCCTATAGCACTTCCGATTTCAACTTCTTGTTTTTCCTTAGCTATTATATGTAAATATCCATCAATAGGCGCTTCTACATCATAGCGAATTTTTTCAGTTTCAACTGTAACCACAATATCACCTTTTTTTACAAGATCGCCTTCCTTAAATTTCCATTCAACTATTGTTAAAGGCTTATTGCTAAGTCCAATCTTGGGCATTATTATATCCGCTTTCATCTTTAACTCCTTATTGTAAATAGGGGGCAGACCCCCTATTTGTTATTTTGAAGGGTACACTTCTTCTGGCTCTGGCCAGGTAAAATCTTTGGAAATCTGGTAGATTTCTGCGATGATAGACATTGTGCTTTGGGTGTCTAAGTAGGTATATTTAAGATTATTCCATAAGCCTCCCTGAAGTACGCCAATGCCCTTTTGCCTAAAGTAATTAACCGTCTCATCATAGTCATTAACTGCAAAGGCTACATGATGCAAACCAGAACCGTGCTCCTTTAGAAATTCATAGTATATGCTTTTATCATCAAGAGGTTGGATAAGCTCCCATTGAACATTTCCTATGTCGCACAATGAAAGTTTCATGCTGTAGTTTGATGGTTTATCCCTAATAATCATATCCGATACAGTTGATGAGTTAAAAGTGTATACCTTCCANGGGCCTATACCGTAGATTTCATAATATTGCTTCATTGCCTTGTAAAGATCATCAACAACTACAGCTACTTGCAGTACATTCGTAAATACAGGTGATTTAGAAGCATCCATATAACCTCCAGAGTTAGACGATTTCTTCTATAGCCTTTGCTAAATTCTCCTCGTCTGGCATCCAGAATTTCTCCAACACAGGGCTAAACGGCACAGGGGTATCTGGTGCGCAAACTCTCTTTATAGGTGCATCAAGNCTGTCAAAAGCTTCCTCTGCAACAATAGCTGCTATTTCTGCCGCTACACTGCCAGTTTTTGGTTCTTCGTCCATAATAACAAGTTTATTAGTTTTCTTTACAGAATTTATTATCGTTTCCTTGTCTAGCGGAATAACTGTTCTTAGATCTACAACTTCTACACTTATACCTTTTTCTGCTTCTAACTTGTTAGCGCATGCAAGGGCTCTGTGAACCATTGTGCCAATGGCTACAACGGTTACATCTTTGCCTTCTCTTTTTACATCTGCTTTACCAAGCGGTATAGTGTATTCTTCTTCAGGTATCTCACCTTTAAANCCGCCTGCAAGCAAAACGCTGCGCAGCAAAAATAGTACAGGATTATCATCCCTTATGGCGGATTTCATNAAGCCCTTTACATCATATGGTGTTGCAGGTGAGACTATTTTAAGCCCCGGGATGGTCATAAAAAGACCTTCCATGTTTTTAGAATGCTGTGCTGCTGCTTGGAACCCAGCACCACTGTAGGATGTTATTACCATAGGAAGCTTTATTATGCCGCCAAACATGTATCTCATTTTTGTTAACTGATTTAGTATTTCATCCATTGGGACGCCTAAAAAATCCGCAAACATAACAACTGCAATGGGTCTTAGTCCAGTGGCAGCAGCACCTATTGCTGCACCAACAATGGCGGTTTCTGATATTGGAGTTTGTCTTAGTCTTTCTGCACCGTACTTAGCAGCTAATCCTTTGTACTCGCCAAGCGCATTNCCCCAAAAATGCCCAACATCTTCACCTAGAGCAAATACTGTTTTGTCTCTAGCCATTTCTTCATCTATAGCTTCATTAAATGCTTGCATATATGTAACAGTTTTCATATAGTTACCTCCTTATAATTTTTACGCCCAAACATCTTCAAAAGTTTCATTTACGTCTGGGTACGGACTTTCTACTGCAAATTTCACAGCATCTTCTATTTCTTGTTCAAGCCTTTTGTCTATTTCTTTAAGTTCGCTTTCTGTTGCAACTTTATCATTTATAAGCTTTGAAGCAAATCTAGGAATTGGGTCTTTTTTTAGCCACTCTTCGACTTCTTCCTTAGGTTTGTACTCTTGCATATCGCCTTCGAAGTGACCGTGGTATCTGTATGTTTTGCATTCTAGCAATGTTGGACCTTCTTGTTTTCTGGCTCTTTCAACAGCCTCTTTGGCAGCTTCGTAAACCGCCATGACATCATTGCCATCAACTGTTACGCCGGGTATTCCGTAAGCACAGGCTCTTTCTGCCAGATTTTTAATGTTTGTAGAATAGGTTACTGGAGTAGATTCAGCATAACCATTATTTTCTATGACAAAAACAACTGGCAGTTTCCAAATTGAAGCTAAATTGATACCCTCATGGAAGCGTGTAGTGTTTGACGCGCCGTCGCTAAAGAAACACGCACATACCTGATCGGTGCCTCTCATTTGTGCAGATAGCGCAGCTCCATTTGCTATAGTTATGCCTGCGCCAACAATACCATTTGCACCAAGTATTCCTAACTCTACATCAGCAATATGCATTGATCCACCCTTCCCTTTGTTGTAACCAGTTATTTTACCGTAGAGTTCAGCCATCATTCTGTCTGTCTTTCCGCCTTTTGCTATTACATGGCCATGCCCTCTGTGCGTGCTTGTAATATAGTCGTCTTTTCTAAGAGTAGAGCAAACACCAACAGCTGTGCTTCTTCTCCACTGTATAGGTGAATAAAACCACCTATATTACCTGCTGCAAACTCTTTGCGCACGCGCTCTTCGAATGTTCTTATACGAACCATAAGTTCGTACATAGACAGTAGCTTTGCTTTATCCATAAAGAACCTCCTTATATGAAGAACTTGTCTCCACTGTTATTGTTTAGACCCGGGTGTGTGTCAAATCTAACTACTCCAACGGGTATTTTATTTTCTACCGCTTTAGCTATTTCTGCTGTGCCTATATTGCCAAAACCACCGCATAATTCAATTGCACCAATATTTTCTGTTAAGAGTTGTCTTGCAACTTCGCAAGCTTCTTTGTAATTTTTGCAGCCTACAACATGAAGCTCGACTTCTTGAGTTTTTATTATGCTTTTGTCTTTTGACGGGTCAGCACCTGGTGCTAAAAATATGAAAGCCGCTTTTAATGACATTTTAAACACCCCCTTAATAAGTATTGTATTTTATGGCTTTACAATTATTTTAATATTTTCATCTTTTCTGTTTACTAATTCTTCAAAACCTTTTTCCACAATATCATCTATATCGATTTTTTTAGTAATCAATGGTTCTATATCAATTCTACCATCAGCTACCAAATCAATGGATGGTCCAAAATCACCATTATAAGCCAATGAACCTACCAACTCTTTTTCTGTAAAGCTTAGACTATTAAAGTGAAATTCGCTTGGTTTTTCAAATATTCCTACTATCACTATTCTGCCTGCAGATCTAGCAAGTTCCACAGCCAAAGGACCTGTTTTGTCATTGCCAATACATTCGAAAACAACATCAGCTCCCCCATTAGTCAATTCATGGACTTTATTAACAACATCTACCTCTCCAGGATCTAAAACTTCAGTTGCTCCACATTTAATGGCAAATTCCTTTCTAGCCCTGGCTTTCTCAAAGGTTGTATTTGCCTTCTTTGCAACGATCACACTCCCAACAAACTTGACAAGCGTCAGATACAACCCTATCGCCGATTTTAATATTGTTAACCCCTGGCCCTATATCTACAATGTCGCCTGAAAACTCATGGCCCAAAATTATTGGNGCTTGTCGTCCGCTTAACGGGTGAGGNGTATTTACAGGAATAAAAATGGGCCCAGACAAATATTCATGAAGATCTGACCCACAGATTCCGCACCATTGTACTTTAATTTTTACCCACCCTTCTTTTGGGTTTGATGGTTCTGGAACATTCATAACTCTAACATCTTTTTTACCATACCATACGGCTGCTTTCATCTTAAACCCTCCCCATTCTTCATAAATGCAAAACAAAAATCTAAAAGTTTAGTCGTATTAGGTTTTATTATCCTACTGTAAGCCCTCCATCTACAGCAACAGCTTGGCCAGTAACATGAGGTGATATTGCAAAATAAACTGCTAAGTCGCCCATATCCTCAGGTGTTTGAGCTTCTCCTTGAGGTATTAAACTTTTTTGGTGGCGTATCCAAGATTCTTCTAGAGTTTCTCCAGGGGTTTTCCATTTTTCAGCAAGACCTTTTTCGCTGTACCACATTTGTGTGCCGACAATGCCTGGACATATAGCATTTACAGTAATCTTAGTGTGGGCCAACTCTTTGGCAAGTGAATTAGTAAATCCTATGACAGCAAACTTAGATGCTGAATAATGAGTTAAGTCTGGAAATCCTATTTTGCCAGCTATGGAAGATGTGTTTATTATTCTCCCCCAGTTTTGTTTTTTCATATATGGTATCTCAGCTTTACAACAAAGAAAAACACCTTTAGAATTTATGTCATTTACGTAGTCCCAATCATCTTCAGTAAGGTCTTCGATAGATTTAATGCTTACTACACCAGCATTATTAACTGCTATATCTAAACCACCTAGTTTATCAATTGTTTGGTTAACCATATTTTGAACTTGATCCCACTTACTAACATCAACTTTTATAGCAATTGCTTTACGACCCATTGCTATAACGCTATCTGCTACTCTTTTCGCATTTTCTTCAATAAAATCAGCAACAGCGACATTGCATCCTTCTTCGGCTAAACGTTTTACTATACCTTCACCAATACCACGACCGCCACCTGTTACTAAAGCGACTCTACCTTCTAGTTGCATAATATAAAACCTCCTTAACTAATAATTGAATATTTAATTCTTTATAAAATATATCCATAAACTTATAATTATCAATATAAAAAAATAAACCATACTAAACCTTGGCTGTTAAATGGTTTTGTGTATTTTGCTTTACTACCATAACTAAAAACCTTTCTAATAAATTTATATTTAGTTGCCTGTCGCCCCATCAAAACTCGTAATTTGCACTGCACATTGCCCCTTAATAAAAAACTCTTTATATTTTTTATTAATTACATA
>JGI24721J44947_10013213_pt1 | contig 10067 bp, 12 predicted proteins | sample YelNatPaOPGAMG01_FD_44947 | JGI IMG/M metagenome (IMG submission 44947) | reverse complement strand
AAGACACAAACGGAATTTTCCCCCGGCAGGCCAAACCCAGTCCGGCCCCCACCATGTTCTGTTCTGCAATGAACATTTCAAAAAACCTGTCGGGATGAGCTTCCTTGAAAATCTCGGCCATGGTGGAGTTGCTGACTTCGGCATCCAGACTGACCAGGTCGGGAAACTCCGGGTAAAGGCGGGCCAAGGCGTTACCGTAAGCCGTGCGGGTGGCCACCGGTTTGTCGGGGGGATATGAGAACGCCGAAGCCTTGCGCGGAGCCGGCCGGGCCGGCTGCCGGTCTTCAGGTTGGCGGATTTCTCCCCGCACCGACTTGTCAAAGTCGCCCAACTCCGCCAAGGCCCGGGCCAATTCCTCTTTGGTCAGGGCCTTGCCATGCCAGCCGTTTTTGTCCTCCAGAAAAGACACGCCCTTGCCCTTGATGGTTTTGGCCACGATCATGATAGGTTTTCCCCTAACGGTGACCGCCCATTCATAGGCTTGTAAAATCTCGGGGAAGGAATGGCCGTCCACGAGAAGGGTTTCCCAGCCGAAGGCGGCGAGCCGTCGCGCATAAGCCTCCAGATCATGGCCATACATGGTCTCTCCCCGTTGGCCCAGACGGTTCACGTCCAGGATGCCGATGAGATTGTCCAGCCGGTAGTAGGCGGCAATCTCCACAGCTTCCCACACGGAACCTTCAGCCATCTCGCTGTCTCCCAGGAGCACATAGGTAAGATAAGACAATTTATCCAGGTACTTGGCGTTCAGGGCCATGCCCACCCCGATGGATAAGCCCTGGCCCAAAGAGCCGGTGGCAGCCTCCACATATGGGAAAGCCGGGGTGGGGTGCCCCTCCAGAGGACTGCCTAGCCGGCGATAGTTTTTCACCAGCTCCTCTTCTGTCAGCTTCCCCGCCGCAGCCCATAAGGCATATAAAAGCGGAGAAGCATGCCCTTTGGAAAAAATCAGGCGATCGTTATTAGGATGTTTAGGCTGATCCGGAAAATAACGGAAAATTCCGCCAAACATCAACGCTACCATCAACTCTACCGCAGAAAGAGAGGAAGTGGGGTGACCGGAGCCGGCCTCGGTAGTAGCGGCCAGAATATAGTAGCGAATTAATGTCGCCAGTTTCTTCAGCCGGTCAATATTGATATCATCATTCACAATAACCTCCATTTTTAAACAGCAATCGATTTTGAATCATTCCACCGAAATTGATACGTAAAAGGAACATAAGTTTTTAAAACAGTAAAATTTCCCTTAGAAAATAACCACTCTGATTTTTTATATAATAAAAATGCTCCAGGAATCAAGTTGCCAAAGCAGGTCACCCTTCTTCCAGGGCCAAGCAGCGAAGCTCTTTTAAGGGGCTGGAAGTTAAGAGAAAATTGGCCAAGCTCACCTGAGGTTAATTTTCCCAGCTTGATGGGACCGCCTACCTTCAGTGGATTTCGGTGTCCCCGGTGCAAACGTATTCATCTTATATTGCCTACAAACAAATTTTTCCCATAAGTCCGACTGTCCGCAGCCATTAACCCGGCCGACCCGGCCTTGGGTAGGATTTTAGATGAAAAAGTGCCCCGATGAAATATTGGTGCGAGGATTACGCCCCCCAATTAGCGCGCTTTGCCAAACGCTGCAAGGTCTCCCCAACCCTTCGCTGCTTCGTGTTAAGGTAAATTTTAGGGGTTGCATTTTTTCGGAGTTCAGTGATAATGAAGGGTGCCAAAAGGGCCGTTAGCTCAATTGGTAGAGCAAGTGACTCTTAATCACTAGGTTCGGGGTTCGAGGCCCTGACGGCCCACCAGGAAAATCAAGGGGTTAGGTCAAAAAGACCAACCCCCTTTTTCATTTGGGGTAGCATTTGGGGTAGCAAATTCCCCCGGGGCCCAGGGCGCAGACATAGCAGGGCCCGGCTTGGGCGGTCTTCTATCTCTAATCGAAACATGGCCGGGCTAGGCAAACCCTCCCCCAGATCCTCAAGCTTTTCCGCTTCCGCCGCCGGGGAAGATTCTGGATAGCCCTTCAAGATTTTCCCGCCATTTCTTGGAAATCCCTCCGAGCCTCCGGGCCCGGTTCCTCATCTGTCGGAGTCCGCAGGCGCTTCAATGCCTTCGAAAAACCAAAACCCGGGGACGCCACCCCCACCCCCGGGGTTCAATATGATGGTCAGGGAAATTTTGGGAAAAACTCTTGATAATTCAAAGAATTGGTAATGGCCTGAAAGTTTGTGCTGGGTCGGCTGATGAACTCGCCGAAGCGGCGGCGTGGATGTCCTGCTCAAATCCCTGGGCCGCTTCGCCATCCAGGTGCGGGCGATTCAGGGCTATGAGCTAGGGCGTCGGGAGGCCGGGGCCCTGCGCCATATCGGCCCTGACCTGGTGTGCGGCCGCCTCTGGCAAGAACTGGGCCTGGACACGGCGCTGAACCGGCTCCTGGAAGATCGGGGCTTTGAGTTCTCGGGGGAGAGCGGGCCGTCTCACCGTGCTGCACCGCTAAGCCATGCAATTNGGGAAGACCAAGCAAGAACCTACGGCCCATCAAAAAGTTTTTCGCCCGGTTTGCCAGAATGTTAANCGGGCATTGGGCAGTCAACTTCCTCAAGGACCCTTCGATTTTGGTCTTTATTTCAAAAAATGGTTTTTCCTGTCCGCAGGGTGGAAATGCCAGGCCGGAACTGGCAGGGATCTGGAAGACAACCTCGCAAGCTCTCTTAACCTTTTCAATCAAAGCAACCGCTGGGACCGAAGCCAAGCCGTTGCCGCCCTTAAGGCTAAACATCAAAAACTTGAAGCCGCCACATCAGCATTAATGAAACTAGGTTATGAACTTCACTCCCGGGAATTTAATCTCGAAACCCCCCTCATCCTGGGTCTGGGGGATGAGCACCCCACCGAGAAGGGCTTCCGCTTCGATTGGACCCAGGGGATTCCCTTCATCCCGGCCAGCAGCCTCAAGGGCGTGGTGCGCCTGGCCTGGCTGGTTTCCCACCTCAATAGCCTTTCCTCTCTAAAAGAAGCCGAGGATTTTTGTCAGAAATTGACCAACGACAAGTTGGAGGAGGCGAAACGCCTGCCTGAAGGTGCTCTCGCCCTCTTCGGCTGCGGGGGGGACCAGTCCCGGCGGGGCCGGGTCATCTTCCTGGACGCCTATCCCACAGAATTGCCCCGCCTCAAGGCGGAAATCATGACCAGCCACTATCGGGATTACTATGAGGGGAAGCGTGGTCCCACCGAGGACCAGCAGCCCAACCCCCAAAAATTCTGGGCCGTGGACCCCTTCCTGGATGAGGCCCGGAAGCAACCCCTCACCTTTGTCTTCCGCCTCCTTGTGGCTCCCGAGATCGCCCTGGACACGGCCCAAAAGGAAAGGCTGCTCCAAGCCTTTGAGGCGGCCCTCCGGAAACACGGCCTGGGAGCCAAGACCGCCATCGGCCATGGCCGCTTTCTGGAAGTAAAAACCTCGCCGACCAGACTGGAAGAAGAGGAAAGCAAAGAGTTGAAACGTCCACCTACCGCCGAAGTCTGGGAAAGAGCCAACCTATCTTGGGACCCGGGCTCCGTTACCCTCACTGCCACCAGAGGGAAAGACAAAGCTTACCTTCGGGGCAAAGCCGCCGTGAACCAGGTTCTGCCGGCAGACCTTTTTAAGAAAATAGTGGAAAAGCGAAAAACGGCCGAAGCCCGGGTGACGGTGCAGGATTTTCAGATTATCAAAGTAGAACCTTTTTAAAGGCCTTCCTGGGCCATCGAGTTTCTTAACGAAAGAAAAAAGTGATTTCAAAGGGTTTACCCGTGAATCCTTCGGTATCCCACCGGCGGGAAAAAGTCCATGTCCGCCTCCGCCGCCCTGGCCGGTTATCTGACCGGCGCTTGGCTGGTCTATGTAGACTATCAGGAATACTGCCCCCAGCGCCGCATCCCCCTGCCGGGAAGCGAATATCCGCGCCTCCTGCACAACCCCCTGGAAGTGTTTGGGGACTCCGAATGGCAAAAAATCCGGGCAGCCCTTAACCGGGGCGGTTTCGAAGAGGCATCCCATCTTGCCGGCCAGCTGGCCGACCGCCTCTATGACTATTCGCCAGGCCGAGGTTTGGAGCCGTCTGGCCCAGGCTTTCGGGGCTTGGTATCGCTTTGACTTTCCGGCGGCCTACCAGGAACTGGAAAAAGCCGTGGCCGATTTGAGCCGCTTCGGCCCCCTGGCTCCCTGGCCGTGGGCCGATCAATTTCTTGCCCAATTACCACCGCGTCAGGAGGCTCTGCAAAAACTGGCCGAACTTGCCACCCAGCATCAGCAAAATCTAAAGCCTGCAAGCCTTGGGGCCGGCCTGCCCCTGGTCTTTAACCACCTGGCCGCCGCCGAACGCGCTTTGGCTTATCAGCAATGGGGCATTGCCATCCTGCTGATTTACGCCACTTTGGAGCGTTTCATCGATCTGTGCCTGTGGGTGGAATTCGGTCTGGATGATGAAAACCCTGACTATTCCCGGGTAAGCGTGGACGACAAGCAATTTCATCAGGTGGGTCGTTTCTTCCACGGCAGGCAGTACCGGCCTCAGACCCTGGCGGGACCGCTGGGACTTTCTCTCGGAGCCCAGCTTCTGGCTACCCTGAAGCCGGAGTGGCTTCCGCCTGAATCTCTCCCACGCATCAAAGGTCTGATGAGTGTCCGCAATAGATGTGAGTTTGAGCACGGCCTCTGTCCCAAACCTCCCACCCGGGAAGATGTGGAGAGAAACCTCCGCCTGGTAAAGGAAATTTTGGTTTTGGCGAAGGCCTTGGGTTTGGAGTTGGTGGATTTGGAGAAACAACTGGAACCTTACCGCTTCCCGGCTTTTTAAGTTCATTTTTAAGCTTCTGGCTGTTTCCATAAGAAAGAACCATGAGCGTCGGAAAATCCCCTCTGGCGGAAGCACTGGAATTTATCCATGCTGGCCACCTACCTCTTTGCGCGCTGCCTCCATGCCGATCCCGCTTTGTTTCTCAAATCCCGCCTGCGGGGTCACCCCATGAGCTGCCCCAAAATCCGGGCCCGTATCCCTCACCTCACTTCCACCGTGGACTGCAACTGCACCTTTGACCTGACCACCAACCTCTACCCCACTCCTTTGCTCCACCTGCAGGCCCTAGGCCCGCCCGCTGCGGCCCCCGGCGGTCTCAGCCTGGAGTCCCTGCAGTTCAAGCAGCTCCTCCAGGACTACCTCAAACTGCGCCAGCAACTGCGGGAGACCCAGCTGCTCCTGCACCGCTATGAAGCCAGCCTGGCCCGCTTCTTTGAGGAAGCCGGAGTGGAGGCGGTGGACACTCCCCTGGGCCGCCTGCGCTGCCGGAAAACCGAAAATGGCAAAGCTTCCTTCACCTTGGAGATTTAAGCAGGCTCTCCGCGTTCATCATATCGCCCAAAACCCAAAGTGCCTCTAATCCATGGCTATCCTCTACGTCACTGACCAAGGCGCTACCCTCACCAAGCGGGGCCACCGCCTGGTGGTGGAAAAACAGGGCCGCACCCTTGACCCGATTAGAGGGGATTGCGACGAATAGCTCAGTTGCCGCCCCGATTGGCAACGGCCCGGTAGGAAACCTTGACCCGATAAGCGCGCGGCCTCCGGGCAATTTTGAAATTTTTTCTTGAACTTTTTAAATATCTCAGATATATGACTGAGCAAACCGGGTGAAGAAGCCCGGGAAACGCCGTCAGCAAATAAGAAAAGAAATTTGAGGCCATGAAGGCTTGTAATCCTTCCTTGGGGAAGGATGCTTTCATGGCCTTTTTTTCTGGTTTTGGTGAAGCAGGTGGCAGGCTTGAATGACTTCATAATATGCAGAAAAGGAAACCATGCATATTTCCGAAGGAGTGCTCAGTCCGGCGGTATTGGCCGGGGGCGCTGCCCTGGCGGCCACCGGAACCGCCATCGGCCTAAAAAAATTGGACTATGAGGCCATCCCCCGGGTGGCCCTCCTGTCCGCGGCTTTTTTCGTGGCCTCGCTCATTCATGTGCCCGTAGGCCCGGTGGGCCTGCATCTGGTGCTCAACGGCCTCATGGGCTTGCTCCTGGGCTGGTTGGCTGTGCCGGCCATTCTCATCGCCCTGTTCTTACAAGCCCTGCTTTTCCAGTTCGGGGGCCTGACGGTGTTAGGGGTGAACACGGTTACTATGGCGTTGCCCGCGGTCTTCTGTTTTTACGTTTATCGAGGCTTGTTGGGGCGGCCGGGAACTGTCGCCGCGGTGGGGGCCTTTGCCTGCGGAGCCACGGCCATCTTGCTGAGCGGTTTGCTGGTGGCCGTAGCTTTAGTCACTACCGGCCAGGCCTTTCTCGAAGTAGCCGAATTGGTTCTCCTGGCGCATATCCCGGTGATGATCATCGAAGGCGTCATTACGTTGTTTATTTTCCTGTTTCTCAAAAAAGTCAAACCTGAGATGTTGGAGGGAATCTATGCGTGAAAAATGGTTTTTCGGGAAATTACCTCGGCCGAATCTCTGGGTTCAAGGAGTCTTCTTGATTCTGATTATCTGCGCCTTTAGCATCCCAGCTCTGGCCCATCGAGTCTTAATTTTCGCCTACACCGAGGGCGACACCGTCCACACGGAAAGCAGGTTTATGCCCAACGCGCCGGTGCGCCAGGGAAAGATACTGGTCATGGAGGCTAAAACCGACAAGGTTTTGTTGACCGGCCAAACCAATGATCAAGGGAAATTCTCCTTCAAAATGCCTCCCGAAGCTGCCGCCCAGAAGATGGATCTGAAGATCGTGGTGGAGGCGGCCATGGGTCACCGGGCAGAATGGCTGCTAAAGGCCAAATGAAGTAATTCCAAGGGTCAGGGCGGGGGTTCCAATGTCTCAAGCCCGCCTTACAGTTTGGAGAGCGGTCTATGGGTGAAAAATGGTCCGGGCGGAAACCCGAGCCACATATTTTGGTGNAGATACTCTTTCTGCTTCTGGTTATCTGGTCTGTCACGACTGCCGCGGCGGCTCCCCCTCCGGCGCCGACGGGTTCGGAGCCCCAAGCCAGGGCCGTTGACCGGCAAGAACTGGAAGAAGTGGTGAATAAGGCCCTGGAGCGGCAGCTCGCCCCCATTAAGGAGATGCTCACTGAATTGACCATCCATCAGCCGTCACTGTCCGACATCATTGGCGGGATCGGTTGGATCATGGGCCTGTTCGGCGGATGGGCTTATTTCGCCAGCAAGAAAAGGAAGGATTCTTGAGCATCGAGGAACCCTTTTCCGAGGGCGCCTCCCTGGCCCACCGTCTGGACCCGAGGGGGAAGATCGTGGTGGCCGCGCTCCTGGCCGTCCTGACAGCAACGGCTGCCACGTACGCCACGGCGCTGGCCGGGCTGGCCCTGGCCCTCCTTTATCTGGCCCTGGCCCGGCTTCCCCTGGGGAAAGTGGTGGTGCGCCTGCTGATTGTGAACAGCTTTATCTTTTTTCTTTGGTTTGTTCTGCCCCTGACCTATCCGGGCGATCCTGTCTGGCGCTTCGGGCCGCTCAGCGCCAGCCGTCAGGGTCTGGTCTTCACCGGCCTCATCACCCTGAAGTCCAATGCCATCATCATCGCCCTGATCGCTTTGGTGGCCACCGTGCCGGTGGTTACCCTGGGGCAGGCCCTGCATCAGATGCGCTTTCCTGACAAGCTCAGTCATTTGCTGCTGTTCACCTACCGCTATATCTATGTCCTGGAGCAGGAATACCGCCGCCTGGTCCAGGCCATGAAAATCCGGGGGTTTCGCCCCCGCACCAACCTGCACACCTACCGCAGTTATGCCTATCTGGCGGCCATGCTCCTGGTGCGGAGCTACGATCGGGCCGAACGGGTCTTTCAGGCCATGCTTTGCCGGGGGTTCCAGGGGAAATTTTACAGCCTGCGGACCTTTACCTGGGAGCGCCGGGACAAAATCTTCCTGGCCGCCTCTTTGCCGGCCCTGCTGGGCCTTCTCCTCCTGGAATGGCTGAAGCCCTTTGCCTCACTTAGATGACCATGGAAGAACCTTTAATCGAACTGCGCCAGATCACTTTCGCCTATCCGGGATCGCCCCGGCCGGTGTTTGAGAATTTTAATTTCCAGCTCCTGCCAGGCAATCATCTGGGACTCATCGGTCCCAACGGTTGCGGCAAAACCACGATGCTGCACCTGATCGTGGGGCTTTTGCGTCCTCAGGCCGGCAGCATCCGCATCTTCGGGGTGGAGGTCAAAAAAGAGAAGGATTTTATCGAGGTAAGGCGGAAGGTGGGCCTGCTTTTTCAAAATCCCGACGACCAGCTTTTCTGCCCCACGGTTCTGGAGGATGTGGCCTTCGGTCCTCTGAACCTGGGGAAGTCCCCGGCCGAGGCGGTGCAAATCGCCCGGGAAACTATGGAGCGCTTGGGGCTGACAGGTTTCGAGGACCGGGTGACCTACAAGCTCTCCGGGGGCGAGAAAAAGCTGGTGGCCCTGGCCACCGTCCTGGCCATGCAGCCACAGTTGCTTCTCTTGGATGAGCCCACCGCCGGGTTAGATGAGGAGACCAGGCACCGCCTCATCCATATTCTGCAAAACCTGGACATTTCTTACATGATCGTCTCCCATGAGCGGGATTTTTTAAACCAGACCGTGGCGGAATGCTGCCGCGTGCATACAACCTGCTGTAAACCCGACTAAAACCGCAGGTCGAGCCTGCCTAAATCCAATGTGAACGGAGGTTATCATGAAACGTTTAGGTGCGATAGCTCTGGGACTGATGCTCCTGACCTGTGTGGTCAACGTCAGCCAAGCCCATTTCGGCATGATCCTGCCGGAAAAATCCATGGTGATGCAGGGAGACAAACCGGAACTGGAAGTGATCCTGGCCTTTTGCCATCCCTTTGAACAGAAGGGCATGGTCCTGGCCAAACCCAAGGCCTTCGGAGTACAGAGCGGTAAGCAAAAGACCGATCTTTTAAATACCCTCATGGAAACCAAAGTCCTGGGTAACCCGGCTTGGAAAGGCACCTACCTCATAAAAAAGCCAGGAATTTATGCCTTTTACTTTGACCCTCAACCCTACTGGGAACCGGCGGAGGATAAATATATCATCCATCAAACCAAGACCTATGTGGCCGCCCTTGGGGGTGAGGAGGGTTGGGATGAAGAGGTGGGTCTCAAAGCGGAAATCATCCCCTTGACCCGGCCCTTCGGCCTCTATGCCGGTAACGTTTTTCAGGGAGTGGTGAAATTCAAAGGCAAGCCCCTTCCCGGTGCCGATGTGGAGGTGGAGTACTGGAATCCAGGGGGCAGGGTGAAGGCTCCCAACGACTATTTTGTTACTCAGGTGGTGAAAACCGATGAAAAGGGGGTCTTTTGCTTTTCTCCGCCTAAAGCCGGCTGGTGGGGGTTCGCCGCCTTGGCCGAAGAAGAAGGGGCCATCCGGGGCCCGGACGGCAAAAAAAAGAAAGCCGAGTACGGGGCGGTGCTCTGGCTGGAGTTCACCGAAATGCAGGTGGTGAAATAAAGATTAAACCGGGGGCGCCGTAAAGAAGAGAGATATCCGGGGGGCCATGAAATAGTAACGGGATAGCGCGTCGCCAAGGTTCTGAGTTGCCCTGGCTCATGCCGATCTCTCGAATCCGTAAAAATTGGGGAGAAAGGGAAATGGATAAGTTCCGGAGACCCATGACGCTTGGTTTTCTTCTGGCTATGGTTTGGGCAGGTACTTGGACCTTTGTTGTATCGCCGACCCAGGCTCAAGTGCCGGGGGTGCCTTTTGAATTACCGGGCCCTCCGGAAAGGCAGGAGGAATGTCCCTCGACCTTCGGTCCCATCATCACCGATACCGCTATTCCCATTGACAAGGGCAAGTTTGCCGTCCAACCCACTTTTGGCCTGAGCTTTGTTACCGATACCTTCAGCCCCGGTTGGCGTCGGGTCTCTGCGGGTGGAAATTACAAGTCTTTTGGGATGGATTGGAGATTCACTTACGGCCTCTGGGACAACCTGGAGGTTTTCCTGGTCATCCCTTACGTCCACAATTGGGCCAGCAATGTTAATGAGCCCGGGCCCGGTGGGGAACGCTCCGCTGACTTCGGGGGCCTCGGCGATATCAATCTGACCTTTAAATATCGCATG
>JGI24721J44947_10013205_pt1 | contig 10074 bp, 7 predicted proteins | sample YelNatPaOPGAMG01_FD_44947 | JGI IMG/M metagenome (IMG submission 44947) | reverse complement strand
CAGCAGCAGCCACCGAAGCTTGACGTGCGATAGCAACTTGAGCAGCAGGATCTTTCCTTGCAGCATCGGAGACAGGTCGCTGTTGCAGCGTTGCCTTCTTTGAAGGGGGAGGAGGAGGCAGCTGCTGCTGCTGTGAAAGTTGTTCTTTCCGGTGATGGCACCTGTGCTTCTTTCTGCGAGAGTAGTCGTCGTCGTCGCTCTCTTCGGATGAATGAGCGTCCTCGGGAGACGATGAGTCGCTCTCGTCGGAACGAGGTCGCTTCCTAGAATGCTGGTGCTTGGTATCTTTCCTCTTCTTCTTCTCCTCTTTTTCATCGGATGACTCCTCCTCACTGCTCTCTTCCTCCTTTTCTGAGGTTTCCTTCTCCTCCTCCTCCTCCTTTTCTTTCATCATCCTTCTCTTCTTCAGAGTCTCTCCAATGATCTCATCGTCAAGCTCTTGCATGATCTTCCTTGCAGGGGGAAGGTGAGCCTGGGTAACAGCAGGCAGAGGAAGCGGTGGCTCCTCCGGCGCACTGAAGAGATGATCCCTGACCGCCTTCAGTATGGCAACGCTGAGGCAGACTGGGACCGTGTTGCCGATCATCTTCCATTTGTGGCACTCGGCCACGTCCGCCCACTTGAAGTTCGGCGGGAATCCCTGCAACTTCTGGGCGTGCTCGAGGGTGCAGGTGAAGACACCGCCGGAAGGAGTCTTGTACAGGCTCCAGTTCTTGTTGCTGTCGATCGGAGAGTGCCTGCCAGAGCACCTGACCGTGTGCGCCAGGGGCTTGACGACCTCGACACCCAGGAACTCGGACAGCGTGGGCCTCTTGACCTTCAGAGGCTCTGGGAACTTGAACCCCGTGGGCTTGCCGTCCCTGAAGCATACCATGAAGACCCGGTGCCTCCTCTGCGGGATGCCAAAGTCCTCGCACTGGAGTATCTTGTACTGGAAGTCGTAGCCGGCGGCCCTGATGGAAGCCTCGACCCTCCTAAAGTCCTCCCCACCGTTGCAGGTGATGAGACCCCTCACGTTCTCCAGGATGACTGCCCGGGGACGCTTGGCCCGTATGATGTCGATGGCATAGTCCAAAACGCGTCCGCGCTGTTCGTTGGACCCCTTCTTGGCACCGATCGTGCTGAAAGGCTGGCAGGGAAAGCCGGCGCACATGATGTCGTGGTCGGGCACCGTGGCCGGGTCCACCTCGGTGATATCACCATCGGGCATGACACCGAAATGCGCCTGGTAGACCTTCTGGACATGCGGTTCGTTGTCGCAGGCCCAGACGCTCCTCATGTCCAGCTGCTCGGCAGCGATCGTGAACGATCCGATGCCGCAGAACACATCGGCAACCTTGAGCTGCTTCTTGACTGTCGGTGCTGGCGCGGGTGCGACTGTTGGCAGTTGCTGGGATGCTGGTGCTGCCATATTGCGAAGAATGTTTAAAGAATATCTGCAACACCCAAACACGAACAATGATGTCACCTATATTTTTCAATAGTAACGAATTCTGAAACTATTGGTGGTTGTGNTGCTGCTGCCGCCNCCGAGGGTCTGGTGAGCGCGAGCAAAGGTATCGGCCAGATTCATCAGGGCCCGCACAAGGTTCCTGATGTGGTCGCGTTTCTCGCATTCGCTGTACAGCTTGGACGCTCCGAGAAGCAGGACGTTCTCAATCTTGTACATGATCGAGTCGACCATGTCGAACAGGTGGATCCACTTGTCCGTCAGGTCGAGCTCCCTCGGGTAAGTGAGCGGGAAATCGATGAGCTGCTCCCTCTTGGCGACGAGGGCGTTGCGCGCTCTCATCAGCTTCGTGGGCAGGTTGCCCTGCGAGTACAGCATGTGGCAGTCCGCAGCGGTAAAGTTCTCGGTGCCGAGTATAGTCTGAGCAGCCTTTATGATCGCCTTGGCCGCGCCCTTGAACGTGACGACCGTGGAGCCGTAGGCCTTCCATTTGATGGGCTTGTTCGCCTCGCTCCAGAAGCTACGGAGGTACTGCACCGTCGGCATTGCCGATATGTATCGGTCCCACGGACGGCTGCAGCAGCCATCCTGGAATGCCTGGCGGTAGGTCTCCGGAACATTTTCTTCGGCATCGTCGAACGCGGCCATTCTTCTTCAAGGGGGGTGGATGGCGACTTGTACCGTTTTCTCCCGTGGGACCACCTGCTTATAAGTTTTTTTCAGGTCTATGACGCACATAGTCTGCTAAAAATAGACATGGGCAGAATGCTAAAAATAGAATAGGCGGATTTTTTTAAGATTCCAAAGTTACTTTGCAGCGAGAGGCAGAGTCGAAAAATGCTGGAACAAGCAGTGTACGCCAAGGAGGAAAGAGAGAAGAGAGCAGCGGCCGCAGCCCACTGGCTCGTTGTGATCGTGATCGCCTACATTTTCCTGTGCATCGTCGGGTCCCTCTCGGCTGCTTGGGTCTGCGGCTCTTCCGAGGAGCGCTGCGAGCAAGTGCCGCTGGTCGTTCTGGGTCTCGTTTCCACGGCCGTTTCGGGGTTCACTGTGGTTTCGACTGGCGGACTCTATGCGATCTACTACATGGTCTACTGTCGGCTGGCCATGAGGCAGAGGAGGGCTCTCGACGGCTGCGAGGCGCGCTTGAAGGAGAAGTACGAGCTTACGGAAGTCAGAACGATCAGCACAGCAGAGTACGAGAAGATCACCAAGATGGCGCCCAGGGTCGGCAGGATGTACGCGCTGTACGACATCGTGGGCAGAAGGGACAAATTGATCGCCGCTTACGTGTTCTGCACCTCCTACGTTCTGGCTCTCGCCATGTTCATGCTGGGATGGTACAAGACGGCTCTGGTATTGTACGTGGGCCTGCCCGTGCCAGCCGATCTGTGCAGGTTGATGCTGTTCGGATCAGCAGAGTTCGACGAGGACCGTGAAGAGATCGATTTTTCCTTTTGAAAAAGGACCCCCCTTAGACGCACGAAACATGTTGTCTATACCATAAATGGTAATGCCATCGAACTGTCCAAGTTTTGGGGTCTATAAATAGCCTTTCTCAAACTTTGAGCAGCAGCACGTGAATAGTTTTGGTTTGACTTCACCTGGTGCTGCTGCTCAAACCGTTTCAGGGATGAAGGGACACTCCAAAACTTGGACAACTTGCTGGCAAAGTGACGTGGCAGGAGATTCATGGATCTTAATGCCACGTCATTCTGCCATCAAGTTGTCCAAGTTTTTGGATCTGTAAAATAGCCTTCCGAAACTTTAAGCAGCAGCACGTGAATAGTTTTGGTTTGACTTCACCTGGTGCTGCTGCTCAAACCGTTTGGGGTCCCGAACCGACACCCTAAAACTTGGACAATTCGATGGCAGAATGACGTGGCAAAGATATTTCAAAAGTGAATCTAAGCAGCGGTGGCCTATTTATAGCATTCTGCCATAGGGTTATTTTTGGCAGACTATGTGCGTCATAGACCTGAAAAAACCTTATAAGCAGGTGGTCGTAAGGACCAAACCCTCACCCAAAGCACACCTTCAACTCGAACTCGGACGACGTCCATAACTGTTAAACCCACCAGATTTTCCCACAAGGTGCACTCCCTGCCCCCTTTTTTTCTTCCTTGTGTCTCCCGCCAAAAATGTAGATTGCTAACAAAGATATATTCAGAGAAAAAGTAGCGGAAGGAATGACGTCCATGAAGCACGTTACGGGGTGGTCGTACCTCCGCGAGTGGATCTACCAGAACAACTGCTCTGCGTCTCGGATCACGCCGAAGAAGCTGCTCACGCATCTACTGTTCAGCGGCGGTCGGCTCATCGTGCCAGACAACAAGGTGGATGAATTCCACAGGGCCATTGTCAAATCGGCGTTCGTTAACCAGGACTGGATCTATGTTACCGAGCGGTTTACGCACCCGCTGGGCAAGCTGGGCATCGAGATCGACCTGTACATGCCTGCCGCGATGTCCGTGGACGAGATTGTCAGCAGGATTGGAATACCCCTGCAGAACGTGATGATGGCCGCCTTTCCGGACGTCTTCCCCAGGATGGTAATCTGCAAAGCGCCGGACCAGACAGAGCCGTCGAACCACAAGTCGAGCCTCAAGTCCTCTGCCGCCGCTGCTGCCGAAGTGCCGTGCTACAAGACTGGAATACACGCCATCTGGCCTGACATCCGGCTGGACAAGGAGACCGCGTGGTTCATCCGGGCGTGGTTCATTCTGGAGCTGTCTCACAAGGAGCCCGAGATCGACTGGGATGAGGCGCTGGACCCCGCGCAGTTCTTCAAGAGCCTCCGCATGATCTGGTCGAGGAAGGCGGTCGTCTGCCCCGCCTGCGACGGCAAGTCCAAGCAGATACTCATCGAAGAGAGGCAGATGCGGACCAACTCGAAGCGCAAGGTCGATGACAGCCCGCACCAGCAGAGTTCCATCGCGGACTACATCACTCCGGATCCTTCATCCTCTCTGGCTGCAGAGCGGAAGAAGAGGCAACTGGCGGCGGAGCAGGAGGAAGCAGAGCAGATGGCGGAGAGGACCAAGATAAGGAACCGTGTGGATGTTCACCCGTGCGACATGTGCAAGTGCGAAGGGAAGCTGGACCTCGGCCGCCCTTACGATGTCTGTGCTGTTGTTTCGATCAGGAAGGATGGCGATGCGTTCACTGCATTTGCTGATCCGGAGGTATTCAGTGCGCTCATGCGTGATCCGCTGAGCATGCTGAATTCGACCAGCATCAGGGTGATCGGTGATGCGGAAGCCTCGCCGTTCGTCAAGCCTGCCGATGAAATACTGCTGCTGCAGATCGAAGGTATTGTTGCGGTGAACAAGAAGCTGCAGAGGTACAAGAAATCGGATGACCTGGACCTCGCCGCGACGGGACTGCTGCCTGCGCGCTGCAACCCCCAGTCGGGAGATGTCGTGTTTGACGAGCTGTCGGACAAGGAGCCAGTGTACCTTACTATCGAACGGTTCACTAAAGGTCATCTGGGCGCTGCGGTGCGTTCGATCAAGACCACGCCCAACAAGACGTTCTATCTGGTGAACACCGATCGGAAGGATTGCGCGAACAAGGGCGGACCCCACAGCAGCAGCACTGTCTACTACATTTTCTACCCCGACGGGTACGTGCAGAAGTGCTGGTCCCGCAAGGGCACCATTTACCACCGCGGAGATGGACCGTGCTCGGATTACCGCAGCCCGCTGTACCCCTACGACGCTGAGATGGCCAAGGAAATGCAGAAGTTCTTCTCGAAGAGGCAGCTGATGCTGTTCAGGCCTCCGCAGCAGAAGCCCCCGAAACAGCCGCGCCGCGGCCCAGCGGAGGGCACCAAGAAGTCGGAGACCGTCGACATCTGCGCGGTAAACATGGAGAATTCGTGCAAGGAAGACGAGACCAGCGTGTCCACTCTCTTCGTATCGAGCGAGAAGAGTGTCTTGAGCGCCCCGTCGTTCAGCGAGGGACTCGCTCGCATCAACAACATCGCGGCGGGAAGGCTGCTCAGGCGGAGCGGAAGCACCAGGCTGACAAGTCCATCACCCACATTCTCTCCTGTTCCTTCTTCTGCATCCGTTCCCCCACCCCCACCCCCGCCACCGTCGCCAACATCTGCACAGAATTAACGCATTGTTTGGTGTTTTTTAATGGCATAGCCGCTATTATTTGCCCTTTCTTGTTGTTTGTTGGCTTGAAAATATCACTGTTCACTTCACTCCACCTTAAGGAGTGGCGGCAGCAGCAGCCTCCTTATCCTTCTGGAACTCCTTCACACGCTTCTCCTCAATGCGCTCCTGGCGCTGCGCGGAGTTCTCGAGCTCCCTGCTGGTGCTGATCACGCCCAGGACCTTGGCCCCGGTGGCCGCAGCAACGAACTTGGCGGTGATGAGCCTGGTCTTGGGCTTCACGGCGATGAGATCGACGATCCTCGCCACGACAGACTGCAGGTACCTCTGAGTCAGGCGGCGCAGGGCCCCGATCATCGCAGAGCTCATGGAGCGGATGGCGACCTGCTTGCGGAGCTCGACCACGACGCCGGGCCTGACGAGCTTGTCGATGTTGACCGTGACACTGTTGACCGACCTGTCCTTGGTGTTGATCTTGGGGAAGGCCTGCTGCACATCCTCCTCGGTGGGACGGTGCTGCACGTCCGAGAGCTTGCCCTTCTTGATGAGGCTGACGCGCTTCTGCAGGGCGGTGATCTCGGCAGCGGAGAGGTGGGCGGTGGTGTCGCCGCCCCTCACGGCGATCGCATCGGTCATGTGACGCACGGTCACGGTCTGGCGACCCGTGGCGCTCGCCATGACGAGCGAGGCCCTCAGGATGGTGCGGAGGTTGGTCTCCAGCATGGCGGCGATCATCTGCAGGGCGGGAACTCCCCAGAGGATGACAGGGCCATCCTTCTTGCTCACGCCCTCCTCGTCGCCCTCACCCCTGGAGGTGGGAGCCATGATGACATCCTTGCCGTAGACCTTGATGATGTCGTTGAGGGCGTTGCGCAGGATGGGGAGGCTGAACACGCCGCCAGCGTTGGTCCTGCGCACTGTGGAGTGCACATCCTTCGAGACCATGCTCTTGTACATGCGAGCACCAGTGTCGACATGCTTGCGCTGGCCCTTCTTCCTCCCCTCACCGTACTGCTGCTCTTGCTCCTCTCCATCGGAGTCGTCCCCAAAGTCCACGTCCTTCTCCTCCTCTGCGCTCTCGTCACCGGAACGACGCCTGCCCGCGTAGGACATCTCGTCGGGGCTCGACATGGCCACATCCTCATCGTAACTGTCCTCCATTTTTCAGCAGAGAGTGTTTTTCTGGTAGCACTTGGTGTCGAAACTGTGTTGACACTCTGTGATATAATTTTTGTTAAAGAGTGTTGATTTCGGACCGTCCGCCTCGCTCGGAATAGATTCACCGAATTGCTCTACCCAAAAACACCGTTCAAAATGGAGAATCAGAACGAGTTTTACCATTGCCGGTTATGTCTGGTAATGCATGATTGTTCCCCTTTTATCCGCTGGCGGGTACTGTTGTTGTTTTTTGCTCACTTCCACTCCCCTTAAGGGAGCTCAATGCTCGGTGCCTTCTTCTTCTTCTTCTTGGGGCGCTCGGAATCATCGTCGCCTCCCTTGCCGCCAGCAGCCCTGGGGACCTTCAGTGTCTCGGCGATCCTCGAGCGCTTGCGGTCGATTGAAATGTCCATGAGGTCCATGGGCTCGACGATGCCCTTGGCGGCAGCGTAGTCCTTGAAGAAGGCCTTGAAGATCTTGCTGATGTGGATGCCAGCCCACAGGTTGGTGGCAGTGAGGGTGTTCCCGGTGTTGGGGAGGGCGTTGATCTTCCCGAGCTTCTCCATCACGACCTTGGTGCTCTGCAGGATGTGCATGCCGCAGATGTGCAGCACGATGGTGAAGCAGATCACTCCCTCGTTGGAGAGCTTGTAGCCGCAGGGCATGTGAGACTTGAGGAAGGCGCGAGAGCCGCTGGCGCGGAAGTACATGCCGGCCCTGAAACACATGTCGTTCAGGGTGCTCTGCTCGATCTCGGTCATCTCCTTGTACTTGGAGGCGACATCCTGGGCAAGGGTCCTCACGGCGTCGTTCACGTCGAACGACGTGATGTCCGGGGGGAACATCATCTTGAAGCCAGTGAGGACGGTCTCGTAGGTCACCGTGCGAGTCCCGGACACGTTGGTCATCACGTTGCGGATGCTGTCGGTGAGACGCTCGGCGATGGTCTTCATGACATCCGCGAAGATGTTGTAGCTCTCCTTGCTCACCCGGCGCTTGCCGCTGTCCAGGTCCTTGGCGTTCACGGGGAACCGCTCCTTCTGGGCGATGTTGTGGAGCATGGACTTGGCATCATTGCGGATGCACTTGTTGCCGTGCGCCAGGTAGTTCAGCTTGGTGGCGCCGAGCTTCTTCCTGTCGAGGACCTTGGGCCGATCAAGGTGCTCGTGCTTGGCACTGGGGGACATAACGACCTGCTGCATGCTATCCGCCATTTTTTGGGGGTGGTGGTAGGCTTTTTTTTCTGTCTCACTCTTCCGAGGACCTTGTTACTTCAAAACTCTCTTTTTTATTTTTACGGAGATCTTTACGTCACGTTTCCCTGGCTGCCTCCAATTAATGCAGCGAAAAGAATCACCCAGCAAACACCGGTCAACCGGACGATCAAGGTCTTCTCGTGAGCACCTTCCACGCCTGCTCGATCGCGTCGGCGAGCTGCTGCATCTCCCCCACCGTGTTGTACTCGGAGAGAGAAATCCTCAGCGTTCCCCTGATCTGGTCGGTCGTCTTCCCCATGGCCAGCATGCCCTCGGACGGGCGTCCCTTGCTGCAGGCGCTTCCGCTGCCCACGCAGATCCCGTAGGTGCTCAGCCTGGTCACTATCTCGGCGCCCTTCCCGCCAGGGAGAGAGATCGAGACGAGGTTGTAGATGCCGCGCACCGGATCACCGTTCACGGTCGTTCCGGGTATCCTCGACATGAGTTTGCTCACGAGCATGTCCCGCATGGCCCTCACCCGGCTCTTCCTCTCCCTGTAGAGATCGGCATCTCCCAGCATCCTGTCCAGGGCCACCGTGGCGGCCACGATGGCCGGAACATTCTCGGTCCCGGACCTGCACCCTCTCTCCTGGCCGCCGCCAGTGTAGGGTATCATCTCGGGGTCCAGGATGTTCGGCTTGGCGTAGAGTATGCCGACTCCCCTCGGACCGTGGTACTTGTGGGCGCTCGCCGTCATGAGATCGACGCCCAGGGTCTCCGGCTCGATGTAGTACTTGCCAAAAGCCTGGGTGGCATCGGTGTGGAACGGGATCTCTGCCCCCAGGATCTGCCTGCAGATGCGCACGAGCTTCGGCAGGCTCTGCAGCGTCCCCACCTCGTTCTGGGCCAGGATGATGCTCACCATGCCGATCTTGTCGGCGTTCGACTTGAGTATCTGCTTGAACTCCTCCGCGTTGATGTAGCCTCGGCCGTCGACCGGCACCATGATGTGATTGCCTGGCCCAGCGACCTTCTCGGCGGTCCTGCGGACGCTGCTGTGCTCGACCGCGCTGGTGACGATCATGGGCCTTCCTATGGCCTTCATCTTGCACATGACGCCCCTTATGGCGATGTTGTTGGACTCTGTTCCGCAACTGGTGAAGTAGACGGTCGAAGGAGGCACCGCCATGTACTCTGCCGTTGTGACCCTCGCCCATTCCAGGGCTTCGTGGCCCATCCTGCCGGCAATGTGCAGGGAGGAAGGGTTCCCGAATGCCGAGAGCGACGTGTTCACATACTCCTGGAGCACTTCAGGGCACGGGACGGATGTCGCGGCATTGTCCGCGTAGATCCTCACCGATGGAGGGGAGATGGAGACCCTGCGCGGGTACGCTTGCTCCTGCAGACCGGGTATTCTGATTTTGCTGGAGGCTGGGGCTGACATTTTTTTCCAGGAAGGGGGGCGTGAAATCTCAGCAGATATGTTTGACGCACTGATCGTTCGGGCAGTTTTTTTATTACTGCGCGACAGGACGTGTTGACATCCTGCACACACAAAAAAATACTATCACGCTAGCATTAGAGCGACCCAGTAAAGCGCCCCCAAAAAAGACCGGTTAAAAACTACAAGAGGCAGAAAATGACTGACATCCTCAAGCTTGACTCGACACCCGATGCCGGCGTTCCTGCGGTCTCTCCCAGCGCGCTGACTCAGCCGTCGCCTGTTCCTCCGGTTGTTGTTGCTGCTGCTGCTCCTGCTGCTGCTGCTCCTTCACCAGACGAGAAGAAGTTGTCGCCGACCGCTTCTCCTTCTGAGAACTCCAGCAGCAGCTGTTCTTCGGTTGCTACAAGCAGCAACAGCAGTGGAACGCCCTCTGTTGGGTTCCTCCCTGACGAAGGCGACGATGAGGAAGAGGACGACGACGATTTCATGGACGACGAGGAGGAAGAGGAGGAGGTGGTGGTGAAGAAACCGCAAGAGCAAGAGCCGCAGAAGGATGAGAAGGAGGAGGAGTCGCCTGAGCGACGCCGTCGTCGTGAGGAGAAGAAGCGCAAGGAGCGTATGGAGAGCCTTGAGAAGGAAGAGAAGAAGAGGCAGCACCACAAGCACAAGCGTTCTCACGAAGAGGATGAGGAAGAGGAAGAG
>JGI24721J44947_10013204_pt1 | contig 10074 bp, 8 predicted proteins | sample YelNatPaOPGAMG01_FD_44947 | JGI IMG/M metagenome (IMG submission 44947) | reverse complement strand
GCGAAGGGTTCACAAAATCACCCGAAAAGAAATTTCTATCGGCAAATTTCAAGATTGACAATATTTTTTAATAGTTTATATACTTTATAGATTTGTTAAAATTCTGTTACACAAAATATTTTTAATTTTAAACTGTTTGGGGAATTTGTGTAACAAGTTTTATTAATTTTAATTTGATATAGATCGGATAGCAGAGTGAAAAGAATCTTACTTGTAGAGGATGATAGGACTTTATTAGAGGTACTTTCAATAGCACTGAAAACAAAAGGATATGTAGTAAATGTAGCTATTGATGGNCTTGAAGCGATAAACAAAATCAATGAAAACCTTCCAGATTTGATTATTCTTGATGTAAATCTACCAAAGTTATCTGGCTTTGATGTGGCTAAGGCTATAAAAGAAAATGATAAGACTAAACATATTCCGATAATTATGCTTACCGCTTTAGGGCAGGATGTTAATATAAAAAGGGGATATGAAACTGGTTGTGAAGATTATATCACAAAACCTTTCAATTTAGAGCATCTGTGTTTAAAAATACAAAAATATATAAAATAATCGTATTTTTGTTAATTTTTGTATGGCATTTAGATGCCTATGCTCAAACTTTAAATTATGACGAAGCCATTGAAAAGGTTAAAGAATATATTAAAAAAGAAGATTTTAAAAGGGCTGAAGAGTTATTAAAAAANTTAAATATAGATTATCCNAACAATCCCGAAACTCTTTTTCTTCTTGGAAANGTATTATTCTGGCAGAAAAAATATTATGAGTCTTTATTAATTTTGAAACAAGCTTATCATGTGAGCAATATNAAATCAATAGAAAAAGAGATAGAAATAGTAGAAATAGCTATAAAACTACAAGAGGCTGAAGAGTTAGAAAAAAATGGAAGAGTTGAGGAGGCAAAAAAGANATATTTGGAGATGTTCAAAAATGATAAAGACAGATATGAAAGTGGCTACAGGCTTGGAATGATTTATTTCAAAGAAAAAGATTATACTAAAGCTGAGGAAATTTTTGAAAAATTAATAAATTTATATCCAGAAGATATTGGATTTAAAGAGTTATATGTAGAGTCCTTAATTNTAAACAGAAAATACGAAAAAGCGAAAACATTTCTTTTTTCACAACCAGAAGAAGTTAAAGAGAAAATTAAACAAAAAAGAGAAGATCTTTTTTGTAGAGTCTATGCTAATTATATAAAAATCTCATCGGCTTTTTATAGTCTTTCTCCTTCCACAAGACAGTCAGAAAAAGAATACTCTATTGAAATATCACANAAATTTAATGACTTATCATTTGTGATGAATTTTTCTGAAATTAAAAGATACGGGCTTGAGGATAAACAAATTCATCTTGATGTTTATTCTATCCTGGGGAGAAAAACATGGGGATATCTAAGTTTCTATTATAGCCCAGATGCTGAATTTCTTCCGCAAACAGCCTATGGAGGTGAAATATTTCAAGGATATAAAAATTTTGAATTTTCGCTTGGATATACTCGGATGAATTTTAAGAATGAAAAAGTAGATATTTTCTATCCAGGGNTCATTATATATTTGCCATATAATTTCGTTATAGAAGAAAAATTATACTATGTACCCAAAACTGGAGGTTTTTCGTTAGTAAATTCGTTAAGCTATAACCCTATGTGTAAGGTATGGCTTAAGTATAGTGTCGGAATAGGAACTTCAGCTGAGAAAATTGGTGCATATAACGATATTAAAAAATATAATACATACTTTCATAAATTCGAAGGAGAATTACCATTAAAAAATAACCTGAGCGCGGGATTAGAAGCTTTATTTGAACATAGAGAGGGGCTATATAATAAAAAAGGTGTAAATTTATTTTTAAAGTATTGGTGGTAATATAAGATGTTATTGACTGATTATGTAGACAAAGAGATTTTAAGGAAAGTTTTATTCTTTGTAATTTTTATTTTAGGATTAATTACAATAGTCAATTTTGTTTTTTTACTTTCACATAAGGTGTTTATAGAACGCAGAGCAAAAAAAATTAGAAACTTAGAGGAAAAATTTTTAAAGAAAATTCTTGAGGGTTTTGCAACCAATGAAATTCCCANATTANAAGTAAGATCTTCTTGTGAAGTTGAGGCNTTTTCTAATATTTTAAGCTCGTTGGCGATTAATTTATCAGGAAGTTTATATAACTTNGTAAAGAAGATTGCAGAAAAAAATGATCTTGTTAATTTTTTGATAAAAAGATGNTACAGTAAAAACTGGCTTGTAAGGCTTGAAGCATTAGAGAAATTAGGAATTTTAAAAATTCCTNAGCTAAAGCATTTTTATTTAAATTTACTTGAAACCGAGANNAGATACTATGTTCAGCTACAAATTTTATTAAATTTAAGCTGGATAGCCGATAAAGACTGCATTAGAGCCATTGTTAGCACTCTCAATAATATGAGCTCGTTATCAGCAAAATTTGTGGAATATCTTTTCTCAAATATTATTATAACCATGAGAGAAAAAGGTAAACAGCAAGATTTTCTTCAATTTTTAGATAGCCTTTTGTTAGATAAAGAGTTGCCTCATAGTTTGAAGAAAGGTATTATTGAAGCTTGTGGTGTCGCACAATTATATGAAGCAAAGGCGCTATTTCTATCTTACTTTGANTCTATGGATGACAGCTTAAAAGTTTCATGTATTAGAAGTCTGGGAANGATGTCTTCACCTGAAGTGTGTGTTCTCATAAAAAAAGCTTACTTAAGTAAAAATTGGGTGTTAAGAGCTGTAGCTGTACAGTTTGTTTACTTATGCGAGAGTGAGGATATGATAAAGATTCTTACTGATGCTTTTCATGATTACAACTTTTATGTAAGAAGGTCAGCTGCGCTTTCTTTATGCCAATTAAGAAACGAAGCACGAAAAATTATAATAAAAATTGTAGAGAATTCAAAAGATAGCTATGCAAGAGATGTAGCATCATATCTAATAGAAAGAGTATGTAGAGATGTTTGAAGTTATTGCAATTTTTTTACTTGGAATTCAGATTATAATTTTTCTCTATTTTGTTACTGTTAATGGTACATATACAGCTTTTACTATACTTTCTATCAGAGAGCTTATTGCCAATCTAATAATTTCTAATGATAGAAGACTTAAAAACATCCTATCATCAATGTCTTTTTACCGACCTATAAGTATAATTGTACCATCTTATAATGAAGAAAAAACTATAGTTTCAANTATAAGGTCTTTGCTTTCGTTACACTTTCCAGAATTTGAAGTAATTATTGTAAATGACGGCTCTACTGATAAGACCCTTGAAATATTAGTTAAAGAATTTAATCTAATCCAAGTTCCTACAGNTGTTAGATTGGTCTTAANTCATAAGCAGATTAGAAATTTATTTATCTCTATTGATCATCCCAATTTAATAGTTGTTGATAAAGTTAATGGAGGTAAGGCTGATGCCATAAACGCAGGGATAAATGTTTCTCAATTTCCTTTATTTTGCTGTATAGATGCTGATTCTGTCTTAGAANCTGAAGCATTACTGAGGGCTTCAAGGCTTTTTTTTGAGGATAGAGAAGTTATTGCGACAGGTGGGGTTGTGCTTCCTGTAAATGGATGCAAAGTAGAAGCAGGAACTATTTCTGAGTTGAAGACTCCTAAAAAAATTCTTGAATTATTGCAGGCTGTGGAATACATAAGAGGTTTTCTTTCTGGTAGAACTGGCTGGAGTAAAGGGAAAAGTTTGCTAATAATTTCAGGTGCTTTTGGGGTATTCAGAAAAGATTTGGTTATGGAAATTGGGGGATATCGCCACACAGTAGGCGAAGATATGGACTTAGTGGTGAGGCTACATAAACATTGTCTGGATAACAAGATTAAATACAAGATTCTTTTTGTACCGGACCCTGTATGTTATACTCAGGTGCCATCAGATTTACCATCTTTATTAAAGCAAAGAAACAGATGGCATAGAGGACTTATAGATAGTCTAATATTTAGCAAAAAAATGTTCTTCAATCCCAAATATGGTGCTGTAGGATTAATAGGTTTCCCTTATTTTGTATTTGTGGAAGCTCTTGGACCTATTATTGAATTTACGGGCTACTTTGGATTTGTTGTCTTTTATTTTTTGGGATATCTGAGTAAAGAATTTGCCTTTTTATTTTTTCTTTTTGCCTTTATATGGGGTATGTGGATAAATATTTCAGCTGTATTACTCGATAACTTCATTTATAGAAGATATAGAGGCATAAAAGATGTATTAAAATTATGCATTGGAGGGGTAATAGAATTTTTAGGCTATCGGCAGTTAATTGCTGCTGAAAGGATTGTTGCAACATTTCAATTTTGGAAAAAAGGCTGGGGTAAACCCAAAAGAGAAAAGATAGAACATGAAGAAGCTGTCAGGATTAGTAGATAATTTTATTTATTTTGCACCTAGAATTATTGTCTATACTATTTTTGTGCTGTTTCTTTTACTTTCAATTCTAATTTATTTTTCATTTTTTGAGCCATATTTATATCCCCTTCATTTTTNAAAGGGTAAGGTAGAAATAGTATCAAATAATGTATTGATAGGACCATATCCTGAAAAAAAGGAATTGCAAAGATTAAAAGACAAATTTCATGTAACAACTGTTATATCCCTTCTAAACTCTTCTTTACCACAGGAGAAATCTCTCATTGATAGAGAATCAAAAGTTACAGAAATACTCGGGCTAAAATTTTACAATTTTCCTTTAGAATATATTGATATACATGGATTGCATAATAGAAAAGTCTTATCAGACTTGATAGAATTTATAAAGAATAATCCAAATGAAAAATTTTATATCCATTGCTATTTAGGAAGGCACAGAGTTAAGCTTATAAAAGATAATATAAAAAAGTGACGGAGTATCACATTGAACCTTAAGGTTTTCTTAAAACTTATATTTTTAATTTCTTTAATATCTGCCTGTGCTATGATAGATAATAAAAAGCAAGCTTTTACCCCAGATGTAAAAATTAATTATGAGTATCTACAACAGGCTGATTTCATAGATATCGTTTATGAAAATGACAGTTTTTCTTATATTAGCTATTTAAAAGAAGAGCCTGCTTTATCTTTATACAGAAAATCTTTTAGCTGTCTTGATGAGGATTCAGAATTACCTTTTAAGAAATCTATCTGGATATGGAAATTTAACGAAGTAATCGGGAAAGAAGAAAAAATAATCACAGAGATAAAGAAACTAAATTTCAAGAGGATATATATACAAATTGATGATAATATTGAGAAGTTGCTATATTTTTTAGAGTTAGCAAGGTCTAATAATATAGAAATTTTTGCTGTTGATGGTGACCCTTATTATATACATAATGCTGAAAACCTAAAAAATCGGATTAAAAAGGTTATTGCTTTCAACCAAAAAATGAATTATTTTGCAGGATTTCAGATAGATGTAGAACCTTATCTTTTTAAAGATTTCAATCTAAATAAACAATCCTATTTAGAAAAATATGTAAGTTTAATTAAAAGTTTAAAAGAGTTAACCGAAGGAAGGCTTAAATTTAGCATAGTCATCCCATTTTGGTTTGACAATGTTTATTATAAAAATCGTCCTCTTAGCTTTGAGATAATAGATTTAGCTGATGAAATAGTGGTTATGAGCTATAGAACTGCTCTTGCTGAGATATTGCAGGTTGCCAGCGATGAGCTTTGTTATGCCTCTGTAGTAAATAAACCTGTCTATTTAGCATTAGAAATTAATCCTTTGCCAGTAGAGGAGCATTTTTTAGTGAAAAAAGAAACTGTAGAAGAAAATCTCATTAAAGATAACACTGAGTATTATTTAAGAAAACTTCCGTCATCTGGATTACCTGTTTTTAGGAGTTATAAAGTAAAGCCGGAAAACCTGACTTTTTATAATAATCCAAAAATTAAGGAAATTCTAAACATAAGAGTAAAAAAGAAAAGTTTCTCTGGATGGGTCATTCATAGTTTTGAAGGATTAAAAGAAAGGTTGTTAGAATGAATCTAAATGATATAATTTCCTCTATTAAACGGTTAAAACTCCTCATAGGTGAAAATAATTTTGAAGAAGTTTTTTTAAAAGAGCTTTATAATGCCTTTAAAGCAGAGGAAATCTATCTTTTAAATTTTCAAGATTCTATAATTTTGGGCTGGGTATTTAATGCTCATGAAATTAAAAAAGTTTCTTACTCAGTTCAAAGATTTGAACAAGATTTTAACTTAAGCATTGAGAACATAATTTCTGCAAAAGAAGAATTGCTAAGTAGTGTCTCTTCCGGTGTTTCCCAGAAGGTCTTTGTCTTCAAAATTGAAAATATTTATTCCATTTTAATTTTAAAAAAAATTAACAAACCTGATTTAATTCCTTCTTTAAATGTCATAACTGAATTCATAAGTTTTATTTTGCATTGTCATTACACACTAATAAAATTAAAAGAAAGAGTAAAAGAAAAAGCTGCTGAAAACTTAGCGATGTTAGTGCATGAAATTAAAAACCCGTTAACTGCAATCAAAACAGCAACTGAGCTACTCACTTCACCGGATGTAAGCAAAGAGGATAAAAGAAACTTAACTAAGATGATTAATTCAGGAATACTTGAATTAACAGAAGAAATAGATAATTTATGTTACCAGAGCGTTAAGCAGACAGAAGTTATGCAGACTTTTTCATTATTAGAGCTTATTAATGAGATTGTAGAGGAAGTGAAGCCATTAGCTTTTACAAAAAATATTAATATATTAACTGATTTGAACGATATTCCTTTTTATGGCAATAGAATTGATTTGAAAAAGGCTTTTATGAATTTGATAATAAATGCTATCAAATATAACAAACAGGGAGGAAAGGTATTTATTAATTCTAAAGAAAAGAAGAACAAGATTATTATAAAAATCAGGGATACGGGGATTGGTATTCCTAAAGAAAATCAGAATAAAATTTTTAATAAATTCTTCAGAGGGGAACACAATAATGTATCTGGTACAGGATTGGGACTTTACATAGTTAAGAATATAATTGAATTATATCATGGAAAGATAGAAGTTATTTCAAAAGAAGGAGAAGGAAGTGAATTTATTGTCACACTACCTCTGGGGAAGACTAAAGTTTACAAATCGTTTTATTTTCTTGTTATGACTTTAATTTTAGTGATTTTTGCTTTTCTTAATATATATCCTCTTATTCCTTATAAGCCTTTACAGGTAAGAACAGAGGGGCTTATAGTTTTTAAGACAAAATCAAATAGTGTAATAAGGATAAAAGAAGGCAGTGATTACAATTGTGTATTTAGAAAGACACTTTTAGGCACCAAAGATAAAGCACTATGTGAACTTAGAAATGGCGATGCTGAGGCAGATTTAATAAAAACTAAAATCTTAGTAAAAACATCATTTATAACTGTAAAAAATATTGGCACATCTTTTGATATTTTTACTTATAACAAAAATACTGGAATTTCTGTATTTGATGGAGCATTGGCAGGAAAAGACAAAAAGTTGGAATCAGGAACTGGAGCTATTGTAGACAATACTATAAGAACTTACACTCTTTTAAATTCATCAAAGGAAATAAGTGAACACAATTTGCCATCAGGGGATTTAGAAATTACATGGCAGACAATAGATAGAGCTACAAAATATGAAGTAATGATTGCAGAAGATAAAGAGTTTTATAAAATAATAAAAGTTTTAACTACAAAAGAGCAGAGAATAAGATTAACACTTTTAAAAGATGGATATTACTATATAAAAATCTATGGAATAGATGAAAATGGATTAAAGGGCTTCCCTGCGATCAAAGAGATTAAAAATCTGCGACATCTTACACTTGGTATTAATTTAAGAAAAGAAGGAAAATATAATGATGCATTGCAAGAATTTATGAAATCTTTTAATGATTTTGGCTGCAAAGAAGCATTACCACTTTCAGAAATAGCGTGGACATATTATATAACTGGAGATTTTGATTTAGCAGAAAATAAGTATAAAGAAGCATTAAAGATTAAGTCTACTATAATTGATTTATCACGATTAGCACGAATTTATTATCATAAAAATAGATTAGAAGAATCTAAGAAAATTTATACGACCATTTTATCAGAACAGCCTGATAATTTAGATTCACTTTGGGGATTAGCTGAGGTATTTATTAAAGAGAAAAATCTTTTTCAAGCAGAAAAATACCTTGAAAAAATAAAAAATATTGACAATACTTATCCGCTTTTACACTATAGTTATGCTAAAATTTATCTGCATAAAGGACTTAAAGAAAGAGCTTTAAAAGAAATTGAAACTGAGCTTAGTTTTCATCCAACATCTTATGAGGCTAAACAACTCCGGCAAGAAATAATGAAGAATAAATAATTGCTTTTATATATAATGTTGGTTCAACTTAGCCTCCATAAATCTTGTTATAATAAAAATATGAAGGGTAGGGCAGTTTATATAAAAACTTTTGGATGTCAGATGAATGAACATGACACTGAGAGAATGCTTGGGATTCTTGCGTCTAAAGGTTTTTTTGATGTTGATGACCCAAGAAAAGCAGATATTATTATATTTAATACATGTGCAATTAGAGAAAAGGCAGAACAGAAATTTTTCAGTAGTCTCGGAAGAGTTAAATATTTAAAGAATAGAAATCCTGAAGTAAAAATTATAGTATCAGGATGTTCTGCAAAGATTCAGGGAGAGAAATTAATCCAAAGGATGCCATATGTAGATTATATAGTTGGTCCAGACAACATAGATAAACTTGAATTTATCGTAGGTTATAATTGCGAAAGTAAAGTATTTGTTGAAGAAAATCCATTCATTTCTCAAAAAGATTTGCCTGCTTTAAGAAAAGACCCTTTAAAAGCATGGGTTAATATAATTTATGGTTGTAATAACTACTGTTCATACTGTGTTGTTCCTTATGCAAGAGGAAGAGAAAGAAGTAGACCTTCGGAAAGTATTATTAAAGAAATAAAATCTATTGCTGAACAGGGATACAAAGAAGTTACATTACTTGGACAGAATGTTAATTCTTACAGGGATAAAGATATTGATTTTCCTAAATTACTTATAAAAATAAATGAAATTGAAGGAATTGAAAGAATTCGCTTTGTCACTTCCCATCCAAAGGATTTGTCTAAAGAGCTTGTTGATGTAATGAGAGACTGTGACAAAGTCTGCGAACATATTCATCTTCCTTTACAAGCTGGTTCAGATAAGATTTTAAAGCTTATGAATAGGAAGTATTCGTATGAAGAATATAAAGAAAAAGTTAATATTCTCCGAGAAAATATTCCTGAAATATCAATTACTTCAGATATAATAGTTGGTTTTCCTCAAGAAACAGATGAAGATTTTGANAAAACTCTTCATGCACTGGAAGAAATTCAGTTTGATGGTATTTTTGCTTTCAAATATTCTCCAAGACCAATGACATCTGCTCAAAAACTTGAAGGGCATATCTCTGATAAGATTAAATCACAGAGACTTGATGAGGTATTGAAGCTTCAGAATGAGATAACAGAAAGAAAAAACAAAATTTATGAAGGTACAATTCAAGAAGTTCTTGTTGAAGGAAAAGATGAAAATGGTTTAACAATAGGAAGAACAAGAACAAATAAAATAGTAAAAATTAATTGCAATATCAGTTCTGGTAGCATTATTAAAGTAAAAATTTCAAAAGCTTATCGTCACTCCTTAGAAGGAGAAGTTATTCAATAATGAAAATATGCTTTATCACCTATGGATGTAAGGTAAATCAGGCAGAGGCTCAGAAATGGGAAAAATATTTAAAAAAAGTAGGATATGAAGTTACTAATGTCAAGGAAGAAGCTGATTGCTGGATTATAAATACCTGTGCAGTTACTCATAAAGCTGAAATACAGTCAAGACAAATTATAAATAAAGCAAAAAAGCTTGGAATTAAAGCTATTGTTACCGGTTGCTATGTTGAACTTAATAAAAATTCAGACGAGGATAATATAAAGTTTATACCAAATACTGAAAAAGACAATCTAATCAAATACTTTAGATTATTAACTAAAAGTAATAATTTAAATATTTCAAGGCATAGAGCAATTA
>JGI24721J44947_10013198_pt1 | contig 10076 bp, 7 predicted proteins | sample YelNatPaOPGAMG01_FD_44947 | JGI IMG/M metagenome (IMG submission 44947) | reverse complement strand
TTGACGTACAAATGGCTGCTCGAAGGCCAAGGGCACATTGTCGCAGATTATGCATCTGGCGCTAAGCGCTTTCTGCATAAGGATTTGCCTATCGACGAAAACCCTTTCGGCGAAATCTCGCAATAATCGGAGGAGGAACATATGCAACGATTAGAACAAGCTGCCGAAGCCGGGTCCAAAGGCGAACCCGTCCCTGCAAGAGTCGAGGCAAAAGCCACCTCTGCAGCCACCTCCGAAGCTACGCACGAAGTCAGCCCCGCAGCGGCGCCTGCAGCCACCGCCGAAGCCGCAGCTGCGCGCGCCGCCCTCGCCAAAGCCAATCGAATTGTCGTCAAAATCGGTACCGCAACCATAACAAAACCCGCGAACATCCCCGCTCGCCTGACACGCGCATTCAGTCCCGACGGGAAAAGCTTCCTGCCTGAAGAAAACGCCGCGCCGACTGGCCGCACAAATATAGATACCGCATATATTTACCATGTTGCCGAGCAATTTGCCGGCCTCGTTCGGGAAGGCAAGCAGGTTATTCTTGTCACATCGGGCGCTATCGGCATGGGTGCCCGTGAACTCGGGCTCACCAAGCGCGTGACCGAAGTACGCATGCGCCAGGCATGTGCCGCTATCGGTCAGCCCATCCTCATGGAAGAATACCGGCGAGCGTTTGGCGTATTCGGCCTGGTTGCCGCCCAGCTTCTTGTCACCCGCGATGAATGGGATGACCGCGCCAGCTACCTCAACCTACGCGAGACAGTGGAAACATTGCTCGAAAGCCGTGTCATTCCCGTCTTCAACGAAAACGATTCTGTTTCCACTGCCGAAATCGGCAATGCATTTGGCGACAATGACCGCCTCTCTGCGTATGTCGCAAGCAAAATCGACGCAGAACTCCTCATTATCCTTTCGGACGTAGATTCTCTCTACGACTCAGATCCACGCGAGAATCCGAACGCAAAACCGATTCCCTATGTCCGCGAACTCTCGGAAAAGCACCTCGCCGCCGCCGGAGGACGCGGCTCAGAGTTCTCCACCGGAGGGATGAAAACAAAACTCGCTGCCGTCGCTATCGCACGCGACGCTGGCTGCCGTGTGGTTATTGCGCATGGACGCGAACCCAATGTCATAGCGCGCGTCGCAGCCGGCGAACCTATTGGAACTCTCTTCGATGCCGCCCACGCCCTCAAGAACCGCATCCGGTGGCTCAAAAATTCCCAGCCCCGAGGCAGGCTCACCATTGACCAGGGAGCCCTTGCCGCAATCAGGGAACGCAACTCGCTTCTACCGCGCGGCGTGATCGCAGTCGAAGGTGATTTCGGACGTGGATCTGTGGTGCTCGTAAACAGCGTCGTCAAGATTATCAGCAATTTTTCGTCTGCTGAGCTCCTCGCCGTAATGGGGAAGCGATCCGATGAAATCGATTCCTTGCTCGGCCCCGATGCACCGCATGTCGTCGCTCGTCCCGAGGAAATGGCGTTTCTGGATGAATGAACTGGAATAAAGATTGCAAAGCGAATTGTTTACCCCTATACTTTTATGAAATGAAAGATGCGTTAGTAGCTCCGCCATTGCGTCAACTCATGAAATTTCTTGTATTTGTCTCCATTCTGGCCGGTTTGTATGGCTCAAGCCTCTACAATTACCTTCTTTTTCACAGCATAGCTGAAATATTCAGCATTGTTATCGCTTATACAATATTCATAATCGCATGGAATTCGAAAAGCCGGATTGAAAATGGATTCATCCTGCTGATTGGAATATCCTTTCTTTTTGTTGGCGTGATTGACCTGGCGCACACCCTGGCTTATAAAGGCATGAATATATTTATTGGCTACGATGCAAATCTTCCTACGCAGTTATGGATAGCCGCCCGCTACCTGCAAAGCATTTCCATCCTTGTTTCTTTTGCGTTTCTTCGCAGAAAACTGAAGGCAAATCTCGTGTTTCTGGTATACTCTTTGATTGCAGCCTTGGTCCTTGTCCTCATTTTTGCTCGGCGATTCCCTGTCTGCTACATTGAAGGATTCGGGCTGACTGCTTTCAAAAAAGCAAGTGAATACGTCATTGATGGTATTCTATTAAGTTCCATTGTACTTCTTTGGCGCAATAAGCATTACTTTGATGCACAAATCGCGAAATGGCTGACCAGCGCTCTGCTTTTCATGATCGCTGCTGAAACAGCATTTACCTTTTATATAAGCGTATACGGTTTTTCCAATTTCGTTGGGCATATTTTCAAAATATTCGCTTATTTTTTCATATACAAAGCCATTGTGAGCATCGGCATAGAGATGCCCCATCGGCTCCTGTTCAGGGATTTAAAGCAGAGTGAGGCAGAATTGGAAAAAGCGGTCACAAGGATCCATCATCTTGCAATTACTGATTCTCTGACTTCTGTTTACAACCGCCGCTATTTCTTCGAATCGATTGAAGAAGATTTCCAGAAAGCGCGCCGGGAGCGCAGCCATTTCTCTGTACTTCTTCTCGATTTGGATTATTTCAAGCGTATTAACGATACTTTCGGCCATCTCGTTGGCGACCAGGTCTTGAAAGCCGTCGCCGACTGTTGTCTGCAATCAGTACGGGAAAAGGATGTCATCCGCTGGGGNGGAGAGGAATTTNTGATTATCCTGAAAGACACACCCANAGAAGGAGCAATCGTGGTCGCCGAACGATTGCGACAGCGCATCGCAGAAATCAGCATACNANCANATCGGGGCATCGCAAAGGTGACTGCAAGCATAGGTGTCGCAACTCTGGATGATGACTGCCCCGATCTGGATGCATTCATGGCAAAAGCTGACAGTGCGCTTTATTCTGCAAAAGCGAAAGGCCGGAACTGCGTTTCTTCCGATTAATCGAGGCTATTGAACGAAGCATGGCGTGGATTTTATATCGCTGCAATGCACAATATTCGAAATTGAGTTCTAGCCAAAACCCGACCAAGAGGCTACAATTTCACCATACGCGCTCCGTGGTGCCACTTTTTCAGCGTTGCTGAAAAGCGGAAAAGGGAATACGGTGAAAAACCGTTGCAGCCCCCGCTACTGTGAGCCGGTATCCGTCCAATCTGGCAAGCCAGGCCTTGCCGCGGGGTCAGACCCCAATCCACTGGATTGCGCCGCACAAAGCACGGCCGCGAGCCGGGAAGGAAGGTTGAACGGGGCACCTAGGTTCGAGAGAAACCTTTTGGTGTCGACCGGCAAGCCAGGAAACCTGCCCGGAGCGGCAGTATCCAGACTCTTCGGCGGGAGGAGACGGATATGCGACGAGCTGTCGGCGTTTTTCTTGCATTTCTTTTTATTTTAAGTAATTGTGCATTTGCACAGAGCGGCGGCCTTCAGGGCGGAGCCCAGAGCAGCATTGCCCAAGCCAATCCTCAGAGCGGGAGCATTCAGAGCAGCCCCAGGGCGGCGCCCCCCGCACCAGCCCCCAGAACAGCAGCATCAAGAGCAGCGGCGCCCAAACTGCTGCCCAAACAGGCGCCCCAGCGGGCACACAAATACGCGCAGGTTTTTCTATCGAGCAACGAGCAGGTTACAAAATTCTCACAGTTTCGAACCTGTGGCCGGGCGCAAATGCAACGCGCACCTATGTGCTCTACCCGCGAGGCTCGCAGCCGCCTACCGACATCAAAGCCGATCTTTTCATCCAGGTGCCTGTCCAGCGCGTCGTGTTGTATTCAACCACCTACATCCCGGCTCTTGAGGAAATAGGCGAGCTCGACGCGATTGTCGGTGTCGATAATGCGAGTTATGTGTACAGCCCCGCCCTCCGGGAACGCATTCAGGCTGGCAAGGTTATTGAGACTTCCAAAAACTGGATGCCCGACATCGAACGGCTGATTGCGCTCAAGCCTGATGTCATATTCAACTATGGCCTTGGCAATGAATGGGACACTTTCCCCAAAATGCAGGAAGCCGGCCTTCCTGTCGTACTCCTGGGAGACTGGAACGAGCAGGATCCGATTGCGAGAGCGCAGTGGGCAGTATTTATCGCTGCATTCTTCAATAAAGAAGAAAAAGCGCTCGATCGCATCAATGCGCTGGCAAAAGCATATACCACACTCAAGAACCTTGCTGCCGGTCCGGCGGTCCGCCCCAAAGTACTCGTCAATGGACCATTCAGGGGAATATGGACTGTCTCAGGAGGCCAAAGCTTTATGGCGCGGCTTATTCAGGATGCAGGTGGCGATTACCTTTGGGCAGACAACAGGGATACCGGAGGGCTCAATCTCTCTATCGAGGCAGTCTTTGAGCGAGCCATGCGAGCCGACATCTGGCTCAATCCGGTATATGGCGCACATCGAATAGCCGATATCCGAGCCCTCGACCCGCGTTTTGCAGCGTTGCCGGTACTCCAGAAAGGCCAGGTCTGGACAAATGAACTGCGCATGTCGCCCGGCGGCGGCAACGATTATTTCGAATCTGCGGTCATGAACCCGAATCTCGTGCTTGCGGATCTTATCGCGATATTCCACCCCGAGCTGTTGCCAGATCATAAATTTATTTATTACAAGAAATTAAATGAATAATCGAGTTGATGGTGGCAGCAGCTGGTTCAAGCTTGTCTGGCTGGGCCTCTGTGTGCTCATGCTGGCGCTCATCGATATCTCAATCGGCTCGGTGCGCATTCCGCTTGTCGATGTCTGGAATACGCTGGCAGGTAAGCCGCCGAACCCCGAATGGGCAGCTATTGTCCGAATATTTCGCCTTCCGAAGCTAGCGACCGCGATTGTGGCAGGGGCAAGTCTTTCGATTTCGGGCCTTGTGCTGCAGTCGATTTTCCGCAATCCGCTGGCGGGGCCGGATTCTTTGGGTATTGGTGCGGGGGCATCGATCGGGGTGGCAGTCTTGATGTTTGCGGGGAGCGCGGTTGGAGCGCTCGGCGCGGGAGCGGGGGGCCTTGGTGTTGCGGGGGGCGCACTTCTCGGAAACTTGCCGGCACTCGGCTATACCTTGCTTGTCGTCGCGGCAAGCGTGGGCGCAGGCTTCGTTTTGCTCGTCATTCTCGTCATTTCGAGAAGATTCGAGCAAGTGGTGACGGTGCTCATTATGGGGCTGCTGGTTGGGTATCTGACTTCGAGCGTTGTTTCGCTTCTTGTGTATTTCGGCTCGCCGCAAAAAGTCCAGCTCTACCTTGCATGGACGTATGGCTCTTTTGGTGGGGTGCGAACCAGCGAACTTCCTTATTTGGCTGGCGCTGCTGTCGTCGGTTTTGTGCTCATCATCGGAGAGACAAAAGCGTTGAATGCATTTCTCATCAGCGAACGCTTCGCCTCGACAATCGGCATCAGGGTGCGCAGTTCTCGAACAAAGCTTCTCATTGCAGCATCGATACTTGCAGGAAGCGTGACTGCATTTTGCGGTCCGATTGCCTTTCTCGGTATTGCCGCGCCACATGGCGCAAGAATGCTCACGCGCAGTGCAGAACATCGAATTCTCGTGCCCAGCGCCGCGTTGATCGGGATATGCTTTGCGCTTCTGGCTGATATTCTGTCCTCGCTTCCTGGCAAAGGTGCAGTCCTTCCCGTCAATCCTGCTTGCGCTTATCGGCTCTCCGATTATCATTTCGATGTTTTTCAGAAGAGAAAAGGGACCAATCGGAGAGGAAGCGCGATGAGCCCCGAACGAACTTCTCGCCATATCCCCGGTATTCCTGACACGAGCAGAGGGATGGTCGAACCGCACGTGGTGGGATCCCAGCTTGCAGACACCGCTTTCAGACAAAACGAAGCGCCCGGCCGAGCATCGCTCGAAGCATCATCGCTTGCTATCGGCTGGCAGCAAGGGCGAAAAAAGCACATTCTTGCACAGAATATCAGTTTCAAAGTATATGCAGGGCGCCTGGTCGCGCTCGTAGGCCCCAATGGCGCGGGCAAATCCAGTCTTTTAAGAACCATTGCGGGCTTGCAGGCACCCTGTGGCGGGCTGATTTCGCTATTTGGAAAGAGTATCGCCCGGATGCCAGTCGAGGAACGTGCAAGCCTCCTTGCCTGCGTCTTCAACGAGCGCATGGAAAGCGGCTACCTTACAGTATCGGAATTTGTTGCGTTCGGGCGCTACCCTTATACCAATGCACGAAATCGGCTCAGCTCTGAGGATAAGCATAAAATTGCAGCAGCGCTTGCGCTTGTAGGGATGGATGGTTTTGCACAGCGCACATTTGTGAGCCTTTCAGATGGTGAAAAGCAAAAAGTGCAGATTGCCCGGGCTGTGGCGCAGGATACGCCTGTGCTGGTACTCGATGAGCCTACTGCTTTTCTGGATGCCCCGTCGCGCATAGAAATTTTCCGGCTTGCGGAGCGGCTTGCGCAGGAGGCTGGAAAAGCGGTTGTGCTCTGCACGCACGAAGTCGATCTTGCGCTGAAAACGGCCGATGAACTATGGGTTCTCGACCGAGAACATCGTTTTACTGCGGGTGCGCCGTTTGTAGTTGCTCGCTCGGGAGCGATCGGGCGGGCATTCGATCTGCCGACAGTCGCGTTCGACAGCCTTACCGGAACGTTCAGGCCGCGTACTCCAAAATAATTTGGCAAGTGCATGCACGCTTCGTGGCAAGTGGGCTCGCGCTTTATGGCAAGTGCACGCACGCCTCATGCGCCGTAAACACGTCTGTCCATCCAAATTCCTCCAGGCGCCCAACCCTCAGAACTTGTACCCGAACTTCCTCAGCATTGCCTTGCGTGCTGCTTTGTCGCTCTCACCTTCGACGCCTTTCGGCATAAAACCATCGACAATACCAAGAATTGCCGCGCCCTGCTCCGTCACGCCGCGCACCACTTCCACGGGGTTTGCGGTAGCGCAGAAAATACGGCATACTTCCGGGCTGGCTTTGATCCGGTCGAGCACATTGATCGGGTATGCCCCTGGCCCGATCACAAGGTAAAAAGTATGGCCCGCGCCAACCGACAGCGCCATGTTCTGCGCTGCTTCAATCAAAGCGGGGTCAGACCCCTCTGTGCGCACAAGGCACGGCCCTGAAGCTTCATTGAAAGCAAGGCCGAATTTTATGCCCGGCACAGAGGAAACCATAATTTCTGCGAGGTCTTCGACGGTTTTGATGAAATGGGATTGCCCAACAATGATGTTGCAATTTTCTGGAAAAGCAAGTTTTACCGTATCGATGGTCATTACAAAATCCCTCCTCGGAAATATGATAGGCAAAAGGTCGATTCACATAGCCCATGAAAAGACGCGGCGGAATCAGCTCAAGTCCGCTTTGGAGCCTGCCAACCGGCGCCGCATAGAGTGCAAACATGTCCTCGCCATCGAGGCCGAGGTATGCATCGAGCTTTTCCTGATCGTAGGCGCCGATTGCGCAGGTGCCAAGTCCAAGCGCCTCGCAGGCCAGATAGAGGTTCTGGCACGAGTGCCCTGCATCGAGCGCAACCAATTTGTCTGCTGCCTTTCCATACCGCCACTCCGAGCGGTACGGCACTGCTGCCCACATGACAATGCATGCCGCATCCCAGAACTGGCCGTTGAGCGCTTCATCCAGCGCTTCGGAATCGTCTCCCTGGCGCTCGAGGACAAGCTGATGCTCGACAGGAAGATAGCGGTATAAACCCACATTGAGATTTTTTATTTTATGTGCAAAGACATAGACATCGAGCGGATGCCGCGCGCCTCCCGAAGGCGTGGTACGGAACGAAAACTTGCCCTTGTTTTCCTTGACACCTTCGATGGCCCACAACAAATACGAAAGCTCTTCAAGGCTGAGCGGCTCCTTTGAGTATTTTCTGCGCGATTTACGGCTCACCAGCATCCGATAGAGCGCAGCCGAAAGCGCATTGCCCGTGTCCAGTTCCCCCTGACCTGAACTTGCACCCCCGTTCACTCTTGCGCTCGAGCTAGAATCGAAAGCGCCTCCATCGTGCGCGAGCAATGCATCCGGAGGTGGCAAAGAGATGACACAGTCCTCCGGCGCAGGCGGTTCCTCCTGAAGCGGTACCGGTACACCCTTCATCTGGTCGGATTGGCCGCTCTTAACCAAATGCCAATTCGATTTGAGAAACCACCTCCCCTCGAAACGCTCATATTGCATATTGAGCTCCTGCTATCAGACTATCTGAAATTTCTGGCAGTCGACACTGCCTTGCGCCAACCGTCGATAAGTTCAGCGCGAACCTCTTCGGCCATCCGCGGCAAGAATTCGCGCCGCATGCGCCAATTTTTGCGCACGTCATCAAGCCCCGACCAGTATCCAATCGCAAGCCCGGCGAGATAGGCCGCACCGAGCGCTGTCGTTTCGCTCACCTCGGGCAAAATGACACGCGTCCCAGTGATATCCGCCTGGAACTGCATGAGGAAGGAATTCGCAGAGGCGCCTCCATCCGCTTTGATGCACGAAAGCGCCCGCCCTGAATCCTTTTTCATCGCTTCGAATAAATCCATCGACTGGTACGCGATCGATTCGAGCGCTGCCCGCACAAAATGTGCCCGCGAAGTCCCCCGCGTCAGCCCTACGACCGTGCCGCGCGCCTCCGAATCCCAGTACGGCGCACCAAGCCCGACAAAGGCCGGCACTATGTATACCCCTTCGCTGCCCTCGACCGAACGCGCCAGCTGTTCGCTCTCTGCTGAATCTGAGAGCAGGCCCATCTGATCGCGCAGCCACTGGATTACTGCGCCCGCGATAAATACCGAGCCCTCGAGGGCATAGGTATAGCCTTTGCCGAGGTCCCAAGCAACTGTGGCTAGAAGATTGTGCTTCGACTCGACCGGAAACGGCCCCGTATTCATGAGCGTAAAACATCCTGTGCCATAGGTATTCTTGACATCGCCCGGCTCGAAACAAGCATGCCCAAAGAGCGCAGCCTGCTGATCGCCTGCAACACCCGCAACCGGAATCTCCGCTCCGAAAAGCTCGCGCTTCGCCTTGCCGAAAATCCCCGATGAAGGCCGTACTTCCGGCAAAATGCGAGGCGGCACTTCGAGCATGCGCAGAAGCTCATCATCCCAGCGGCGCTCGTGAATATTGAAGAGCATCGTGCGGCTCGCATTCGAAGGATCGGTCGCATGCACGCCGGTCAGGTTATAGATGAGCCAGGAATCGATCGTCCCGAACATAAGCTCGCCTCGTTCGGCCCTTGCTCTGAGTTCTGGATACTCGCGGAAAAGCCATGTGAGCTTTGTCCCCGAAAAATATGCATCGAGGACGAGACCAGTACGCGCACGGATTTCCGGCTCTGCACCGCGCCTGCGAAGCTCGTCGCAAATACCGCTTGAGCGCCTGCACTGCCAGACAATCGCGTTATAGACCGGCTTGCCGGTGGCGCGCTCCCATACCACCGTGGTTTCGCGCTGATTGGTAATGCCTATTGCAGCGATCTGGCCCGGCTCGATCTGTGCTGCCTCTATCGCCCCACGAGCTGCGGCAAGCTGTGTCTGCCAAATTTCTTCGGCATCATGCTCGACCCAGCCTGGCTTGGGGAAAATCTGCCTGAAAGGAATTTGCTTGACGCCGATAATGATGCCATCATGATTGAACAGAATGGCGCGTGATGTCGTTGTGCCCTGATCCAGGGCGAGGATGTAGTTTGAATTGCGGTCCATAGGCGTATTATAGCGCATTTTGGCGCCGCGGGGAGAGGGCGGCGGCGGGATAAGACACGAAAGTGGAACAATGCTCGAAGAAAGTAAATAGGAGGCCAGACGATGAGCGGCAATGGGATAAGATACGAACTTAGACAATACGCGGAAAAAGTAATATTCGGCGGAACAATATGCGGCTCGGCAATAGCTCGCGCCACCCAGCATTAGGCGCTGATAGGCGCTGAAATGTGGCGACTCTCTGCTAGTTTGCTCTCCGCGNCTGTTTGCTCTGTTTGTTCTGCGCGGCTGTTTGCTCTCACTGGATGCTTACTCTCCGCGGCTGTTTATTCTGCTTGTTCTGCGCGGCTGTTTATTCTCNGCNACTGTTTACCCCAGGACCGAATCATTGGCCGGCTCCACCACCCTCCGCGGCTGTTTACTCTCACCGCCTGTTTACTCCGCTCTCCTTTATCCTTCATACTGTCATCCATGGAACATATATCCTATCGAATTTATCCATACCGCTGGGTAATACTTACAGCGACC
>JGI24721J44947_10013163_pt1 | contig 10095 bp, 9 predicted proteins | sample YelNatPaOPGAMG01_FD_44947 | JGI IMG/M metagenome (IMG submission 44947) | reverse complement strand
ATCATTTTCCATCAGCCAATCTGCGATTTTTTCGCAGGCAGAATCAGTATTTCCGTCACTCACGTCCAATTCGAAATGAGGCAAAATGGATTCTGAACAGACTTTTCGAAATATTTCTTGCTCACGAATAAAAATTTCCAGATGATCGTACTGACTTGGATTCCCAGACACTTTTAATCTTTCCTCTCGGGCCAGAGGAAAAGACTCTGGAGTNCGNGTNCAAAGCACAATGCAAAACCCCAAAGGCTTTAATCGTTCTTCAAGCCACTGAAAATCGTAATGCCTGCCCCATTGGGATTGATACACAATGGTGGAAATATGAAATCGATCGATTATCCAAGAATAATATTTTTGCAATTCAAAAAGCCTTGCCCAAGTGGCATAGGTCTCCATTGCCATTTGTTCTTCATGGGGTTCAAAATTGACAAGGCCCCTGCCCCATGGGAAATTGGTCAATGCGCACCATTCGGCAGAAATGATGGGGGAATGATACTTATACTTTCTTGGGCCTACGATCCGCGGATGTTCATTTAATTGAAACGCAATATCGGTTTTATGGGTGAGTCGAGTCCCTTCCAGGATGATTTTGGGGCATAATTTTGGGGGAGGCGGTTTCAACATGGAAAATTTTTCGTTAATAATCACATCTTGTTCTTGAGATGCTGTTCGTACCTATTGGAGAAATTTCTGTTGAATTTTCTACCGTCTCACCTTATGAATCGCATTTCCATCCACATCATGGGCACATTCCATGATGGCTTCGGAAAGCGTGGGATGGGAATGAAGGGTGTTGGCCACTGTTTTGGCCGTGGCCTTGAGCTGAATGGCCAAAGTGATTTCCGCAATCAAATCAGATGCGTGGGGACCAATCACTTGACCTCCCAACAGTTGCCCGGTCGAGGCTTCTGCAATCAAACTGACAAAGCCATCGGGTTCATCCATTGCCAATGCCTTGCCATTGGCCCCAAAGAAAAATCGGCCGACTCGGACCTCGATTCCTTTTTTTTGAGCTTCAGACTCAGAAAGTCCCACACACGCGACCTCTGGCCTGGAAAAAATAGTCAAAGGAACAACAGGCTCCCAGGGCAGGATTTCTCTCCCCAATGCATGCTCCACAGCGCGTATTCCCTCTGCTGTGGCAGTATAGGCCAAAAGGAACCGTCCTGCCACGTCGCCCACTGCATAAATCCCGGGCACTGCAGTCTGATGAAACAGATCGGTCTGGATAAATCCTTTTGGATTCAGTTGTATTCCCAATGACGCAAGTCCCAATGCTTTTGTATTGGCTTCCCTTCCAATGGCCAAAAGCACTTTTTCAGTCTCAATCGTTTCTCCATGTGTGAGAAGCGTATGGACCTTGCCGTTTTGCACCCGCATTTCCTGCACAGCAACCCCGGTCTTTATCACTACCCCCTGTTTTTTCATGGCCAGAGAAAGCATTTGACCAATCCGGGCATCGAGAAAAGGCAAAATCCGATCCATCAGTTCCACCAGAATGACTCGAGAGCCCAAGGCGTTAAAAATCCGAGAGAACTCCACCCCAATCGCACCTCCACCCACAATCAAAAGCGATTCTGGAATGGAAGAAAGTCCAAGGATTTCATCTGAGGTCAAAATCGCATTGCCATCCATAGGCCATTGAGAAGGGATCAGCGGAACACTGCCTGTCGCAATCACTATTCCTTTCCGAGCTCGAAGTACGATCTCTTCTCCAGAATCGAGACAAACAACCACTTCTTGAGAAGAACGGATTTTTCCTTTTCCATAAAAAATAGAAACTCCATTCCCTTGGAGGAGTTTTTCCACGCCTTGGACCAGTTGGTTCACTACCCGATTTTTTCGTTCTTGCATTTTGGGCCAATTGGGGACCACATCACGACAGGAAAAACCCAAGGCCTCTCCTGCTTTGGCCTTTTCCATGGCTTCAATCGAAGCAATGAGCGTTTTGGTGGGAATGCAACCCCAATTGAGACAGATACCACCCAATTTTTGGCATTCCACAAGTGCAACCGAAGCACCCAACGAAGCCCCTCGAATCGCAGAAGGATATCCGGCAACTCCTCCACCCACAACAATCACATCAAATTCTTTGGGATTGACCATGTTATTCTTTCGGAGCAAGTCTTTCTTCTTTTCCAGATTTTCTTCGATCTTGAATGATCCAGCGCAATACTGGACTCTTTTTGGTGCCCACCATGACGTCCCTCAATCCCTCGTACAATTCCGGATCATTGATCAAAAGTCCGAGCGTGCCTTTCCCAGTATCAATTTTGGCCATAATTCGGGAAAGACTCTGAAGAGAGCTCTGGAGATGTGTCAAGGTTTCTTTCGCATAAGTCGAGTCGTGGAGCAAAGTGCCGAGTGTGGTTTCATTGCGTTTTAAATCCGCAGTCACGGATTTAAGATCCCGGACAATGCGCTGAAAATCTCGAAAAGTCGCGCGATAATCTGTCGTATCCGAAAGCATTCCACCCAAAAATCCTTCTCCTCGTTCGAGTCGTTCAAGAATGCGGGCCAACCGATCCGAAGCCATGGAAAGATTATCTAAAGTAGAACGGAGTTCCACAGGCTCGTTGAGAAGCATGCTCACAATGCCTCTGCCACTCTCGATCTTCGAGATCACCCGATGAATGCCTCCCAGCATGACCGTGGTACTATCCACAATGGCAGAATAAGCAGAGGTTTCATCTGCAGGAATGTAATCTCCCGGTTTCAATTCAGGTTCTGTGGGACTGCCCATGGACAAGAGAATCACTTTGCCATAGACAATACTTGCAGAACCAATTCTCGCCCGGGTATCTTTTCGGATCCGGGGTGCTGCTTCTTTATCCACGGTAATCTCGACCAAAATCCGTTTTTCCCCGAGATCCTCACAAAATCCAATTCGACTGACATTGCCAATTTCCACGCCCATGAGGAGCACAGGATCCCCTTCGTACAGTCCTGCAGTAGAAGAAAAAAGAATCCGATATTTCACTGTATCACCAAAAATTTTTTTCTGACCTCCGAGCAAAAAGACAAAAAAGAGGATAATGCCGATCGAGACCAGAAGAAAGGCTCCCACCCGAATTTCTTTGGACTTCGATTTTGATGGACTCATAGTATATTCCTAACTTTTTAAAAATTCTTGGACCATGTGATCATCACATTTGGCCATTTGCTTTGGCGTACCTAAAAATTGGACCCTTCCCCGATACAAGAAGGCAATCCGATCCGCAATCGGAATAATGCTTCGGACATTGTGCGTCACAACCACAGAGGTAATGCCAAGCCTTTCGTGAACATTCCGAATCAATTTGATGACCCATTTGGTCGTAATGGGATCCAGACCTGTGGTGGGTTCGTCGTAGAGAAGGGCTTCGGGTTCCATGACAATGGCCCTGGCCAAGGCCACCCGCTTCCGCATTCCGCCAGACAATTTGTCTGGCATCATGTTTTCCACTCCTTCCAAACCGACCAGCTTGAGTTTTTCGCGTACCTTTTCTGCAATTGCTTTTTCTGAAAGAGACGTATGCTCTCGCAAAGGAAACGCGACATTCTCAAAAACCGAAAGAGAATCAAAAAGGGCATTGCCTTGAAATAAAAATCCCACCCGACGTCGCCATTCCAGAAGGTCATTTTCTGTAAAATCAAAAATGCTTTTCCCGTCCAAAATCACATCTCCTCGATCTGGAACCAACAACCCCACCACATGCTTCAAAAGCACGGTCTTTCCTGTTCCACTTCCGCCTAAAATGACAAGCAATTCTTTCTTCCGGATGGAAAGGTTGAGCCCTTTGAGAACCGCCTTCCCATCAAAAGATTTATACACATCATCAAAAACGACAAATGGCTGTTCCTTTTTCACAGAATGACCAACAATTTGGTTAATACAAAATCAATCACCACAACAGAAATCGAACTCCAGACCACTGCTTTGGTGGTGGCTCTCCCAACCCCCTCTGCGCCTCCTGTCACACGAATGCCCAGGTAACATCCGATGAGAGAAATAAAAAAGCCAAACCACATGGATTTGAACATCCCCTCCACCAAATCTCCAATGGACACAGAACGCTCCACTTGAGACATGTAAGTGGTGACCGACATGTGAATGTCCATCACACTCACCACCAATCCTCCCAAAATGCCCACAAAATCCGCAATGACTGTAAGAAAGGGCATGGTGAGAACTGTGGCCCAAATCCGAGGGAAAACCAACTTTTTGGCAGGGCTAGCGCCCAAAAGTCGAATGGCATCGACTTGTTCTGTGACACTCATGGAGCCAAGGACAGAAGTAATCCCAGAAACCACTCTGCCCCCCACCAAAAGGGCAGTCAGCAAAGGCCCAAATTCCCGAGTCATGGCCACACCCACACCAATTCCAACCATGACGCGACCTGCAAAGTTGGCCTCTGAATACGCGACTTGAATTGCCAAAACCATGCCGACAAAAAATGAGAAAACCAGGACAATGGGCAAAGACCGGACTCCCAATTCGTCCATTTGAGCGAGTAGAGACCGAAATTCGTAAGGCTTCCGAAAACCGTATTTCAGAGTTTCCCAAAATAAATAAGCAGCTTCACCGGCGGTTTGGCACCACGTGGTGACCTTCCCCCACAAAGGAAGGCGGAAAATATTTTTTCTGGCCATCAATTTTTCATCTCTCATACAAATTCGACCAAACTGGGATCATAATCTGAAGGAGGCTCAAAACCTAAAAATTGGAGACAAGTTGCTGCAATATGACTTAATCCAGGATGAGGCACATTGGCAAGCCGAAATCGATCTTTTAAACTGGGAGCATAAATGATAAAAGGCACTGGATTCAATGTATGGCTCGTTTTCGGCACAGGGTTTCCTTGGGCATCCAATTTGGGTTTTCCAGACTTGTCTGTTTCGAACATCTCATCCGAATTGCCGTGGTCTGCAGTAATCAAGGCCACGCCTTCCAAAGCGTCAATCACAGGAAGCAACCGAGAAATGGCCAAATCTACAGATTCTACGCCAATCACTGCAGAACGAAATACACCGGTGTGTCCCACCATGTCTCCATTGGCATAATTGACCCTGGCAAACCGATGACGCCCGGATTGGAGTTCTTCGATCAATCGATCTGTAATTTCTGCGCTTTTCATCCACGGCCTTTGTTCAAAAGGCACACGATCCGAAGGAATTTCGATGTACGTTTCGAGCTCTTCATTGAATTTCCCACTCCAGTTTCCATTCCAAAAATACGTCACGTGACCAAATTTCTGCGTTTCGCTGATGGCCAATTGGGTAACACCTGTATTGGCCAAAAGTTCTCCCATGGTCCGCTCAAAGTGGGGAGGCTCGACCAAAAATTGTTTGGGGATCTTCAAGTCCCCATCGTATTGCATCATGCCTGCATATTCTACTTTGGGCCATCGCACCCGATCAAACTTATTGAAATCTTCTTCCTCAAATGCCCGAGTGATTTCAATGGCCCTGTCCCCGCGGAAATTGAAAAAAATTACAGAGTCTCCATCTTCAATGGGGCCAACGGGTTTTCCCTCTTTTTCAATGACAAACGCAGGAAGAAATTGATCTGTCACAGAAGGGTCCCGTTCTCGGAAAGTCCGAATGGCCACTTCTGCAGAAGGAAACCGTTCCGCTTGGCCCAACACATGCGCCTGCCATCCCCGTTTGACAATGTTCCAATCCGCTTCGTACCGATCCATGGTCACTTTCATCCGACCGCCCCCACTGGCAATGGCATAATCAAAACCGTCCGTATTGAGTTCTTTTAAAAACGCTTCAAACGGAATGACATATTCCAATGCAGAACGCTCTCCCACATCTCTTCCATCCAGAAGAATATGAATCCGTACCCTTTTCACGCCTTCTTTTTTGGCCTGAACAAGCATGGCCTTGAGATGATCAATGTGACTGTGGACATTGCCGTCAGAAAAAAGTCCAATAAAATGCAATGTCGAATGGTTTGTCTGCACGTTTTGAATCAATTTTTTCCAAATCGCGCTCTGCCACATTCTTCCCGAAGCAATGGCTTCGTTGACAAGCCTTGCCCCTTGAGAAAACACCCGACCCGCGCCAATGGCATTGTGTCCCACTTCTGAATTCCCCATGTCTGCATCCGAAGGAAGGCCTACCGCAGTGCCATGGGCCTTGAGCTGAGTATGAGGGCAATGACTAAAAAGCCAATCCAAAGTGGGCGTTTTTGCTGCACGTACTGCATTTCCTTCATTATCTGGTCCAATCCCAATTCCATCCATGACCACCACCAATACAGGACCTCGAGCACCTGAAAAACGAGAAAACGAGCGAAGGGTTTCCATTTTGACTCCATCTTACTTAATTGAATGACCAGGGATAAAACGCATGAATCTTTAGACATTCCTTTTCTTCTACCATGCAACACAACCGATCCGAAAGAGCACACCAAAAAACCAGAGAAGAGCGATCCTGGGTATAGCGAACCATGTGCATAGGAACAGAGCTCTTTCGAAATCGCAACATCCGTTTCATTATTTCTTCCCCCCACCAAAAAAACACTTTCAATCCAGCCACCCATCCAAAACGATGAAAAAAAGATTTTGTCTGGAGACTCTTTTTCATACTTGAACCCATTCGTATTTTGCCTTTCCAAGGCCAATGGCCTCTCCATGGGCAATCTGAATCCATGGATCAATGTGGGAATAAGCCCACTCTCTGAGGCTTTTCCCAGTACGCTCTTGAATGAGATTCAAACTCGCGGCATCCATGGCCACAGGATCTGTCCCTGCAAGAATTCCAATATCTGGGAAAAGCGGTTTCTGAGGAAAGGTAATACAATCACAGTCCTTGGTGATCGAAAGAAGAAAATTGAAATATCCCACTCTTTCTTTTTTCCCAATCACGACTCCCAGCGCATGTTCTACCATGCGCTTTTGAAGTTCTAAAGAATCCCGATTCCAATCGTGGCCAATGGCATCAAACCGGCACACAGTCACACATTCTCCACATCCAATACAGATTTCGGAATGAATTTCTGCTTTTCCCTGAACCATTTCGATCGCATTGACAGGACAATGAGTCACACATACTTCACATCCAGTGCAGTATTTTTTTGAAACACGCGGTTTCATGGTGGCATGTTGCCGAAGTTTTCCTTTTCGACTTGCAAAACCCATACCCAAATTCTTCATGGCTCCTCCCAGCCCTGTGACCATGTGGCCCGTGACATGAGTGACGACAATCATGGAATTGGCCTCTCGGGCAGTCCGAGCAATGGCCACTTCTTTAAAAATCTGGCCAGGAATTTCGACCGTGACTTCATCCGACCCTGTAAGTCCATCTGCAATGACCACAGGGGCACCTATATTTTTGAAAGTAAACCCCTGCTCGTGGGCAAAAGACAAATGGCTTGGCGCATTGTCTCGGATGCTTCGGTAAAGCACACAAGTATCAGTGAGAAATGGATGGGCCTGGCATTGTCGAATCGCTTTGACCACAGGAGCAATGTAACCGGGCTTGAGCGAAGTCACATTTCCCCTTTCCCCAAAATGGACTTTGACCGCGGTAAGATCGTTGGGCTTGATACATTTTGCCAAATTCGCCTTTTCGAACAATTGGGTCACTCTTTCTGCAATTTGGTTCACATCTTCCCCTGGATGGACTTCGGTAAAATAGACTTTTGGAATTTCCATATTCTCACTCCATCACACTGGTTTCGGAGGCAAAACCCGGACGATTGTATTATCAATGAGCCTGGCTTTGCCCACATACGCAGCAATGGCAATTAAAGCTTCTGTCGTAATTTGCTGAAGGGGTTCCAGCGTTTCCGGGTGCACCACTGCAATGTAATCCACCCTTACCTGGGGTTGCGTGTTGATTTTTTCGCGCATGGCACCCACAATCCGAGAAGCATCCCGTTCGCCCTCTTTTACCATGGCCTCTGCCAGCCGAAGGGATTGTGGAATGACCAACGCAGCCATTTTTTCTTCTGGAGAAAGATAGAGATTCCTCGAACTCATGGCAAGTCCATCAGGTTCTCGAACAATCGGGGCCACTATGATGTCAATGCCAAAATTTAAATCCTTGACCATGCGTCGAATGACCACGGCTTGCTGGGCATCTTTTTGGCCGAACACAGCAAAATGGGGCTTTACTGCCAAAAACAATTTGGTGCACACCGTGGTCACGCCCCGAAAATGTCCTGGACGAGAGGCACCGCACAGGGTCTCTGTGAGTTTTTCCACATTGACCCAAGTCGAATAACCGGGAGGATACATTTCTTCTACAGAAGGACAAAAAAGAATGTCCACTCCTTCTTTTCTGGCAAGACTTTCGTCTCGCTCAAAATCCCGAGGATATCGGTCAAAATCCTCTTGAGGGCCGAATTGCGTGGGATTGACAAAAATGGAAAGCACCACCACATCGGCCCTGAGTTTGGCCAATCGAATGAGGCTTAAATGGCCTTCGTGAAGATACCCCATGGTGGGAACAAATCCGATGATTCTCCCTGCTTGTCGGAGCGCATCGGATTCTTTTTGCATCTCTTGGATTTTTGAAATAATCTTCATGGATTTCCTTTGTTTGGAATTAGCCTTTCACCACACCCAGAGGTCTCATCTTGGCCACTTTTCGAGAAAGACCAGCTCGATCCACCACCCGGACCACATCATCGATATTTTTATAAGCCTCGGGCGCTTCTTCGGATAATGTATCTCGACCTCGGCTCATGACCAAAATCCCCTGCGCCTCCAATTCCTTGGCAATGGATCTTCCGCGTGTGGCTTTTATCGCGGCGTGGCGAGAAAGAAGCCTCCCTGCGCCGTGACAGGTAGAACCAAACGTCTCTTCCATGGCCCTCTGGGTTCCTACCAGCACATAAGAAGCCCTCCCCATATCTCCTGGAATAAGCACAGGTTGTCCCACAGATCGATATTTCTCTGGTAAATCAGGATGTCCTGGGCCAAAAGCCCGGGTGGCTCCTTTGCGATGGACAAGCACTTGACAAAGCTTTCCCTCAACCCGATGCTCCTCAAATTTGGCGATATTATGGGCCACATCGTACACCATGTGCATCCCCAGCTTTTCTGCAGATTCTCCGAACACCTGCTCAAAACTTTCACGAACCCAGTGGAGGATGAGTTGACGATTGGTCCAGGCATAATTGGCAGAAGCAGCCATGCCTGCAAAGTAGGCCCGACCTTCTGGAGAATTGATCGGCGCACAGGCAAGCTGTTTGTCCGGTACAGAAATTTTGTATTTTTCCATGGCTTTGACCATTTGGGTGAGACTGTCATCACAAACCTGATAGCCAAGGCCCCTGGAACCCGTATGAATCATAATCGTAATGAGTCCTTTTTCTAAACCAAATACTTTTGCCACTTCTGGATCATAAATGGCTTCGACTTCTTGAATTTCAAGAAAATGATTTCCTGCACCCAAAGTGCCCAATTGAGGCCGACCTCTTTCTAAGGCTCGACTGGAAAGGGCCCCAGGATCAGCCCCTTCTAAACAGCCTCTTTGCTCTGTGAATTCAATGTCCTCTTCCCACCCATATCCTTGCTTTACTGCCCAGATGGCTCCTCGAATGAGCACTTCTTCTTCGTCTTTCCCAGTCAGTTTTAATTTTCCTGTGGCACCAACCCCGCAAGGGACATTTTGAAAAATTCGGCGGAGCAATTCCGGAAGCTTGTCTCGAATATCTGCCCAAGTGAGATTGGTCCGAATCAACCGAACCCCACAGTTGATATCATAACCCACCCCTCCCGGAGAAATCACACCAGTCTCAATATCCATGGCCGCCACACCCCCAATGGGGAATCCATAGCCCCAATGAATATCTGGCATGGCCATTGAAGGCCCGACAAGTCCAGAAAGATGCGCCACATTCGCCACTTGTTGAGGCGCCTGGTCGTTTCGAATGTGCTCAAGGAGTGTTTCGTCGCAGTAAATTAAACCGGGCTGGCGCATTCCCTTTTCGTATGTTTTTGGAATTTGCCATCGGTAATCGTCAATTTTTTCTAAAGGACCATTCCACGCAGTGGTCATGGTGATCTTCCTTTTAATTTATTAATTTAAGTGATACATTTCAGGTCGGCGATCTTGAAAAAGATCATTGCCCTGAATAATCTGNTTGTCCCGGGCTTG
>JGI24721J44947_10013162_pt1 | contig 10095 bp, 7 predicted proteins | sample YelNatPaOPGAMG01_FD_44947 | JGI IMG/M metagenome (IMG submission 44947) | reverse complement strand
CCCTCCGTCTGGCTTTGCCAGCGGAGGGGGAGGGAATGGCCCTCCCTCTTCATCCATAACTTCTTTTCTTTGGGCGTGGCACAACCGTCGCCGAAGGTACCCCACTTCCATCGCGGAATTTCGGCGTCCAGGAGACAAGGCCCTGCGCCGTGAACCACCCGCGACGCCGAAGGACGGCCCATTCAATCGCGGAATTGGGGCCGGGGATTCCCACGTTCACCGAGGCGCCGACGTGCTCCCGGCGCAGGACCGGGGTGTGAGAGGATGGGGATCGGACGGAGGGTCCCCGCGACGGGGGCCGCCACCCGACGATGAAAGGAGTCCCCGATGAAGCGCGCAATCCTCTGGATATTCTTGACGTGGCTGGCCCTGGCGACCCTGGCGCAGGCCTCCCGTGGTGGTCACCCCCAAGAGAGCAAGAGGCCCCCGGCGCCGGAGAAGGCCCAACCCCAGGAAATCACCACGCCGTCCGGCCTCAAGTACATCGACCTGAAAGTGGGGTCGGGGCCCGTCCCGAAGCCGGGCCAGACCGTGCTGGTGCAGTATACGGGCTGGCTGACGGACGGCACCAAGTTCGACAGCTCCTACGACCGGGGCGAACCGCTCAAGTTCGTCCTGGGGAAGGGAATGGTCATCAAGGGCTGGGACGAGGGAGTCTCCACCATGCACGTGGGGGGCAAACGCAAGCTCATCATCCCGCCCGAGCTGGCCTACGGACAGCGGGGATTCCCCGGCGCGATCCCGCCGAACGCGACGCTGATCTTCGAGGTGGAGCTCGTGGGGATCCGGTAGGGACAGCGAGAAGGCCTTCCCGGCGGAGGGCCGGCTACCCGCGGTCCAGGGCGGAGAGCGCCTCGCGCGCGGCGGCCTGTTCGGCGGCCTTCCGAGTGGGGCCCGACCCACGGCCCGAGACCTCGCCGTCCAAAAGGACGGTGCAGGTGAAGCCCGCCCCGTCCGGAGCAGGTTCGCTTTGGTACACGGGGAGGGGAAGCCCCACCGCCTGCCGTCGCTCCTGAAGGGTTGTCTTCGCGTCCTCCAGGAGGACGGCCAGCCCCTGGCGCCGAATGGCGGGGCCCCAAAGCTTCCGGACGAGGGCGGTGGCGGGNTTCAAGCCGGCATCCAGATACAGGGCGCCCAGCAGGGCCTCGAGAGCGCTGGCCAGGATGCGGTCCTTTTCGGCTCCTCCATCCTTGGATTCGCCTACCCCCAGACCAATGCAGGCCTGGAGCCCGAGTCCGCGGGCCACCTCCGCCAGCACGGGCTGGCTGGCCCAGTAAGCCCGCAGCCGCGAGAGCACCCCCTCTTCCTCCTGGGGGTAGCGGTCAAAGAGAAGCTCCGCGAGGGCGAACCCCAGGAGCGCATCACCCAGGAACTCCAGCCGTTCGTAGGAGCGGATCCGCGGCAGGCCCTCCTCCGCGGCCGCGGAGGGGTGGGTCAGGGCCTGCTTCAACAGGGAGGCATCCCTGAAGAAGCGGCCCAAATTGGCTTGCAGGGCGTCCATGCTCCTGCTGCCGCTGCCCCCGCTTGCCCCCATGGGAGACCCCCTAGGGGTGCAGCTCCGAGGCGGCCTCTTCCACCGTCCTCTCGGCGACGGGGCGCTCCTCCCTTCCGAAGGCGGTGAGGAGCGCGTTGGTGCAGAGGTTGTTGATGAGCCTCGGGATGCCCTGGGTGTGCCGGTGGATGGCGCGCAGGGCGGAGGGACTGAACACATCAGAGCCGCCGCCAGCCACCTCCAGGCGGTAGGCGACGTACCGCTCCGTCTCCTGCGGGGAGAGGGGCGCCAGGTGGTACCACATGCCCACGCGCTGGCGGAGGGCGGCATAGGCCGGATGCTTGAGCCGCTGGCGGAGCTCGGGCTGGCCGATGAGCAGAATGGCAATGAGGTTGACCGTGTCCAATTGGAAGTTGGAGAGCAGGCGCAGCTCGTCGAAGGTGGGTTTGCCGGGGATGAGCTGGGCCTCGTCCACGATGAGAACCACGCCGCTTCCCTCCTGGTGCAGTTCCAGCAGGCGGTCGGAGATGGCGTCCAGCAGTTCGGCCCGATAGTACCTCGGCTCCAGCTCCAGGCGAAGCGCCAGCTCGCGCAGGAACTGGTTGGGGGTGAGGCGCGGATTCACCATGAGGACCATCCGGTCCCTGCCGTTCTGGTCCATGAGGGCGCGCGAGAGGGTGGTCTTCCCGCAGCCGATCTCGCCGGTCAGCACCGCGATTTCTCGCTCCTCGACGGCGTACTGGAGCCGGGCGAGGGCCTCCTCGTATTGGGGGGCGAGGTAGAGGAAGCGCGGGTCGGGTGTCTTGCCGAACGGTCGCTCCTTCAGGCCGAAAAAGGACTTGTACATGCCCCCTCCCGGCTCAGACCCTCACCGGTTCAACGGTGGAGAGCAGACTGGCGGTGTCGATCACCAGGATCACCTGATTCTCGCCCATCTCAGTGGCCCCGGCGACGCCGGGAACCGCCCCCAGGCTCTCGCCGATGGGGTGCACCACGGTCTCCTGTTCCCCTGACAGCTCATCCACGACGATGCCCGCCGCCTTCTCGCCCCGGCGGGCAACCACGACGTAGATCCTATCGCCCTTCTTCTCCTTAGCGCGGCTTAGGTGAAAGCGGTCCTCCAGCCGTAGGAGCGGCAGCGTGACGCCGCGAAGGTTGTAGACCTCCTTTTGATCCACCCTTTGGACCTCCGCCTCGCTGGTGCGGAAGGTCTCCAGCACGGAGGAGATGGGGATGGCGAAGGACTGGTCGCAGCAGCGCACGATGAGGCTCTGGATGATGGCCAGGGTGATGGGGAGCGTGATCTGGAAGGTGGTGCCCTTGCCGGGTTCCGACCAGAGGGCAATGCTGCCCTTGAGGGCTTGGATGTCGGCTTTCACGGCGTCGAGGCCGACGCCGCGGCCCGACACCTCGGTGACCGTGTCGGCGGAGGAGACCCCCGGCAGGAAGATGAGCTCCATGCACTCCTCCGCGGTGAGGGCCTGCTTGGCGTCCACGAGCCCCTTCTTGAGAGCCGCCTGCCGGATCTTGTCGATTTGAAGGCCGCGTCCGTCGTCCGTCACCTCGGTGATGATGGAGTTGCCCTTCTGATAGGCGCTGATGGCCAACAGCCCCTCCGCCGGTTTGCCCGCGCGCAGGCGCTCCTCCGGCGGCTCCAGGCCATGGTCGATGGAGTTTCGGATCAAATGGATGAGCGGCGTGACCAGGGCGTCCATCATCATCTTGTCCAGCTCCGTCTCGCCGCCGTAGAGCTGAACCGAAACCTCCTTGCCCGCCTGGCGGGCCAGCCTGCGCGCCGTGCGGTTGAGCCGAGTGAAGATCTGGGAGATGGGCACGAGCCGGATGTCGATGATGGCCCGCTGGAGCTCGCCCAGCTTCTTGTCCATGCTGCGGACCTGCTTGAGCAGCTCCTGGGAGATCTCCTGCTGGCCCCCCGAGGCGCGGAGGTGGGTAGCCAAGACCTCCAACGAGTTCTTGACGAGGTTGAGCTCTCCCACGATGCCCATGACGGTGTCGAGCTTCTCGATATCCACCTTCACCGTGTTCGAGATGCCCCGCATGTCTTCCGAATCGGCCTCGTGTGGTTTGGCCCCCCCCTGATCGGCCGGTTCCTCTAGGGGGGGCTGCTCGGGCGCGGAGGCCTTTGCCGGCATGAGGTCGGAGACGATCCCGTGGACGTCGGCCACGAGGGAGGCCACTTGGGCCTGGCTCAGACGGGTGCCGAAGAGCAACCGGAAGTGGATGCCGGGCGGAAGGTTGGGATCGGCCACCGGGAGGGTGGAGATGACCTCGCCCGATTGGGAAAGGTGCTCCGAGAGGGCCCTCAACCGGGTGTCGAAGTCGGAGAAGTCGAAGCCCACCTGTACCGAGTAGAGGTGGTTCTCCTCCTCGATGTTCTCCTTGAGGCGGTGCTCCTCGTATTCGGTCAGCGATTTGAGCGTCACCTCGTCCAGCGCGATTCCTCCGGGAGCCGACGGCGAGGCCGCCGGCTTCCCGCTCACCTCGCCCTCGATGCGCATCAGGAGGGGCTCGATCGCGGCCTCCTCCCTGCCCGAAGGGGCCTCGGAGACGAGTGTCTTGAGAACCACCCTGCTGTCGTTCAGCAGTCCGAAGAGGCTGGGGCTCGCCTTGACCTTGCCCATTCGGATCTTGTCCAGCAGGCTCTCGAGGTCATGGCTGAGGGTGGTGATGCGCTCCAGGTTGAACATGGAGGCCAGACCTTTCAGGGAGTGCATCTCGCGGAACACCTTGTTCAGGAGGTCCGGCCTGACTTTGCCGGTGGACTCGTGCTGTTCCTGGGCCTTCTCGAGGTCCTCGGCGAGGCTCTCCAGGATCTCCTCGGCCTCCACCACGAAATCCTGAAGCGCCTTGGCCTGGCTCTTGTCTACCATGGGTCGGGGCTCCCGGACTGGGAGGCCGTCCGCTCGTTGGCCCGCGTCATAGTAGATGTTGTTGGACGAGGTCGACGAGTTGGCCTTCGGTGAAGGGTTTGGTGAGGTAGCCGTTGGCGCCGATGGCGAGGCCCCGCCTGCGGTCCTCGTCCCCGGCCTCGGTCGAGATGATCAGGATGGGTACCTGGCTGTAGACGGGGTGCTGCCGCAGGAAAGTGATGAGCTCGAGCCCGTTGATGTCGGGCATGTTGATGTCCGTGAGGATGAGCTGGAACTCGTTGTCGGGGATGAGCTTCAGGGCGGAGAAGCCGTTCTCGGCCTCGTACACGTCCAGGTTGAGATGCTGGTCCAGAGCCGTGGCGATCAGGCTCCGCATGGCGCTGTTGTCTTCCACCACCAGAACCTTGGTCTTCATAGCCTCCCCTAGGGCATTATGGGAGCCCGTCCCGAAGGCTGTCAACCACGGGGCGGACCCCCAATCCCGCGATGGAAGGCGAAATGGCGGCGCAAATCCCTATGGATCTGAATGACCGGCATACCTGCCCAATCCCCTGCCAAGGGATTGGGGGCATTCGACCCCGGACTGAAACCGGGGGAAGAATGGGCCAAGGGCGGGGTGAGGCTCCGCGGGCCAAGCCCTTGGAGCGGGGAGGGACCCGAAAGGTAAATCGAGCGTTCCGTCTGGCTTCGCCAGCGGAGCGCGAAAGACCCGAAAGGCAAACCGAGCGTTCCGTCTGGCTCTGCCAGCGGAGCGCGAAAGACCCGAAAGGCAAACCGAGCGTTCCGTCTGGCTTCGCCAGCGGAACGCGAAAGAAGAGAAGCCCCTCCCCGTTCAGGAGATAAAGCCTTTCCCCCGTGTGCCACATGCGCCGCCGAANGAAGGACCATTCGATCGCGGAATTGGGGATGGATGGAGGCCTTGCTGCGCTCTTCGCCGCGTGGAGAGCTCAAGAACTGCCCCTGTTCGGCACGCTGAGGCGGGCACGGGAGGCAAGCGCCCAGAGGGATGCGCGGGCGTGGGGGGGGCAATGGAGAACGGCGGCGGAGTGTGAAGGGCGATCACACTTGGCTGGGTACGTGGTAGCCTCGATAAAAGTATAGAAATTTCAGGTGGGTACAATGTAGAATCGGCCTTCTGGATGGATAGACTGATTACTGAGTACACGATAGCGTGGCCGAGGCCCACGNCGCGCGTGAGGCAGAAANGTTAGTCTTATCAATAGGTTATGAGANGGCTGNGCGGAAGGCACAAAAAATGCTTAAAATATTCTTCTCTTCATCTGCACGTTCCAATGGGCGAGGATGGGGGTCCATGCCGGTTCGAGTGGTTCGCCGCCTCACGATGATTTCTCTCATCGGGCTGCTGGGGTTGTACGCCCTGGCTCCCTTGCTGCGCCGGGCCCCTNGTCGGCCGTTCCTCGCTGCTTCTGCGGTGCAGGAGGCCCGATTCTCCGGCGGAGGAGATTGGGGCAGGCGGTCCGAGGACCAGGGCTGCGCCATCCACAGGCGGAGTATCCCCACCGTCCATAGGGAACCGGTCTGCGGGGAGTCCCCCGTGCTCTTCTCCCACCGGGGGGCATGCCGCTCGGACCGCCTGATGCGGAGCGATCGCGCCTTTTTCGCCTGGGTTCAGGCACAGGGCGCTCTCTTGCGGCGCCGCATCTTCAAGAAGCCTCGCCAAGCCTGACCGCGCCGGGGAGGGCTCCATCCCTCCCGGTGCGGCTTCGTCGGCGCTATCCCTACGTATCACAAGCAGGAGTGGGTCCGGCGCCTCCATTGAAAGCGCCGGGGTGAAACCCCCGTTGAGACGGCGGGCCCCGTGGTCCGGGCGCCGCAGCGAGGTCAGCGGGCGGAGTGGTTCGAAACGCGACGGTTTTCCGCAAGCGGTCTGGGACAGGGAGATGCAGGGAGGTGAAGGGTGATGCGGTTGAAACAATGGGGCATGGTTGCTGTAATCGGCGTGTTGGCCATCCTCCTCGGGTGGAGCACGCAGGCCCAGGTCGTCAAGAGGAGCCAAGGGGGTCTGGACGATCTGACCATGGCTTCGGGGAGGGTTCGTGTTCCCCAGATGGTGGTGCCGGCGGAGCAAGTGCGGCTCGAGGAGTCGCCCATGGCCGCTCCCGGGGAGCGAATGGTGTTTGAGGAATGGGACCGGTTCCTGACGGAGAACGGGACCGCCTGGAGCCTGATGATGGACCGGCGGACGGGTTATCCANCGCTGGCCGAGGGGGCGGGGGTGCCCTGGGTGCCCGGGCGCGGGAACGGGCTGCAGCTTCGGGATCTGCGCGAGTCGCTAGGGGCGAACGGCACCGTGACGCGCGCCACGCTCGTAAAGCTGGCGAAGGGTTTCATACGCCAGTACCCGGAGCTGTTCGGCGTGGACCCGCAGGATTTGCGAGTAAACCCCGTCTCCACGGGAGAGTATGGGGGCTACCTCTGGTTCGTGCAGCTCGACCGCACCTACCACGGGATCCCGGTGGAGCGCTCCTACGTCGTCTTCCGCGTGAACAACGGCAATCTCGTCCAGTTCGGCGGCGAATACCTGGGGCCCATCGACCTGGACCCCCTACCCTCCATCGACGCGGAGACGGCGCAACAAGTTCTGGCCGCCTACGTGGGTGGGCTGGAGGCCACCGACGAGTGGGTTAACACCGGGAGCCTGAGCATCCTTCCCTTGGCCCCCNGCGGCGACGACGGGGTGTACAAGGGCCAAACGGGACAGGGCGTGGAGTACCACCTGGTGTACACCCTCGCCTTCCGGCGGGCCGGTGTGATGGGAACCTGGACGGCGAAGGTCGACGCGCACACGGGCGAAGTGCTCCAGTTCGTGGATGCCAACGTGTACGGTTCGGTAACTGGAGGGATTTACCAGAATTCCAATGCGGATCCCGAGGTGGTTCGTCCGCTGGGGTTCGTGAACGTGAGCAACGGAACGACGAAGNTGGCCGACGCGGGCGGCAACTACACCTTCAGCACGGGCACGGCGACGGCGGCGCTCACCGGCAAGTACGTCAAGGTGACGGACTCCTGCGGCACATCCTCGCTGAGCACCTCGACGGCACCGGGCGACCTGGCCTTCGGTACCTCCTCGGGGACCGACTGCACCACGCCCGGGTTGGGTGGAGCGGGCAACACCCACGCCGCACGCACCACTTACTACCACCTAACCGACTGGAAGGAAAAGGCGTTGGGATGGCTGCCGTCGAACACCTGGCTGCAGGGCCAGCTGACCGACAAGGTGAACCTGAACCAGACGTGCAACGCATACTGGGACGGCAGCGCGGTCAATTTCTTCAAGTCGGGCGGCGGCTGCTCCAACACGGGGGAACTGCCCACGGTCTTTTTGCACGAGGTGGGGCACGGACTGGACAGCAACGACGGGAGCGGCAGCTCCACGGTGGGTTCCAGCGAGAGCTACGCCGACATCAACGCACTGCTGACGACCCACCAGAGCTGCATCGGGGTGAACTTCATCCCCGGCCAGCAGTGCTCGGGATACGGGAACGCCTGCACGAACTGCACCGGAATAAGGGACGCGGATTACACCAAGCACACCTACTCGACCTCGCCCGCCACGCCCGCTCAGCTCGCGAATACATCGGGCTTCCACTGTTCGAAGGANAGCAGCTACCCCGGTCCCTGCGGCTACGAGGGCCACTGCGAGTCCTACATCATGTCCGAGGTGGGCTGGGATCTGGCTGCGCGCGACCTGCCCGCGGCCGGCATCGACGCCAACACCTCCTGGTTCATCGTCGACCGGCTCTTCTACCTGAGCCGGGCCACATCTACGGACGCCTATAGCTGTCCGAGCATCACGACGACCAACGGGTGCGGGACTGGCAACTGGTTCTCCACCTTCCGGGTGGTGGACGACGATGACGGCAACCTGTCCAACGGAACGCCCCACGCGGCGGCCATTTACGCGGCCTTCAACCGGCACGGCATCGCTTGCTCGACGGCCGTCAACACCAACTCCACCACCTGCCCGAGCATCGGCCAGCCGGTGCTGACAGCGACGGCGGGCAGCGGCCAGGTGGCCCTCTCCTGGACGGCGGCGACGAATGCCAGCAAGTATCTGGTGCTGCGCAACGAGTTCAGCCCCAGCTCGGGCATGGTGATCGTGGCCACGGTCACGGGCACGAGCTACACGGACACCGCGGTGGCGCCGAACATCACCTACTACTACTCGGTGCAGGCGGTGGGTGCTTCCAACTCCTGTGCAGGCGCTTTGGCGGCCGTGAAGTCGGCGACGCCGACGGGCGGCACGCCTCCGGCCACCTACAGCATCTCCGGTACCGTCACCTCTGGCGGAACGGGTCTTTCGGGTGTGACGGTTGCGGCGGGCGGCGCCTCCGCGACCACCAGCTCCACCGGCGGCTATACCATCTCGGGTCTGGCCAACGGCACCTACACGGTGACGCCAAGCCTGGCGGGCTACACCTTCAGCCCCGCCAGCACGTCGGTGACGATCAACGGTGCCAACCAGACGGGCATCGATTTCACTGCGGCGGCTGCCCCGGGCGGCGACACCCCCCTGACCAGCGGCGTGGGCGTGAGCACGGGGTCCATCGCGCAGGGGGCCTGGAAGTACTACACCATCGCGGTACCGAGCGGCGCGACCAACCTCTCCATCACGCTGACGGGTCTTTCGGCCGATCTCGATCTCTACGTGAACAACAGCACCACGCACCCCACCACGAGCAGCTACTACGGGCGCTCCTGGAACAGCGGAACGACGAGCGAGTCCCTTTCCTACACGAGCCCCACGGTGGCCACCTGGTGCATCGGCGTCTACGGCTACGCGGCGGGCAGCGGCACGGTGACCGCCACGGTGACCACGGGGACTGCGACCTATAGCCTCTCCGGAACGGTCAGCGGCGCCGTGACCTCGGGAGTGACCATCACCCTGAGCGGAGCGGCTAGCAAGACCACGACGACGGGCACGGGCGGAACCTACACCTTCACAGGCCTGGCCAACGGGAGCTACACGGTGACGCCGAGCCTGGCGGGCTACACCTTCAGCCCCGCCAGCACCTCGGTGACGATCAACGGTGCCAACCAGAGCGGGGTCAACTTCACCGCCACGGCTTCCAGCGGAGCCGCGACGCTCTTCAGCAACGGCTTCGAATCAAGCACCGGCTGGTCACAGACCGACACGTCGGGAACGGCGGGGACGTGGAGCATCGTCACCTCGGGTACCTATCCCACCTGTTCTCCGCACGGCCCCACGCACATGGCGAAGTTCAACTCCTACGACGCATCCAGCGGCTCGGCGACGCGCTGCTACCAAACCTCTGGCTTCGCCATCGCGAGCAGCTATACGAGTGTGACGCTGACCTTCTGGATGTACCACGATACCGGCTACTCGACGTACGCGGACAGGATCCAGCCCCAGGTCTCCACGAACGGCTCCACCTGGACCAGCGTGGGCACGGCCATCAACCGGTACGATGGTTCCACGGGCTGGAAGCAGCACACCATCAGCATCACGACCTACAAGGGCTCGACGGTCTACCTGGGCTTCCTGGCCACGAGCGCCTACGGTAACAACATGTACATAGACGACGTATCGGTTGTCGCCCAGTAGAGACAGCGCAAATGCACCATCAGGGGGCGCCTTCGGGCGCCCCCTCTTTTGTGTGCCGGGCATGTTCAGCAGCTTGGGGGTGGAAGTCCCCTGCCCAACCTGATGGAGGTGAAGGGTTAGCGAAG
>JGI24721J44947_10013160_pt1 | contig 10097 bp, 10 predicted proteins | sample YelNatPaOPGAMG01_FD_44947 | JGI IMG/M metagenome (IMG submission 44947) | reverse complement strand
ATATTTTTAATCATCAATTTTATTGCCTATCTTTTAAAAATTGACCAATTTTTTATTAGTTTCAATTCGAAATATTTTCTTTCCATTTTTTCAAACACAGTTTTTACCCTATTTTTACTTTCTGCCTTTAGAAAAAAAATATGAGGAATATTTTCCCAAACTTTGATGAGGAGAGAAAGATTTTTGTCAAAAAACCTGTTGAAAATGAAATTGAGCCTCTTTCAGCAATGAAAGGGGAAGCAATAAGATTGACTATCAATGAGAAAATGCTTAATTTTTTTCTCTTTGTTTTCTTTTTGTTTTTCATCGCTATTTTTATTAGATTGTTTTCTCTTCAAATAATAGAAAAAGATTACTGGCTGAAAGTGGCGGAGAGAAACGAAGCTAGAATTGAAGAAATTTTGCCAAATAGAGGAATTATTTATGATCGAAACACGATCCCATTGGTAAAAAATGTTCCAAAATTCTCTCTTTATCTTATTCCAAAAAATTTTCCTAAAGAAAGAAAGGAAGAGATTTTCAAAAAATTGAAAGAAATCATTAAAGAAATTCCTCCTTTAAATGAAGAAAATCAAAAAGATAAAATTTTAATTAAAGATAATTTGACATTAAGAGAGGCAATTCTTTTTGAAATAAATAAGGATTTTTTGCCAGGAATTGTTTTGGAAACTAAAAAAATAAGGGAATATATTCAAGGTAGGGAATTTTCTCATCTTTTGGGCTATACCAGTAAAGTTTATAAAGAAGAATTGGAACTTGGTTATTCTCCAACACAAGAAGTTGGAAGATATGGCCTTGAGAAATATTATGATAAGCTTCTTTCTGGTAAACCAGGGAAAAAAAGAATTGAACCAAAAAAAATAGGAGGAGAAAATATTGTGGCCTTTGAGCCACCAAAAGATGGTGAGAATTTAGTTTTAACTATCGATGCTAGACTTCAAAAAGTTTTAGCTGAATCTTTAGAAAAATGGACAAAAACTTATGGTGGAAAAGCAGGGGCGGGTATCATCTTAAACCCAAAAAATGGCGAAATTTTAGCCATGGTGAGTTATCCATTTTTTGATAATAATTTATTTGCTAAAGGAATTTCAAAAGAAGATTTTGAAAAAATTGTTAATGATCCAAGAAAACCACTTCTTTTTAGACCACTTCAAGGTGAATATCGTCCTGGTTCAACAATTAAAATGGCTATTTCTTTGGCTGCTTTGGAAGAAAAAGTGATTGATGAAAAAACTACTTTTTTGAGTACTGGTGGAATAAAGGTTGGAAAATGGTTTTTCTCAGATTGGAAAAAGGGTGGACATGGGCTAACAAATTTAAAAAAAGCGATAGTTGAATCAGTGAATACTTATTTTTATAAAGTTGGTGAATTGTTAGGGCCAGAGAAAATTTCAGAATATTTAAAAAAATTTGGTTTTGGAAAAAAAACAGAGGTTGATTATCCCTCTGAAAAAGACGGATTTATTCCGACACCATCTTGGAAAAAGGAATTTAAAAATGAGGAATGGTTTGTTGGTGATACTTACAATTTATCAATTGGCCATGGTGAAATAAAAACAACCCTGATTCAAATTGCTAATTTAACTTCAGCAGTTGCTAACGAAGGGAAAATTTTTAAGCCACATTTTTTGAAAAGTGAAACACCTCAACTTTATTTAGAAATTCCTTTAAAGAAAGAAAATTTTAAGTTGGTTAAAGATAGTTTAAGAGAGGTAGTGATTTCTGGAACAGCCAGATATCTTAATGATTTAAAAATTTCTGTCGCTGGGAAAACTGGAACTGTTGAGAAAGGAAATGAGAAACCAGATTCTTTATTTACTTGCTTTGCCCCATTTGAGGATCCAGAAATTGTCATCACAGTTATTGTTGAAAATGGTGGCGAAGGCAGCGGAGCAGCGGTAAGAATTACTAAAGATGTTTTAAACTGGTGGTATAATTTCAAACAATAAGGTATAATAATTATATGAGTTTACCAAAAGAACAGTTAAAAAAGATTTTAATAGAGAAAGGATTGATAAAAGAAAATGATTTTAATGAAGCGGAAAAAATAGCTATAGAAGAAAAAAAAGATTTAGAAGATGTTTTAGTTGAAAAAGGATTAATTGAAGATGAGGAACTTGGTAAATTGATTGCTAAAGAATTGAATTTTCCATTTGTTAATCTAAGGGAAGAGGTGATTGATGAAGAGATATTAAGAATCATTCCGGAAATAGTGGCTCGAACTCAATTAGCAATTGCTTTTTTTAAAGATAAAGACGGATTAAAGGTTGCCATGGCCAATCCAAAAAATTTAGATTTTATTGTTAATCTTTCTAAAAAAACTGGTGAAAAAATTATTCCATATTACGCCACAAAAAGGGATATTAAAGAAGCACTTTTAAAATATAGAAAACCTTTAAAAGAGGAATTTGAGGAAATAATTAAAAAGGGATTAGAGGAAATTGAAACAACAGCCAAAAAAGAATTACCGATTATTAAAATGGTCGATTCAATTATTGAATATGGTTATCAAAACAAAGCCTCAGATATTCATATCGAACCACAAGAGTTGAAAACGGTTATTCGCTATCGAATCGATGGGGTTCTTCATGATGTTGTTGAACTACCAAAAGAAATTCATGACCATTTAATTTCAAGGATAAAAATTTTAGCTGAGTTAAGAATAGATGAACATCGCGCTGCTCAAGATGGAAGATTTTCAAAAAAATTTGATTCAGAAAAAGTTGATGTTAGAGTTTCGATAGTTCCAATTACAAAAGGAGAGAAAGCAGTTTTAAGGCTTTTATCAGAAAGGGTTAGGCGTTTTGATTTAGACGATTTAGGATTTTCTGAAGAAGATTTTTTGAAAGTAAAAAGGAATATCAAAAAACCATGGGGAATGATTTTAGCCACCGGTCCAACTGGTTCAGGTAAAACAACAACATTATATGCGATTTTAAAAGTTCTTAATAAAAGGGAGGTTAATATTGCGACAATTGAAGATCCAGTTGAATATGATATTGAAGGGGTAAATCAGATTCAAGTTGATCCGGCAGTTAATCTTACCTTTGCTGAAGGACTTAAATCAATTTTAAGGCAAGATCCAGATATCATTATGGTTGGTGAAATAAGAGATAATGAAACAGCAAAAATTGCCGTTAATGCTGCCTTAACCGGACATTTAGTTTTATCAACACTTCATACCAATGATGCCCCAAGTGCCTTACCAAGGTTGATCAATATGGGAATAGAACCATTTTTAATTGCTTCTTCAGTAAACTTAATTATTTCCCAAAGATTGGTGAGAAGAATTTGTCCAAAATGTATTAGCTCGCGCTTTTTAGATAAAAAAGAAATTTTAGAATCATTGAAAGGGTCACCGGAAATCTTAGAAAGATTAATTTCAATTTTAGAAAAAAATCAAAAAATAAAAGTTTATTTTGGTAAGGGTTGCCCTTTATGCTATAATTCTGGATATTTAGGAAGAATTTCAATCTTTGAAGTTTTAGAAGTTTCAGAATCAATTAGAGATTTGATTATGAAGAGAGCAGATTCAACAACGATAAAAAAACAAGCAATAAAAGAAGGAATGAAAACAATGATCGAGGATGGGATAAATAAAGTTTTAAAAGGTTTAACAACATTAGAGGAAGTTTTTAGGGTGACAAAAGAGTAAATTATATTTTATGATTTTTACTTATACTGTTTCAACAAAAGAAGGAAAGATTGAAAAAGGTGAAATTGAAGCTTTTAATAGAAGCGAAGCAATTGCTACCCTTTTAGCCAAGGGTTATTTAATTCTCTCTTTGAAAGAAAAGAAAAAGTGGTTTAAATTAAAATTTCCTTTTGAGAGAGTTAGCGATTTGGAAAAAATTTATTTAATTAAAAATTTATCATTAATGACTAAAGCAGGTTTACCTCTACCAGAAATTTTTGATTTTCTCATCGATCAAGCAAAAAGCAGAAAACTTAAAGAAGCATTAAAAGAGATAAAAAAAAGAGTTTCAGAAGGTTCATCTCTTTATTCTGCTTTTTTATTTTATCCTGAAATATTTCCACCTATCTTTTTGGGATTAATTAAATTAGGGGAAGAATCTGGTCAATTGGCTAATGTTTCTGAACATCTTCATTATTTATTTCTTTCTCAATATGAATTTAAAAAGAAAATTAATTCTGCCTTAATTTATCCAGCGATGATAATTATTACTGCCCTCTTTGTCTTTCTTTCATTTTTTACTTTTCTTTTACCTAAAATAACCCAACTTTTCACTCGTTTAGAAATAAAATTACCTTTAGTGACAAGAATTTTAGTTTGGTTAATAAATTTCTTTCAGAAAAACTTTCCTTTTATCTTTTTAGTGGTTATAATTTTAATTGTTTCATATTTTTTACTTTCCAAAAGAAGAGAAATGAAAAAAATATTTTCCTCAATTGATCTTTCCTTGCCGATAGTTGGTAAAATTTTAAAAGAAATCAACCTCTCTCATTTTTCTAAAAATCTTGGTCTTCTTTTAAAAAGTGGCATGCCAATAGAAAGAGCATTAATTTTAAGTGCAGAAATTACTCAAGACGAGATTTATAAAGAAAGAATTAAAAAAATTTTAGAAATGGTAAGGAAAGGGGAAAAACTTTCTACTTCAATGGAGAGCTTTCCTAAAGAATTTCCTAAAAATTTTACAAAAATAATCGCTGCCGGTGAAAGAAGTGGAAATCTTGTTGAATCTTTAGAGTATCTTTCCTCATTTTATGAAGCAGAATTAGAAAGAGACACCAAAGATTTAACCATTGCTTTTGAACCTCTTCTTTTGGTACTCATTGGTCTTTTGGTCGCTTTTGTTGCTTTAGCCATTATTTCGCCAATTTATCAATATATTTCTGCTCTAGGTGGTCTACGTTAAATTTAATGATATGATATTATTTGGTCCAAAAAGAGGGTTTGGGATAGATATTTCTGATTATTCAATAGAAGTTTTAGAATTGGAAAAAAGGCATGAAAAGATTTCTGTCAAAAGTTTTGGAAGAATTGAAATTCCTAATAAAGAATTGGTTGAAAATGGGGTGATTAAAGAAAAAGAACTTTTAATTAAATCAATAAAAGAAGTTATTGCTAAAAGTCAGCCAGAAAAAATTAAAAGTAGATATGTTCTTTTCTCTTTACCAGAATCTAAAGTTTTTCACTATATTATGGATGTTCCAGTTAATCTTACTCAAGAACAAATCAGAGAAGCAATTTCTTATAAAATCGAATCAATTTTTCCTTATTCCGTAAAAGATCTTTACACCGATTTTAAGATCATAGAAAAAAAGGAAAAAGAACAAGAAGTTTTTCTTGTTGCTTCACCAAAAGAAATTGTTGAAAGTTTTAAAGAGGTTTTAAAAAAAGCAGGACTAATTCCCATTGTTTTTGATATGGAATCGATAAGTTTAGCTCGGGCATTAATTGAAAAATTCGAAAAAGGGAAAGGATATTTAATTTTAGATATTGGGGCTAGAACTTCTATCATTAGTGTTTTTGATGCTCTTGGTCCTCGTTTTACCACTAATATAAAATTGGCTGGCAATCGTTTTAATAAAGAAGTGGCTAAAGCCATGGGTGGAATTCCTTTAGATGAAGCAGAGAAGTTGAAAATTAAAGAAGGATTTCTTTCAGAAAAATTTGGCCATGTTTTGAAAGAAACAATTAAAATTCTCACTGCGGAAGTTAGAAAAGTAATAGAATATACTCAAGAAAAATATGGTTTTAAAATTGAAAAAATTATTTTAGCCGGTGGTTCAAGTTTATTACCGGGAATTGTTGAAGTTGTTTCCGAGCAAACAGGAGTTTTTACCGAAAGAGGGGATCCATTAATTAAAATAGGGAAAGATAATATTTTAGCCAAAGAAGAAAAAAATATTTTATTTGCTAATGTCATTGGCTTGGCTCTCAGGGCTTTAGAAAAAGATCCAATTAGGGTTGACATAAATTTTATTAAAGGATAAAATAAAATCCAAGGTCGATAATTAATAAATTAACATTAACCTATGAAAAAAGGTTTTACATTAATTGAACTTTTAGTTGTCATTGCGATTATTGCCATTTTAGCCGGCATTGTCATTATTGCGGTCAATCCAGCCAGACAAATCGCTCAAGCTAGGAATGCTCAAAGAAGAGCCGATGTTTTAACAGTTTTAAATGCCATTCATCAGTTTTTTGTTGATAATGGTAATTTCCCAAAAGGAAATCTATCTGAATTTCCAACCACTCCTTATCAGCTTGGAACAGCGACAAGTGGTTGTGATTTAACTTGCGGTGATTGGACAACTAATGGTGCTTGCTTTAATTTGACTAATGATCTTGTTCCAAATTATGTTTCAGCTATTCCTTTTGATCCTCAGGGAAATTCAGAGAAAACTGGCTATGCTGTAAAAAAAGATACAACCACCAATCGAATTACTGTCAGAGCCTGCTATGCAGAGTTAAATCAGAGCATTGAAGTTTCAAGGTAATTATGAAAAAAATAGTTGTTAGTTTAGGCGGATCTCTGGTTGTTCCAGAGAAAGGATTTATAAATTTGAATTATTTGAAAAGATTTAAAAGATTAATTTTAAAATTTTTAAAAAGATTTAGATTTTTTATTGTTGTTGGTGGAGGAAAATTGGCTCGATTTTATCAAAGTGAAGCAAGAAAAATAAAAGTAAGTGATAATGATTTAGATTGGTTAGGTATTTTCTCCAGCCGACTTAACGCCCAATTTGTTAAAAGTCTTTTTGGGAAAATTGCTCATTCAGAAATTATTGTTAATCCCGAAGAAAAGAGAAAGATTAAAGAAAGAATTGTTTTTGCTGCTGGCTCAAAACCTGGGTGGAGTACTGATTATGTGAGCGTTTCTTTAGCAAAAACTTTTACTGTTAATGAAATTCTTAATTTGACCAACATTGATTACATTTATAATAAAGATCCAAGAAAATTTAAAGATGCTAAACCATTAAAGGAGATCTCTTGGGATGAATATTTTAAAATTATTGGGGAAAAATGGATTCCTGGCGGAAATTATCCATTTGATCCAGTTGGAGCAAATTTAGCAAAAAAATTGAAAATAAAAGTGGTAAGTATTGACGGAAAAAATTTAAGGGCTGTGGAAAACTATTTGACAGGAAAAAAAATTATTGGTACAATAATTAGGCCGTAGACAGCGGGTTTCCGCTCTTTGGCGGAATTAAAATAGCCTGCCGAGGCAAATTGCTATAACGGCAGAAGCCGTAATTTTTGATTTTATGGCCATTACTAAATCTCAAAAAAAAGAAATTTTAGAAAAAATAATTGAAAAAATTAAAAAAGCCAATGGTTTACTTTTCGTTGGTTATGAAGGGCTTAAAATAAATGATCAAGAAAAATTAAGAAAAAAATTGAAGGAAGCTAATGGAGAATTTTTCGTTGTTAAAAAGACTCTTTTGAATCTAGCTCTTAAAGAATTTAAATTTGAATTAAAGAATTTAAATTTGAATGGATTGAAAATTTAAAATTAGATAAAGAGGTAGCCATTGTTTTAAGTTATAAAGATGAAATAGAACCATTTAAAATTACATTTAATTTTTCAAAAGAAAACGAAAATTTAAAAATTAAAGGTGGAATTTTTGAAAATAAAATTATTGGTTTAGAAGAAGTTAAAGCCTTAGCTTCTTTACCATCAAAAGAAGTTTTGAAAGGTCAACTTTTATCAGTTATTCGCTCTCCACTTTCAAATTTAATTTATGTTTTAGAAAGTAATTTAAGAAATTTTATTTATCTTCTTGATTTTGTTTCAAAAACTAAATAAAAACATATGAGCGAAAACAAAGAAGAAAAAATTGAAATTCCGGAAAAATTTAAAGATCTGGTTGAAAAAATTGAAAAACTTTCTGTCTTAGATTTAGCTGAATTAGTAAAAATTTTGGAGAAAAGATTTGGCGTTTCCCCTCAGGCAATGATTGCTACTCCGGTTGCTGCTCCTTCTACTCCTTCTGAAACAAAAGAGGAAGAGAAAAAGTTTTTTGATGTTGAATTAACTTCTGTTGGAGAAAACAAAATTGGAGTGATTAAAATTGTTCGCGATCTAACCGGTAAAGGATTAAAAGAAGCAAAGGATTTGGTTGATACCGCACCAAAAATTATTAAAGAGAAAGTGAGTAAAGAAGAGGCTGAAGAGATAAAGAAAAAATTGGAAGAAGTTGGGGCAAAAGTTACCTTGAAGTAATTACTTTTTAAAATTATAAAAACCGCTCTTTTGTCGGAGGCGGTTTTTTATTTGACTTTATTTTTAAAAAAATTAAAATAGAATTATGGTTCTAAAAATTAGAAAATATCCTGACCCTATTTTAAGGAAGAAATGTAAAAAGGTTGAAATAATTGATAAAAGAATAGAAAAATTGATTAATGACATGTTTGAAACATTAAAGTCATTTGATGGATTAGGATTGGCTGCACCACAGGTAGGAAAAGATATATCTCTTTTTGTTGGATTAATTGGTGGCAAACTCAGAGTTTTTATTAATCCTCAGATTTTAAAAAAAACTGGAAAAGAAGAAATGGAGGAAGGTTGTCTTTCATTTCCAGGAATTTTTTTGAAAATAAAAAGAGCAAAAAATATAGAGGTAAAATTTCAAGATATAAATGGTCAAGAAGTAAAAATGAAACTTAGCGGTTTAGAGGCCAGGATTTTTCAGCATGAATTTGACCATTTAAATGGAATATTATTTATCGATCGAATTCCCTTTTGGAAAAAAATTTTTAAAAGCGGGATTAGTTGAGCGGCTCAACGTGACCTTCCCAAGGTCAAAAGACGGGTTCGACTCCCGTATCCCGCTTAAAAGCCAGTGTAGCTCAATTGGTAGAGCAGACGCTTCGTAAGCGTCAGGTTGTCGGTTCGAGACCGACCACTGGCTTTATGATAAAATTTGTTAATGTGAGCAAATTTTACCCTCCTGATACTTTTGCTTTAAAAGATATTAATTTATATGTGAAGGGAGGGGAATTTGTTTCTATTGTTGGTCAATCAGGGGCTGGAAAGACAACTTTTATTAAACTTCTTATTGCTGAAGAAAAACCAACCTCAGGGAAAATTATTATTGGTGATTGGGATATTTCTAATATTAAACCTAAAGAAATTCCTTATCTTCGTCGACAAATTGGCGTTGTTTTCCAAGATTTTAAATTACTGAAAGAAAAAAATGTTTATGAAAATGTTGCTTTTGGATTAGAAGTTATCGGCGCAAAAGGAAGGGTGATAAAAGAAGTTGTTCCTCAAGTTTTAAAAATAGTTGGTTTAGAAAAAAAGATGTTTAAATTTCCTCAAGAACTTTCAGCCGGCGAAGCACAAAGAGTAAGTATTGCCAGAGCTTTAGTTCATAAACCAAAAATTTTAGCCGCCGATGAACCAACTGGCAATGTTGATTTAATCAATGCTCGAGAAATAATCGATCTTTTTAAAAAAATTAACGAACTTGGAACGACAGTAATTTTGGTAACCCATAATCGAGAAATTGTTAATTATTTAAAAACAAGAGTTATTATTTTAGAGCAGGGACAAATTATTTCTGATCAAAGAAAAGGAAAATATTTATTATAATTTAAATATGACAACATTTTTTAGAGCAATTTATTGGGGATTAAAAAGTTTCTTTCGGCATTTTGGACTTTCTTTTATTACTATTCTCATTATTACCTTCAGTCTTTTTTCTTTAACTACTCTTTTGTTTTTAAATATTATCAGTGATATTCTTCTTAAAAATTTAGAGGGGAAAATTGATATCAATATTTATCTTAAAGATAATCTCACCGAAAATGAAATAAAGGATTTTAAAAACTCTTTAGCCAATGAGCCAGGGGTTAAAGAGATAATTTATATTAACCCGGAAGAAGCCCTTGAAAGATTTAAGGAGAAACACAAGAAAGATGAGGTGATTTTGAAATCTCTTGAAATTTTAGATAAGAATCCTTTAGGAGGATTAATAGTTTTAAGAGCTCGTTCACTTCAAGATTATTCTTTTCTTTTAAATAGGGTTTCTGATCCTAAATATGAAAAATTTATCGAAGAGAAAGATTTTCAGGAATATGAAAAAATTATTTTAACTATCAAAAATATTTCTTCCAAAATTCGCTA
>JGI24721J44947_10013156_pt1 | contig 10100 bp, 7 predicted proteins | sample YelNatPaOPGAMG01_FD_44947 | JGI IMG/M metagenome (IMG submission 44947) | reverse complement strand
TCGCCATAAGGTTTATTAATGTAGTGTTCCTTAAACTCTTCGCAAACCACCTTCCGTTGTACTTCCAAACTTTTTTTGCTAAAGGCCAGTGAAAGCATTCTATCACTTTCCAGCCAAAAAGCCGTTTCAATATTTTTAGCCGGTAATTGGCAATAGTAATTGGTTACATCATCGGTCGTATAGGCATTATTTTCACCACCGGCACGTTGCAGGGGTTCATCATAATCCGGTATGTTTTTGCTGCCGCCAAACATCAGGTGCTCAAACAAGTGGGCAAAGCCGGTTTTTTCGGGATTTTCATCACGGGCACCCACATCGTACAACACATTCACCACCGCCATGGGGGTTGAATTGTCTTCATGCACCAGTACCCTTAAACCATTCTCTAAAACAAAGCGATTAAATTCAATCATACTACTGAAATAAGGTGTGCAAAGTAGCAACAAAATTGCGGAGTGGGCAAATATGTTTACCAAAGCATAACGCAAAGGCGGCAGGGTTTAACGTCGCAATATGTTCACCACTTTTAAATCGAGTGTTTCTAATTTGCCTGCACGTTGTACAATTACTTTAATGCGTGAACCTGCATTTTGCAAAATATTTTTAAAGATTTGAATGTTTTGTGCAAATACATTGTTCATGGCAACAATAACATCGTCGGGCTTGAAACCTGCTTTCTCACCCGGTGATCCGGGCATTACATCAACCACGGTTACAGCCCCGTTAACCCAATAAATACCCAAACCGGTGTAGGAATAATCGAAAGGATCTTGAAAATGTTTATTGGGAACAATATAAATGCTGCGTTCGGGATAATTAAATATGGTGTTGAAGCGCCGCATTAAATCGTTCCCCAATATACCGCCCAAAAAGGGATAGCTGGTGATGTTGTAATCATCGCTAAAAATCAGCAAGGGCACTTTCCTGAATTGAAAAGGGCCAATTTTAATTTTTTCTGCCACCGTTAATTGCATTTCTTTTTTACCCCCCAATCCTTCGGCCTGTGTGGGATAGAGCTTACGTTTGCGCTTCAGCAAACTGCTATCTTTCATAAACCTTTCTGAAATTAAAAAATACAAACCGGCACCGGTATCAAAAATAAAGCGGCTTAGTACTTTGCGGGCATCGGTAATGGCTGCGGGTTGGTAGATTAAGGTACTAAAGCGGGGCTGCAATACATATCCGCCATTGCCTTTGGGGTATTTAAACTTGTGGGGTTCGTAAACACCAATGGTATGGTTATCNTAATCAACACTTACCACATAGCGGCTAAAAAAAGTGTAGCCAATAATACCATCAATTTTTACGCCATATACACTGGTTAATAAATCGTAATTATTAATGTGAAAATCGAGGCTGTCGAGCGTTAAACCCGGGAAATGNANGGTATGGCGATAAGTAAAATCTACTGTTTTAATGCCNGCAATACCGCGAATGGTGCGGTCGGTATGCACCCNTTCCAAATGAAATTCCTCAACTGTTGAAGAATCGAGTGAAATGCCGCCNCTACCGGTATCTAAAATAAAATTCAGGGAATCGGGAATACTATCTAACTGCGCTTTTAAAATAATGATACCACCGCTNAATTGAATAAAACCAAAGCTGGCCATGGGTTTGGGCAGGGTTTGTTCAAATGTTTTAGTAACCGGCAAAGGCGTTTGAGCCGATAGCAAGGTACCGGTGCAGCAAGCAATGATCAGTAAAAATGAAGTAACAATTTTCATGCGGGATAAAAGATGCAATTGCTAATTTGCCCTTATTAATGAATGTAACTAATTTTTGACATGTAACCAATTTTGCAGACCTAAATTAGGGGAATGGCATAAAAACCCCATGAATGGTGAAAGGTAATGACAGTAATAGCGGCTTTATCTTACACAATACACTGGCAGTCATAGAAATGGATTTGACATTTCAACCTTATGCCCCCTACCTTTGTTACAGTTTTAAATAGTTATTATGCAGTTGAACGATTTGTACCAAAAGGCCCTGAACCTGGAATTTTTAAGTGTAGAAGAAGGGATGTTTTTATTTGAACATGCCCCCCTTACCGAATTAATGGTGGTGGCCGATACCTTGCGCAAAAAACAAGTACCCCATGGTAAAGTGAGTTGGCAAATAGACCGAAATGTAAATACTACCAATGTTTGCATTGCGAATTGTAAGTTTTGTAATTTTTACCGGATACCCGGACACAAAGAAGCCTATATTACCGATATGGACACCTATCGGAAAAAAATTCAGGAAACCCTGCGTTATGGCGGCGACCAATTGCTGTTGCAAGGAGGCCACCATCCGGAATTAGGGTTGGATTTTTATACGCATATTTTCCGACAGATTAAACAGGAATTTCCTACCATTAAACTGCACGCATTAGGCCCCCCGGAAGTAGCCCATATTACCAAGTTGGAGCGCTCAACCCACCGCGAAGTGTTGAAAGCTTTGCAGGAAGCCGGCTTGGATTCCTTACCCGGTGCCGGTGCGGAAATATTGGTTGACCGTGTTAGAAGATTGATATCAAAAGGCAAATGTGGTGCCGATGAATGGTTGGCCATTATGCATGAAGCCCATGAACTGAACATTACCACCAGTGCCACCATGATGTTTGGCCACGTTGAAACCATTGAAGAACGCTTTATACACCTTACCCGCATTCGCGATACACAAGCCTTAAAACCCGCAACAGCCAAAGGCTTTCTGGCCTTCATTCCCTGGACCTTTCAGGATGTGGATACCCTATTGGCAAAAATTCGCGGCGTACATAATTTAACTACTGCCGATGAATATATTCGCATGATTGCCCTTAGCAGAATTATGTTGCCCAATGTTAAGAACATACAAGCCAGTTGGTTAACGGTGGGCAAACAAACAGCACAGGTTTGTTTACATGCCGGCGCTAATGATTTTGGCAGTATTATGATAGAAGAAAATGTGGTGAGTGCTGCAGGTGCGCCGCATCGGTTTACTTATAAAACCATTCAGGAAGCCATTCGCGAAGCCGGTTTTGAACCCCAATTGCGTAATCAGCAATATGAATGGCGCAACATTCCCGAAGCCATAGAAGAACAGGTGATTAACTATTAACAATAAGTTGGAATAAATCCCGGCCATTCGTTCCGTATTGACAAATATATTGGACCGAATGGTTGGTGATGCTTGTTCCCCAGGCAAAACAATAGCAGGTACTTTTTTGATGGACTAGTTAGTTGGGTTGACTGTATTCACCGGTTTATCAAATGCATACAGTACCAACCCTGCTACCAATATGCCCACACCAATCAAGCTTTCCACGGGTTTATCAATTAACGTAAATATGAGTACCCAGGCATTGAACAATAGAAAAATAATTTGCAATACCGGCTTAAAAGGACTTTTATAGGTAGGAAAAGGTTTCGGTTGGGTGAACAAACTGGTGGCCACGGTTAAAGAGGCCATCAACTGTAACACAAAGCCCGCATACAACAATACTTTTTCAAACGAGCCGGTTAATAGCAACACAATGGCAATAGCCACATGCAACCAAATGGCATAAATAGGAATGCCATGCTTGTTTTTGATGGAAAAGGGTTGCCATAAGCGGTGTTCACGAGCTAATGCAGCCGTAACCCTTGAACCCACCCATATATACGAACTGATGGTGGCAATTAATTGCAAGGCAATAAAAGCACTGACCCATTTGGCGCCCTTTACACCCAAAACATTATTGAACGCAATAAACGTAACAGATTCCTTACCTTTTAATGCATTGACGGTAGCATGCTTTAACAGCACATATTGAAATAACATATACACCACCATTACAAAAAGGGTACTGCCAATAAGGGCTCGGGGCAAATGCAGGCGTGGGTTATCCATTTCATCAACCACATAAGCCGCCGCATTCCAACCCGTATAAGCAAAAGCCACATATACCATGGCCACTGCATAGCCGGGCTGCACAACTTCGTGGTGCCAGGAATTATTCCATAGCAATGCATTTTGTGCCGGTGCTACCGCTGCCACACCAATAATGATTAATACAACAATGAATACGATTTTTAGTACCGTACTACTATTTTGCAAACGACTACTGTGTTTTAAAGTGAAACTGTGCAGTAAACCAATGGCCACAATAATGGCTATGGCCATGAATGTATGAGTGGGCAACCCTAATACCGGCGATAAATATTGGGTAAAAGCCATGGCTGCCAAAGCCACCGGTGCCGAAAACCCCACCGTTAAACCTGCCCAGGCCGACAAATAGCCCAGCATGGGATGAAAAATACGGGACAAATAAATGTAATCACCACCCGATTCTTTGTAATGGGTGCCTAATTCGGCATAAGCAAAAGCTCCAAATAAAGACAANACCCCACCAAAAAACCATAAGCTGATAATACTCCANCTATTTTGAATGGCATTCAACTGAAAGCCTACGCTGGTAAATACACCGGTACCAATCATGTTGGCAATAACAATGGCTGCTGCCGTGTAAATACTAATTTTTTTCAATCTGTTTTTATTAAAATTTGAATAGGGCTAAGCCATGCCGCCAATACAAAATGCACACCCCAATTAATGCAGCACTAAATTAAGGGAAATAAACGCAAGGAGCAGAAGCAGTTCATTTCTTATTAATATAAAAAATATTTGTTTTCGGGTATTTTGCCATAGTATATTTGAATTCAGCAGTAATCATTTTGCTTTTCCCCATTATTTATAGCTCTGCTATTACCCCATACAACGGGTAACAAGTGCAAGAGCGCAGCACCGAAACATAGTAGCACAAAAACGGTTATAAGCAATAGGCATTCCCTACCTTTGTGGCCTAAAAAATGCACTATGAATGAAGCTTTTGTTGAACGCATTCGGCAGGAATTAGCTGCCATTGACGAAGCCGGCTTAATGAAAAAAGAACGCATTATTACCAGTGCACAAGGCGCTGAAATAATGGTGAACGGCCAGAAAGTATTAAACTTTTGCGCTAATAATTATTTGGGNTTATCTGCACATCCGAAAGTAATTGAAGCGGCACACAAAACCATTGATAGCCGCGGATATGGCATGAGCAGTGTACGGTTTATTTGTGGTACACAGGATATTCATAAAACCCTTGAAGCGAAGATTTCAACTTTTTTAGGTACAGAAGATACCATTTTATATGCAGCTGCCTTTGATGCCAACGGTGGGGTATTTGAGCCGCTGTTGAATGAAGAAGATGCCATTATCAGCGATGCATTGAACCATGCTTCCATTATTGATGGAGTAAGACTTTGCAAAGCACAACGGTTTCGGTATGAGCACAATAACATGGACGATTTGGAACAACAATTGAAAGNTGCTGCCGGTTGTCGCAGCCGCATGATTGTTACCGATGGTAGTTTTAGTATGGATGGTACCATTGCCCAATTGGANAAAATTTGTGATTTGGCCGATCGTTACAATGCCATAGTAATGATAGACGAAAGCCATTCATCCGGCTTTTTGGGCAAAACCGGAAGGGGCACCCATGAATATCGCGGTGTAATGGGGCGCATTGATATTATTACCGGTACTCTGGGTAAAGCATTAGGTGGTGCCAGTGGAGGTTTTACCAGNGGGCGTAAAGAAATTATTGAAATGTTGCGTCAGCGGTCACGCCCCTACTTATTCTCTAACACCTTAGCACCNAGCATTGTAGGGGCCAGTATTGCCGTATTAGACATGNTAACNGAAACTACTGCCCTTCGCGATAAACTGGANTACAATACCCGCTATTTCAGAACTAAAATGACTGAAGCAGGTTTTGATATTAAACCCGGAGAACATCCCATTGTACCCATTATGTTGTACGATGCNGTTTTAGCACAAAAATTTGCGGCTGCATTATTAGAGGAAGGTATTTATGTAATTGGTTTCTTTTTCCCTGTTGTGCCCAAAGGCCAGGCGCGTATTCGCGTACAATTAAGTGCAGCACACGAACAGGCACATTTAGACCATGCCATTCAGGCGTTTATAAAAGTGGGTAAACAATTAAATGTATTAAAATAGTTGCTATGCAAAAAGGTAGTCGTTTTTTACGGAGATTTCGGTTTTTTAAAAGTTGGGCATTGCTGTTACCTGTTATTTGGTTGCAGGCATGTAATTCCAATAATATTCATGAAGATGCTTCACTGGGTAATGATTTTACCCAACATGGTGTAACCGGCAGCTTTGCTTTATTCGATAATGGTGCAGGCAGTTTTACGACTTACCATTTTAAACAGTATTTAGATTCTGCTTATCAACCCAATGCCACCTTCAATATTGTAACAGCCTTAATTGGTTTACAAACGGGTACCATTGCGAATGAAAGAATGGTGATTCCATTAACCCCTGCCGCTGTTACACAAGGCAATAACGACAGCAGTAATCATAGTCCCAATTTTGATACGGCCATGGCGCACAACATTACTGCCTATTTTCAGGAAGTTGCACGCAGAACCGGTAAGGAAAAAATGCAATTTTGGTTAGATAGTTTGAAATATGGCAATCATTTAATAGGCAATAGTGTTGATAGTTTTTGGATGAATAATACCCTTACCATTACCGCCGACGAACAGTTGGGTTTGATTAAACGCTTGTATTTTGGTCAGTTGCCATTTGATAAAACCTGGCAAGTTTTGATAAAAAGATTGTTGATGAAGGAAAACAATGCCAATTATCAATTGGCATATATTACCGGTGAAGGTGTTTTGCCTAACCAACAACAAATTGGCTGGGTATTGGGATGGATAGAAGAAAATAAGCACCCTTATTTTTTTGTACTGAATACGGAAGCACCGGGTAATGTGGCTTTAGCTGCCACAAACCTGCAATTAACCCGCGATTTGCTTTCGCATTTGGGCTTTTTTAAAGGGAAGAAATAGGGTAAACAACAATTTAGTTTTTCCTTTTTAACAGTAACCTGTAGCTTGCAGCACATGATACATTTTGGCCAACCACATTATTTATGGGCATTAGGGGTGCTTTTACCCCTGCTGTTGGCCTATTTTGCTGCCATACATTTTAAAAAGCGTACCCGCAAAATGCTGGGTAATGCTCAGTTGGTGCAGCAACTAACCAATAACTANNTGCCGCAACGNTATGGGCTAAAAGTTACTTTATTATTAATTGCCATTGCATTAATCGTAATTTCCTGGGCTAACTTAAGAAGTCCGAAATCCGAAAAAGGGAGCAAGGGCAATGGNATTGATGTAATGCTGGTATTGGATGTAAGTAAAAGCATGTTGAGTCAGGATGTACCACCCAATCGTTTAGAAAAGGCCAAAACCTTTTTAAATCAATTGGTGCCCAACATACAACATAACCGCATAGGATTGGTGGTGTTTGCCGGCGAAGCCTATTTACAAATGCCGTTAACACCCGATGCAGTAGCCACTAAATTGTTTATTGACAATGCCTCGCCCGATTTGGCCCCTGTACAGGGCACCAATATTGGCGCTGCATTAAGATTGGCTGACGCTTCATTGGATGATAAAGAGAAAAAATACAAAGCGGTTGTATTGGTAACAGATGGAGAAGATTTAGATGCCGGGGCAGCCACAGCTGCTACCACCTTAGCCGACCATGGCACGGTTTTATATACTGTTGGCGTTGGCACTGCACAAGGAGCTCCTATTTTAGAAAGCGGCATATACAAAAAAGATGCGAATGGCAAAACCGTTATTTCCCGATTGGATGCACCCCTATTGCAGTCGTTAGCGCAAACTACGGATGGACAATATTATTTTTTAGATAACACCGCACAAGTGGCTAATGAAATTGCAGCTCAATTAAACAGCATGCAAACCAAACCATTAAACAATAATGGCGGTTATGTGCAATACACCTTGTATTATGCGGCTTTTCTGGCAGTGGCACTTGTTTTACTTTTGTTAGAAATTTTTATTTCAGAGAAAAAACGCAGTAAACGCAAAGTAAAGTTTAACCAACAACAGGCAAACGAAAAGCTTATGCAACCGAAGCAAGTATTATCAACATGAAGCAATGGATAGCCATATTAGTTTTTGTTGTGCCGGCCATTGGTTCCAGAGCACAAAATAACCAGGAACAGGCTTTATTGTATAAAGCCAATCAGTTGTACCAATCGGGCCGTTATAATGAAGCGGAACAATGGTACGACAAGGTACTGGAGCTGAACCCCAATAATAGCATTGCATTGTTTAATAAAGCCAACGCATTGCAACAACAAAAAAATTATGAAGCGGCAGCTAAACAATTTGAGCAGGCAGCAGCCGTTACAAATGATAATGATTTAAAAGCCAAAGCTTATTACAATTCAGGTGTTGCTGCCATTAAGCAACAACAATTAGCCAATGCCATTAATGCCTGGAAACAAAGTTTATTGCTAAATCCTAACAGTGATTCTGCCCGCAATAATTTGCAGAAAGCATTGAATGAACAAAAAAAACAACAGCAAAATAATCAGCAAAATAAACCACAACCTAAAAACCCATTGAACAAACAACAAGCCGATAATTTGCTAAACCAATTACGACAGCAAGAGAAAGAGCTACAGCAATATGAAAAACAAAAACTTAAGCCGGTGAATACGGAAAAAGACTGGTAGCAACTTTTCATGCACTCATTTGTTTAACTAAATCATTGTATAAACACTATACCATGCAACTTTATTGTAACAGTTTAACCCAATATAGCCGCTTAAAAACACGTGAGGTAAAAATTGGCGATTTATTATTGGGTAACGGACACCCTATTCGCATTCAAACCATGACAACCACCAATACCATGGATACTCTGGCTACTGTTGAGCAAGCCATCAGATGCATTGAAGCCGGTGCTGAATTGGTGCGAATTACTGCCCCTTCAAAAAATGAGGCAGAAAACTTATTGAACATCAAAAACGAATTACGTAAAAGAGGGTATACAACGCCTTTAGTAGCCGACATACATTTTACACCTAATGCTGCTGAAATTGCAGCTCGAATTGTTGAAAAAGTACGCATTAACCCGGGCAATTATGTAGATAAAAAAAAGTTTGAACAACTGGAATATACCGATGCTGAGTATGCCGAAGAAATTGAACGCATTCGGGAAAAATTTACACCCTTGGTAAATATATGTAAGGAATATGGCACAGCTATGCGTATTGGCACCAACCATGGTTCACTGAGCGATAGAATTATGAGTCGCTATGGTGATACACCCAATGGCATGGTAGAAAGTGCCATGGAGTTTTTGCGTATTGCCCGTAGTTTAAACTACCATAACATTGTATTAAGCATGAAATCGAGCAACCCACAGGTAATGGTACAAGCCTATCGGTTACTGATTCAACAAATGCTAACTGAGTTTAATGAATGTTATCCATTGCATTTAGGCGTAACGGAAGCCGGCGATGGAGAAGATGGCCGCATTAAAAGTGCAGCAGGTATAGGCACTTTATTGGAAGATGGTATTGGTGATACCATAAGGGTTTCCCTTACGGAAGATCCTGAGTTTGAAATTCCGGTTTGTAAAGATTTAGTAAAGCGATATACCCAACCTGATTTGAATAAAACAAACATTCCGGCCATCACTACCATACCTTACAATCCGTTTGAGTATAAACGCAGGAATAGCAATGCTATTCAAAATATTGGCGGACATCATGTTCCGGTAGTTATTGCGGATTTCAGTAAAATAAATGATATAACGCCACAGCATTTGCGTAGCATTGGTTATACCTATAATGCTGATACAGATAAATGGAGTATTGGGGATGCAGCTGCCGACTATATTTTTACCGGCTATCAATTATTAAATTTTGAATTACCCGGTACTTTACAAGTTATTTGTCATCCTTCAGCATGGGAATTATCGCAGAATAAAAGTCAATACCATCCATTATATACCGCAGCAGGCTTTTTAAAAGCAAAGCAAACCGATGAACAGCTAAACTTTNTTTCCGTTGACTGTTTTAGCGATGAAACAGGCTTGAATGATTTTACCTATTTAGCCGAATTACAAAAGCANCCATCAGTTGTATTTTGTTTACANACCGGCAATAACAGAAACATGCAAGCCATTAGACGAATGGTAATGGAAATGATGAATAAAGGCATACAAAATCCGGTGGTATTAAACATTAACAGTCAATG
>JGI24721J44947_10013149_pt1 | contig 10104 bp, 4 predicted proteins | sample YelNatPaOPGAMG01_FD_44947 | JGI IMG/M metagenome (IMG submission 44947) | reverse complement strand
AGTACGTTGAAAGCTGATGCGGCTTAAGAGCGTATATTTTGTTCCAGAGGATCTTTGCGTCTCATCAGAGACCTTTGAGAAGCGCAAGCCCCANTCCNAGTCCATACCATGGCACCTATGTGCAGCGCCACCACCGCTGCTCCGCTGTCGACGCTCACCCGATGACCAGTCCCGGAACGATGCCCAGCGGCGATGGCGTACGTTGCTTCGTTTCGAAAAGGGTTGGCGAGCCACGTGCGTCGCTTCTTCGTCGCAACACGAAGCCGACCAGTGTGTGTTTAGCATATAGCACTCGGTTTGGAGAAGCTTGAGGGTGTCTACGCGCCGACCACGCTGACCCAGCAGACGTCCATGGCTTGCAGCGGGAAGCGCTCTGCACGAGACTGCATCAAGCGCTGTGAGAGCCTCAACTTTCCGAGCTGCTTCAGGCGATCTGGCTTCAGCTTCATTGGTCCCTGGACGGCACATGAGCGTCAGGATGCATCCATTTTCATACCGTGTTGCCCGATATCGTTTCAGAAACGGAAGTTTGTACGTTTTAGACGAGGTTCCGCGAGCGTCCGGCGTACGCAGCGCGGAGGCGACGTTCGAGCGAGTTCGAGTGACCAGAACGGCTCCGTGGCCCGTGACGACGTAGACACGCCACTACCCCGACGGGGGCATCACCCGGAGACGCAGCCTCCTGACACGACTCAATTCGCTCAAGCAGGTGCGAACGGCGGGTCAGAGACACCAGCGAAAACGGCGTTTCAACCAGCGCTGGCCCCGAGCCTTGCACACACGTTGGAGCGACGCCTGCCGCAACTCCGCAGCACGTTTCTCAGCCTATTCGGATGTATTACAGTGCTATTTATTCGCTTTGCAACGGCCACTGTTTTCCTGGGCATCATGGTGTTGGCCTGGCTCGGATACTTTGCCGCGAATCAGCGGCTGGGTGCGCTCGTTCACAGCGCAGCTTCAACGTCGCTAGGGCGCTCCATTAAAGTCGGGAGACTGAAGCGGCTCGTATTGCCACTCGGTGTTGCCGCTGGAAAACTCGAGATCGCCCCGGATGCCTCCAAACCCTGTGGTTCACTCGGTGCGGTGCAAGTACGACTAGCCATCGAGCCGCGTCGCTGGATAACCCTTCGTACTGGACGAGTACGTTTCGATGTGCAGTTCCGGCGGGTTGCCCTGGAACTACACCAGCATCAGCCGGGCGAATGGGACCTCGGATGGTCAGTCACGCCAGGCAAACGCACTGACGATGCCTCCAGCGACGTCAACACCGCCGATGCACTGCCCAGCGGGCAACGAGCCCGCAGTGTCCCAACACAGGAGTTACCAGCGAACGGTGCCGAGCAAGCGCTGCCTCCGGCGTTAGCGGAAGCGACGCTACCCGTGGCGCTTCGTGTGGTAGAGTTCAAACGCTCAAGCGTCGCATTGGACGTGCTAGGGACAGGTGACTCGGCCTTTGGCCGAGGAATTTATGTGTTCCGGGGGATTCACGGGCGCCTGGTGTTTGCCCAGGGCATGAACGCGCTCACGGGCAAGCTGTCGTTCGAAACTGAGCACCGGGGAGCGGGATCCTGCGAGCTCGCCCTCGACTTGCAGCGCAATATTCATCGTATCAGCGTACAGACTAGAGCGCTGCCGGCGAAAACTGTGGTAGCGCTGCTGAACCTGCCCTTCGAAAGCGATACAGGTCGAGTGCACGGCCAGGTCGCGTTGGTGCTGCGACCCGATGCCAAGGCTCCCGAACTGACCGGAACCGGTAGATTGCAGCAGGTAGCACTGCGACTCGCCCCTGACGCGCCAAGTTTCACGGGCATATCGGGTCGCCTCCGCTTCGATGAATCGATGGTGATCTTCGAGGGCCCAACCGGTTTCTTCGGGCAGCTACCCATAACCGTCGTCGGGTCCATCGACTTGTCCAAAGACTACAATCTGATTGGTTTCGTGCGTCGGGTAGCGATCAGCGACGTGCTCAAGACGTTTCGAGTGGAGTCTCCGATTCCTGTCCATGGGAGCGTCAAGGCAGAGGTTCGCATGCACGGCCCACTGGAGAGTCCGCTTCTCACTGGAGCTGCGATTTCAGTCGGAGCTCCCTGGAGAGCGGATCGAATTCCTCTGCGAAATGCCCGGGCAGACTTCCAGCTTGATACGCGTTCAATGGAACTGCAGATTGCCGCAATGGAAGCGACGCTTCAGGATGGCGGTCAACTTAGCGGCCATGGTGTACTGAAACTGGCTGCGAACGGTGCTGTGACCGCCTCGTCAATTCGGGATACCGAAGCAAACGAGTCATCGTCTCCGGTTGCAGTGAACGATTCCAGAACAGAGCGAGATCCTGCAACACAGGAGCCGTCTGTTCAGCTGGCGCTGAACCTTCGCGGTGCCCACGCTGGCCCCTTGTTGGCGAGGTATCTCCATGAACCCGGCAAGCAGGGCACCGTTATGGACCCTATTGGCCGCCTGTCTGCGGAGCTGACGGTTTCAGGTCCGTTGAGCGAGGCGGAACTCAACTTGCGGTGGCGTCTGGTGGGCACTGCGCCACCAGAGGCATCGCAGACGGTTGCGTCTTGCGGGGCGGAAGCACCCACACCGAATGCGAAGCTCTATGGAGCGGCCTCCGGAACGCTCCGGATGCCCCTGGTTGCTCGACATACCAATGCGAATATCGATATCAATACAGGTACCGGTGCTCGTGCGCCAGCTCCAGCTCCAGCGCCAGTTCCAGCTCCAGCTCCTCCTCGTACTGCTGTAACTGGGAATACCAGTACGGATCCGGAGCCTCAGCGCCTTCGTTTCACCCTAGACGCCTATGGTATCGACCTGCGTCGTCTAGCATGGCGACCGGAATGGACGACTGCTCCCAAGGCACTGCTGGACACGCGTCTTTCCGCGGATGTAACGCTGCAACAACCGAAGCGCTCTACAGCCGACGCCGCACAACGCCAACAGGCTCCTTGCGTAGAAGCGTTTCTCGACGTGAGACGCTTGCAGCTGAACGAGTTCGGCTATACGCGTCGTCTTGCGGGAAAACTGCGCTTTCATCCTGACGAGGGTGTGCAGTTCCAGGCGCTTCCGCATGAGCACAGCTCAGCGCAACGCAGCGCTGCTTCGACTCTGCAGCCAGGAAGCGACGAACTCCAAAAGCTACCTGTTTTCCTCAGCGTTCAACTGGACCCGAGTTTCCGACGTGATCTGGCGGTGCATCTTCGTCGTGATCGTTTCCGTCTTGATGTTTCGTACCAGGAAAACAGCCGCTTCGAAGCATGTCTCGAAAATATGCCCATCGAAGAGTTGCTCGGCCCCGATTACGGGGCTGGTGGCCTCGTTGAAGCCACCTTGTCCGTTGACCTGCAACAGGAGCGTGGCACGGGCTCGTTTGCCCTCCGTGATGCGTATTTTCGTCAGTTTCGTTGCCGGGCGTTCGCCGGTGAGCTCTTCTGGCTCGATAAGACAGTGTTTCTGCAGAACAGCGTGATCCAGCAAGCGCGTTCCGAATACCACATTGAGGGCGTCTACTCGTCCAGCAATGTTGCCGTGGGGTCAGCTGCGTCAACGCTGCCCAGTTGGCAGACCAAGATCGTGATTCCTCGCGGGGATATCGCGGAGCTCGCCTGTCTCGCCCAGGCGGTGAACGGGCAACTGGACCCAACGATCCTCTCGTATTGGGAAATTCCCCCGCATCTCTCTCTGGAGGAGCAGATTCTCTGGTTTGCAGACTATCTCTGTCAGAGCGCTGATGTGTCTCCCGACGATTTTCTCAATGACGATCGCACACTGCCGCGAAGGGCAGAGCCCGGGAGCAGCGCTTCCCCTGCTGGCGACGCAAGCGCCGGTGCCGTCATCTCAGCTGACGGCAGGCGAGCACAGCGGAAACGACCTCTGAAGCCACCGAGTCTCGCTGACTTGCGCGGAAGCTATCGGGGCACCATCTCCATGAGCAGCGGTGCAGAGCGACTGGCCTTTGACCTCAACGGCGAACAGTGGGCCATCGGGCCGCACGAACTCGGTACGATGTGTGCTCGCGGGGGCATCCATCGAGGAATCATTAACCTGGAACAGTTATCGTTTCAGGTGGCGTCTTCGTCGGGGGCTATGGTCCATCTCAGTGGCACTGCCGACCCAGCGGGAGCCTTACACGCGAACCTACATCTAGCCAAAGTTCCGCTGCACCTGCTCTCTGACTACGGACTGGCACCGGTTCGTCTCACCGGAGTGCTGCACTCGTCAGCAGAACTAGCCGGCACGGTTCGGGATCCGACACTCCATGTGAAAGGTCTCTGGCAGGAAGCATCGCTGAATGGTCTTCGGTTGCGGGACCCGCAGGCCGAGCTGCGCTGTGACCTCGGACGCTGTCGTGTCCGCGCTACCGCAGCTGTTCCGGTTCAGCAGCGCAACTGGGGTCCGGTGCGCCCCAGTTGGCGCTTCTGGAAACGCCCTAGGCCCAGTGTCGCGCAACAACGCTGGCTGGACGGCAGCGAAACCTCTACAGCGAAACCGGGAGCATCCCGAGCGGCTTCTTCAGATGCTGCTGCTGCTGCTGCTGCAATGACGCTTCACGGGAGTATGCCTTTGAGCGGCGTTCGTCTTGAGGGGTCGCTTCCGATTCGACTCGCTCATGTGCTGGAGCGTCTCTTGGACCCGCGGATACCTCTGACGGAACGCTTTACCACGTTCTCGTTGCACGACCTGCTCGTAGCGACAGACGCGAGCGAGTCGATGCAGATTGATGTGCAGGTGAAACGCAGTGGTGCTGCGCTTGTCGCAGCTTTTCTTCCTCAGGTGCCCGTTGCAGGCGGCAGCGCTGACCTGCGGATTCGTTTACGCGGAGCGCCGCTTCAGCCCCAGGTTACCGCTCGATGTAGTCTATCGGATGTGCGAATCGCCCCGCCGGACCTGGAAACACCCATTGAGAGCGTGTATGGCGAGGTCGAGCTTCGCGACTGGATGCTGCACGTCCACTCGATGACTGGCCTCGTCCAGGGTCGTGTGTGGTCGCTCAAAGGCGTTCTTCCTGTATGGACGCCAATGACGAACTGGGACGCCAGTCCCAGCGACGCGGAGAACGTACGAGAACCCGAACCGCTTACGTTGCAGCTGGAGAACCTGCCAGTGCATCTGCGGGATCGCTATCACGGCAGGGCAACGGGTCAGGTCACCGTTCATGGCACAGCGCTGCAACCGGTACTGCGGGGCTCGCTGACCCTCCACGATGGCTCGATCATGTTATTGCCGGGATCCTCGAATCGAAATACCCAGCGAATAACGAATGCAAACAGTAGTAGTGGTGGTAGCATTAGTAGTAGTAGTGGTGGTGGTGGTGTTGGTAACAGCACTACTACTACTACCAGCAGCAGTAGCAACAGCAGCAGTACTAGTACTAGTAATGGTAACGGCAGTAGCAACAATACGACGCCGCTGCGCCCGGATAACGAACTCGACATGCGCACCTACGAGTCGGATGAGAGTTTTATGAATCCTTTTCTGGAGCTCGTCGAGCAAGGTTTCCCAGACATTGTCTTTGAAGAGTTTCGATTGCGTTTGGGGTCGCGAACGCGGGTCGTTTTCCCGCTGGTGCTCAGCCTGCATCTGCAAGGAGACGTCGACCTGAACGGACCGCTCAGTGACTTGCGACCGAGCGGCTCGTTTCGCATTCTCGACGGGTCACTCAATTTGCTTACCAACCGCTTGTACCTCATTCGATCGGTTCCCAACTCGGTGAGTTTCAGTCCGGATGCTGAGCAGGGCGCGCCGCTGGACCCCCTGCTACACGTCTCGTTATCCGATCGTCGCAAGTATACAGTTCGTCTGCGAAACGTACGGGCAAGCAAATGGGAGAGCGCACTTGAGGTGCTGGACGCCCAGGGTGTTCCCCTGGAACGGAGTCAACTGGTAGCGATGCTCAATGAGCGTCTCGGGAACGTTTCTGCAAACCTGCAACTGCGAAATGGTGGCTCCTTGGCGCTTCGATCCCTGCTGAACACGTATACCGTCGGGGGCTCGCTTGGACGTGGTGGTGGTACGCTCTGGCGCCTCAGTCCGAACGTGACGGCACGACCCGAGAGCACAGCGCTGCCCGGCACCGGCTTGCTGTCAGAGCAACTCGGAGTGTATGGTGAACTTGAGAGTGGTCGCTTTGTTTTGTCATTTTCGCGCGATATGCAAGGTTTGGGGATCACGTCGATCTCCTATCGACCGTGGGAGCGTTTCAAGATGGAGTACGAGAAGCGGGAGACCGGCGAGCAGCACCTGGAAGCGAAGATCTACCTCAGAGGCGCCAGTGATGATTAGAGGCACTGGCTGGGGCCGAGCACCGCCACCNNCNCCAGCACCGCACTGGTTTGGTTTCATTACGAGCGCACGAAGATTGTCGAGTGTTTCTTTCCAGTGCAGGCGGTCTCGGGACGTAAGCGCCAACCATATCAGTGTCGTGAGCAGTGCCTTGCTGGCAACTTTGGCTGGAGGACGAGCGGCAGAAATGCCGGCTTTTGCGGGCAAAGCAAGCAGTTCTGGTGTATTCAAAGACGGTGCCAGGAGCAGGTACATGCTCTAGTGATGGTCTAAACTCGTTTCAGATGAACATGGAACACTGAACGTTTCGCTCTGTTCCAGCCTGGAGCATTTGTTTCGGAATGTGTTGGTATGAATAGCATGGCATTCGAGCTGGAATCAGACTGGCTTGATTCTTCACATGTAGGTATAGGATTTTGCGGGGTCGTTCATTCGGGGTGACCCCTTCGATGCTTTGCCTATGGTACGCGTTACGTCACCAGAATCATGACAATTGGTGACACTTCCAAACGAAATTCGTGAAATAAGCACTATGCTCATTCATTGCATACGTATAGGTTCACGATTCAACCCGTTTCTTGATACGGACCATGATCAAAATATGCATGCTTCAAGCTTTCGACCTCTACGTTTCAAAGCTACTCGCAGGTGCAGCAACGCAGGCCGCCGAACTGCCGAGAAGCGGCAACTCGACGTCGTTCCAGGACAGTTTTTTCAAAACCTCATGCCGAACGTTCCCTGACCTTGTCGCGTCGCATCAAGAAATTCGAAGGAAGGAGCAGTCACGCCTGGTTCGTGGCCAGCGACGGAACCGCATTCGACAACAGCAGCGTGATAGCACTCGCGTGTCACGCTCCCCAGAGCTTCCGTCGGTACAGATTGCATGGAAACGAGCCTTGGAAACGGACTTGAGTCATCGCAGTGATCGCTTTCTCTGGGGAATCCGTCATCGTTTTGCAGGAAGCGTGCGTAGATGGATCGAAGTCTCTCTACTTGTTCTCGTAAGGCGATGCTGCTTCCGGTGCTTATTTCATCATGGACCACAGCATCGTACTCAACACATGCTTCGTTGAATAGAGCAGCATGCGCTGGTATCTGCTGCGGACATGGTACTCGACGAATGAGCATCGCTCCAGAGAAGCAACCCCTGAACGTTGGGTATGGCGTCAGGCGCAGAGACGCAGCAGAGCGCATGGACGGGAGTCGTCGGTGCCCAACGACGTCATGTACGGAGCGGTGAAGTAGGTGTTCGCAGGCCACACAGAGTCGTTCTTGGAGAAGCATCTCTGGCGGACACGTATCTCTAAGCACCTGAACAAATCCAAGCGTCAACGCGACGACGGGCGCACCCAAGCTCTGAACCCAAAACATGAAAGCGCCAGTCGAAACGTAGATCACAACGAACGTCGACGCATTCAATACGTCGCCACCAGCCAGAAAAGTAAAAGCATACGAACTTGAATGTTGGTATGAACATCTTTCGCTACTGCAGAGAACGGAGCTGGATGAAAAAAGAGAGGCATCTGGAATGAACGCTCGCGACAAGAGAAGGGTACCAGAAGCAGTCGCAGACCCCAGCGCCCAAATCTGGTGTTGATGACAATGGAAGGAGACACAAACCTTCGTATGGACGCCCGAGTCAGCATAGTGGGATCATTGTACTCTATGCTGACGCAGGTAGAGTTGGAATGACATGCTTTGACCTGCGTCCGTGTACACGTGGCTGCTTAGGTGCATCCGTACGTCGGTGCGACATGGTGTAACNCACACACACACACACACACACACAAGGCGATAACGACCCAGCGCTTGGCGACTTGTCTTATGCGCCATGCATCTGACATGCCCTAATCTCTTCGAGTCTGCNTCGGTGCGTACACTGCCGCATGAGGAACAGTCGCATTCGCCTAGACACTCGCAATGTCATCGTTGCGACACTTGCGCCGCGTTTCGGATCACGTCCTNATCAGAGAAGCGTTGGATGCAGTAACGAAAACGCTGGACTCAACAGCACCTGTTAGCTGCTCATGTTCATAGCCAACTCGAATGCACCAGGTTCAGTAGCGTACGCTTCGATACCTGCATCGCAAGCCATGCACACACACACTTGTCTTCAGACAGAATGGTCATGCGCCCGACGAAGTGCCTCCCGTAACCCAGCAATCACACGCCCAGCATCTGGCCCTGCACCGAATACAGCAGAGCCAGACACCAGAACATTGCATCCTGCCTGAGCAGCAGCGTCTGCGGTTGTCAGGCCGATACCACCATCCGCTTGAATATCAAGGAGCGGATATCGTTCGCGAAGAAACCGCACCTTGGGTAGACATTCAGGCATGAAGCTTTGCCCACCGTGTCCAGGCTCAACGGTCATAATCAGAACCATATCAACTGCGGCTGCGTCTACCAGCGGAAGCACAGCCTCAACTGGGGTACTCGGGCGAAGGGCCACGGCTGGTCGCGCCCGTAACGCTCGAACACGCTCGCAGAGTGCCAGCGCCATGCGCAGACCGTCTTCTCCAAACACCTCGTAGTGGAAGGTGCAGCCCAGGTTTGGAGCTGGGCCCTGGTTATCGCCGTTGACGCGGGCGAACTGCTCGATCCAGAACACCGGTGCGGTGGTCATAAAGTGGCAGTCCAGAAACACTTGTTGGCCGACGGCTTGTCGGAGACCCTGGAAGACAACAGGCCCGAGTGTCAAGTTGTCGACAAAGTGCCCGTCCATGACGTCCACGTGCAACCAGTCGGCCCCGGCGTCGAGCACGCGTTTCGCCTCAGCTCCGAGGTTGCCAAAGTCACAAGAGAGCAACGACGGTGCAACGATGGTCGCTAGAGGTTTAGACTGCATCTTCTCGTTGACTGCAAAAGGGAGGCAGCACCAGTGCTTTCGCTGCTCGGGCTCTGCTGGTCGAGAGGAAACGCGACTCACACACGGTTTCTGGGCCTCTGCAGTGCAGCCTCGTCTCCGGAAACGGTACGCTGATGCGACCGGGCAACCGAGTCGAGCGAGTCGGCGTTCGCGTCTGCGGTAGCTCCAGCAACGGCAAAAGCAGCAACCTCAGGAACGAGGATGCAAGCAACGTTGCGTATGTTGAGGCCGTCTACAGGTTGGATTTTTGCACGATACTTGTTCACAGTCGGGTTGATGCGTGGCGGGTTTCAGGTGCCGCACGACTTGGGTGTTGGCATATGCTTCGGGGAATCTCAGCAGCATCGAAACAACGTGCGTGTTTCAGTTCCTGGGGAAACTTAACAGAGCTGATAAAAAAGCACTGCTGGTGACGGAGTGTTGCGGTATTCGCCCTCCTGGTGTCGAGGTCGGCAAATGCCGCACCATAGTGTTGTGCGAAGCGACTGCATGCTCGACGAAAGCGTTGCGTATCGTCGGATGCTGAGAACGGCATGAGGCTGCCAAGTCAGCGGTGTGTCGCTGTTGCGGCCGGTGTCGTGCGCTTGGGGTTGGCATCCCGGCTTTTGGACGACATCTGCACCAGTTGAGCGGATACACTGAAAGACCGGTCGCACGCTGGTTTTGTTTGCAAGTGCAACGAGCGTGGTGTCGGTGGAGCGTTATGCGCTCCTATCTCGATGCAGGGGCTCCTTCTTCAGAAAAGCGGTAAGCAGCATAAAAAACTGAGTGAACGAGGCGATCACTGGAGGCCCTAGCACACCTTTCCAGCTTTGGACGCTTTACGAGGGGCTTTTCTTATCGACATGTGCAGCAGCTCCCTTGCGGACGATAAACAGAACGACTTGGCGGAACGGCGACAGATTCATGTTCACGAAAGCGGAAACGTACCACCCCTGCATCAAGTTCTCCAG
>JGI24721J44947_10013148_pt1 | contig 10105 bp, 8 predicted proteins | sample YelNatPaOPGAMG01_FD_44947 | JGI IMG/M metagenome (IMG submission 44947) | reverse complement strand
ACTTCAAGGGATAAAGGAGAGGGGGGATTCGATCCCCCCAATGAGCAGGCGGCTCGGTCGGTCATGGGTGATCATGTGAAGGGGGTCCCTGGGGTGGTGATCTCAGCACCCCAGGGACGTTCGGGGAAGACGATTGCAAGCCTCGCTTTAAGTGGTATCCTTACCACCGATGGTCTGTGTGTTCAACCCTTCAAGAAGGGCCCCGATTACATTGATCCTTCATGGCTCGGAGCAGCCGCAAAAAGGAGTTGCCGGAACCTTGACCTGTTCCTCATGCCGGAAGACGTCGTGAGGGCAGCCTATAGCAGGGCTTGTCGAGGAGCGGATGTGGCGGTCGTGGAAGGAGCAATGGGGCTCTATGACGGCCCGGAAGATAATGGTGTGGGAAGTACCGCACACCTGGCAAGACTCTTGGGATTGCCGGTCATCCTGGTGGTCAACACCACCCGAATGACCGGCAGCATAGCCGCCATGGTGGGCGGCTACCAGCGGTTTCAAACGGATATCGAGATCGCTGGAGTGATCCTTAACAATGTTGCAGGCCCCCGGCACCAGAAAAAGCTCACGGAGGCTGTCGAGAGGCACTGCGGAATACCGGTGGTGGGAAGCATCCCCCGATATGGGGAAATGGACATGGAACAGCGGCACCTAGGTCATGTGCCCTTTGGGGAAAGAGGGGGGGGCGAAGCCATCATCGCAGGGATTTGCGAGAGGCTGAAACCCCGCCTCGATGTGGAGCACATACTCAGGATCGCCGCATCCGCCCAAAGCCCAAAGCGGATGGGTGTTGAACCACAAGAACCCCATCCTCAGGCAAAAGCGGTGATCGGAGTGATTCGGGATAGCGCCTTCAACTTCTATTACATCGAGAACTTGGAAGCCCTCGAAAGGGCAGGGGCACAGCTCCGATTCATCGATTCTCTCAAGGATCGGCTGCCGGAGGTGGACGGTCTGTATATCGGGGGAGGATTTCCCGAGTTCTTCCTGAGGGAATTGGAAGCCAACCAAGGGCTGAGGGAGGATATCGCCCATGCCGTTGAAAAAGGCCTCCCTGTCTACGCGGAGTGCGCCGGACTGATGTATCTCAGCCGGGCCATCTCGTGGCGCGGCGAGAGACGGGAGATGGTGGGAGCAATCCCGGCAGAAGTGGAGTTGACCGATCGACCGCAAGGACACGGGTATGTGGAACTGCAAGTGGTCAAAGCCAATCCCCTGTTTCCCACCGGAATGCGTCTGCGGGGTCATGAGTTTCACCATTCACGATTGGTCAAGGCCGAGAAGCTGGAGTTTGCCTATCACTTGAACCGGGGCCACGGCGTGGAACACAAAGCGGACGGGATCATCTACAAGAATATGTTGGCCGCCTATACCCATTTGCATGCGCTGGGCACGCCGGAGTGGGCCCCAGCCTTCGTCTCCCTATCGGAGCGGGCCCGAACGGGTGGACGCATGATATGGGCATCATAAGCAATCCATAAGTAAAGAAAAACTAAAACGTGGAGGTATGGAAAGACCATGGCGAAGAAGATGCTGGGTGGAATCGAAATAGAAATTGACGAGGACGGTTTTATTCAAGAGCCCCAGAAGTGGAGCAAAGAGGTAGCAGAGGACCTGGCCAAAGAGGAAAGCAGTGTCACCCCGATGACGGAGGACCACTGGAAGCTGGTAAACTATATTCGCCAGTACTATCTTGATTTTGAAACCGCCCCTGCCATTCGAATGCTGTGCAAGAAGACGGGCTTCGATCTCAAAAAGATCTACGAGCTGTTCCCGAAGGGCCCGGCGGCAGGCGCCTGCAAAGTTGCCGGCCTTCCGAAACCTACGGGGTGCGTATAAGGTCAGCGAATACCGCTCATAAAAAACCCCTCTTCACAGTCAATGGCAAAGCGGATTCCCTGCGGTTGCTTGAAGACTTGTGAAGGGATCCGGAAATCCAAGACTTAGCTTTGGCCGAACGGCCAAAGCTAAGTCTTGTTATTGTTTTTCAAAAGGCTCTTGAAATTAAAGGGGGATCCTGTGGATTACCTCGCTCTGGTGGCAACATATTTCTCCTATGTGTTTGTCGTTGCGGCATATTACATCAAGGTACAAAAGTATTTCAAGATGCCGCAGAATCTGCGGTGGGAGCTCTACCCCATTCCCCACGAGAAGAATTTCAAATACGGGGGCTCCTATTTCGAGGAGATTGAGTGGTGGAAAACCCCCCGTCATAAGAACACCTTCCGAGCCGTGCTGACCGTGATAAAGAAGTACCTCTTCATGGGGTCATACTTCGAGAAGAAACGAAGTTACTGGTTCGGGCTTTACCCCTGGCATATGAGCTTCCTGCTGATCGTTCTCTTCGATGGATTGATCCTGATCGGGGCAATTTTCATCAAGGTCGGGGGCTGGGCTATCAGCGGCTCAGCGGGCGGAGGGGGCGAATTCCTCTATTATTTCACCTTGGTGATCGGCCTCACCAGCTTCGGTCTGGGCTGCTTGGGAAGCCTCGTGATGCTTCTCCAGCGTACCCTCGATCGGGACCTGAGGGAATACGCTGTGCCACAAAATTATTTCAACTATCTCTTCTTCCTGGGCATGTTTGCCACCGGATGGGTTTCATGGATCGTAGGCGATGCCACGTTCACCGGCTTCCGTGAGTTCTGGGTGGGGGTGATCTCTGCCAAAACAGTTGAAGGCGTGGGATCATGGGAATATGTTCACATCATCTTCTTCTCCGCCTTTCTCATCTATCTACCGCTTACCCGCTCGACCCACTATATTACCAAGATCCTCTATTTCTTCTGGGTTCTCTGGGGCGATAGGCCCAATCTGGGCACGGGGGAGGACGATCCAAAACTGAAGGAATACCTGAGCTATGAACCATCATGGTCTGCGGCCCACTATCAAACGGGCAGAACATGGGCCGAACGGGCCACTCGTCTCCCTGAGAAAGAATCCGCCAAGAAAGAAGCGAACAAGGGCAAATAGATGGCACGAAAAAGAGTGAAACTCCGCGATATCAGCAAGAAGCCAGACAAAGTTCTACTACCGATCAACATTGATGAGCTTGAACCTCTACCCGCCGGTTGCGGGGGAGTAGAGAAGATCACCCCCCTGACCGACGAACAAAAGTCGAGATGGGAACATTCCCTTGACGGCATCTCCGCCCTGAATTTGCCTAAGCCACAGAGCAAAGAGGAAGAGGAACAGCTTGTGAAAAAGTTCCTCGAGGGGCTGGAAAAACTCCTCTCAAAAGAAGATAACTGGACCTTCCTCCTGCCCCTGAAGATGTCTCTCGAATACTGCGGCAAATGCTTGGCCTGCAATGAAGCCTGTCCCATCTTCGTCTCCAGCGGACGCCAAGATATCTACCGGCCGACGTACCGCTCGGAAGTACTGCGCCGCATCGTGAAGAAATACTCTCGGCACGGCAAGGCAATGCTCCCCGGATTCACCGATGGCGATATCGAGTTGAATTGGACGACCATCGCCAGGCTCGCCGAACTCGCCTATCGGTGCACCCTCTGCCGCCGCTGTGCCCAAGCCTGCGTACGAGGGGTGGATAACGCCCTCATCAACCATGAGCTGAGGAAACTCCTCAGTGCCGAGATGGGGATCGCCGCCGAGGCCCTCCATACCAAGGGCACCGTTCAGCAATTGAACGTGGGGGCCAGCACCGGCATCAATCCCCGCGCCTTTGCCGATATCGTGGAGTTCATGGAAGACGACATCGAGGAGAAGCTCGGCAGACGCATCAAAATCCCGGTCGATAAGAAAGGGGCGGAGATCCTGCTCGTCCATAATTCCGGTGAGTACGTTTCTTGGATGCAGAATCCGGAAGCCTTTGCGATCATCTTCGAGGTTGCCGGAATCGACTATACCCTTTCCAGCGAGATCGGCGGTTACGAGGGCACCAATTACGGAATATGGTACGACGATCTTCAAGCCGCCCGGATCTTCCTCAAGCACATCCAGGCCGCCAAGGAACTGGGGGTGAAGAAGATCGTGACCGGCGAGTGCGGTCATGAGCATAAGGCGATGCTCGTCATCGGCGATAGGCTCCTGAGCAAAGACATGTACGTGCCCCGCGAGAGTTGCTTCCCGCTTCTGGAACAGATCGTCTTCAGCGGCAAACTGAAGCTGGACCCCAAACGGAACGATTTCCCGGTCACGCTCCATGATCCCTGCAACTTCGTTCGGGCTATGGGAATCGTGGAGCCGCAGCGGAGGATCCTCCGGCATATCGCCCCTCAGTTTCGGGAAATGACCCCCCACGGCGTCAACAATTACTGTTGCGGCGGCGGGAGCGGCTTCGCTGTCATGTCGCCCTCCAAAGGATTCGTGGATTGGAAGATGAGCATCTCCGGGCGGATGAAGGTCAAGCAAATCCTCGAGGCCTTCAAGGATAATCTGGGCCCGGATAAGCACAATTACGTTTGCGCGCCGTGCTCCAACTGCAAGGGGCAAATCCGTGACCTGATTGCCTATTATCACCTCAGAGAGAAATACGGAATTTACTATGATGGTTTGGTGGAGCTCATCGTCAATGCCATGACCGAAATGAAGAAGCCTTACATCGAGTGGGAATAGGAAGGGCTCACCTCACGGCCGGGGGCCGGCGCGGAGCTTCTTCCGAGAACACTGCCGAAAGCAAGGAAATATACGTGCGGAGATAGCCGATGCCGCGCATCCTCCAGAGCAAAAACCTCGCCACACGTTTTCAAATACTGGTGGAGATTGCGGCCAATCAGCCCACGGTGCATCAAAAGGTCATCGCCGAGAAAATCGGCGTAACCCCCCAGGCCGTCTCCGATTATGTGGCCCAGCTCCTCAAGGATGGACTCATCGTATCCAACGGCCGCTCCCGATATACCATCACCAAAGAGGGAGTGGACTGGGTCCTCTCGATGACCCGGGAGATCAAAGAGTACTGCGCCTTCGTGGAAAAGGCCATCACCAGCATGTCCGTTTGCACGGCGATCGCCGAGGAAAGGCTCTCACAAGGACAGACCATCGGCCTCCGGATGCATGATGGGCTCCTCTGGGCAGGAAAGCCGGAGGGCGGCAACGCGCACGGCGTAGCGATCGCCAACGCCGAACCCGGCGAAGATGTGGGGGTTTCCAATATCGAAGGCATCGTCGCGCTGGAACCCGGACGGGTTACGATAGCCCGCGTGCCCCCGATCGATAAAGGAGGTTCCGCCGGCATCGATCTCTCCAGACTCAAAAAAATAATTTCCCAGCCGGGGATGATCATCGGCGCCATCGGACTGGAGGCCCTGAGCGCCCTCCGGAGGATCAACGAGAAACCCCAGTATTTCTACGGCGTCGAAGAGGCGGTCATCGAGGCGGCGTTCTCCGGCCTCTCCTCGATCGTTGTTTGTGTGGATAGTGAGGTGCCCGGATTGATCCGGCGGCTCGAAAGTGCAAACCTCGAATACCTGATCACCGACCTCAGCCCGGGCCAGAAATAGCCATCTCCCCCGAGTACACCCCCAACCCTCCAGAATACGTTTGACATCCTTCGGGGAATTGGACTAGCATCTATATGGTTTCCAATGGAAACCCACTTCTTCGCATCATCGAAAAGGAGTTAGAGATGGCTGAGGCCAAGATCGGGGTGATCGGCGGAACAGGCCTTTACGAGATCGAGGGGATGAAGCATGTGCAGGAAATAAAGGTGCAGACCCCTTTCGGTGATCCGAGCGATGCGATCATCGTGGGCACACTGGAGGGGACGAACATCGCCTTTCTCCCCCGGCACGGGCGGGGGCACCGCATCAATCCTTCCGAGTTGCCCTCCCGGGCGAACATCTATGCGCTCAAATCGCTCGGTGTGGAGTGGATCATCGCCATCAACTCGTGCGGCAGCTTCAAAGAAGAACTCAAACCGCGCGATCTAGTGATCCCCGATCAGATCATCGACCGAACGCGGGGAAGGATCAGCACCTTCTTCGGGAAGGGAATCGTGGTTCACATCCCGTTCGCCGAACCCTTCTGTCCCGTCCTGAGCACGGTGCTCTACGATGCGGCCCGCGCCGTGGGGGCCAGGGTTCACAAAGGGGGCACCTTCATCGCGATGGAAGGGCCGCAGTTCTCCACCAAAGCCGAATCCCGCCTCTACAAATCGTGGGGCGCGGATATCATCGGCATGACCGTTCTCCCGGAGGCCAAACTCGCCCGTGAGGCAGAGATCTGTTATGCCACACTGGCCTGCGTGACCGATTACGATTCATGGCACGAATCGCTCGATCCCGTCCGGATCGAAGAAATCTTGGCCATACTGGCCGAAAACGTGGGGCGGGCGAAAGCGATCATCCGGCTCGCCGCCGGCCGCATCCCGAAAGAGCGCAAATGCGAGTGCGCCGGCGCCCTCGCCACGGCCATCGTGACTGCGCCGGAGATGATCCCGGCGCAGGTCAAAAAGGATTTGGAACTCTTGATCGGGAAATACGTGAAATAATCAAGATCGCCATCGACCCGAGAGGGAAGAGCACGCACGCCCTGAGCCTTCTTTAGAAGGGATCGGAGTACAAAACCAATCAAGGTGAAATGTTGAAACCAAAACCTTTTGCGCCCCGAGGCCTGGCCACCGCCATCGGCAGCATGCCCCATACCGATCCCGCAGAAGCGGGATCGGTGATCCGAAGATTCCTGCCGGATATCCCCGTATGGCCGCAGTTGCCCCGGCGCTCCTTCCGCGAGAATATGTACGCCCAGTACAGCGAGACCCTGCCGGGCATCGTGATCGAAGACGAGCACATCTCCATCGACCGTTCCAAGGACCTTTCAGAGGGGCTGGAAAGGCTCTATACTGCCTATTTGGAAGGGAACCTCGATGCATCCGCCATCAGCCCGGACTACGCGGCCGGCCTTCACTGGTTCTTGCATCAGAAGTTCGATTCGGCAACGGCTGTGAAAGGGCAGGTGACCGGCCCGGTAAGCTTCGGACTGGTGGTCACCGATGCGCACCGCCGACCGATCCTTTACGATGAGACGCTCGCGGATGCCATCGCCAAGCACCTCCGGCTCAAGGCCGCATGGCAGCAAAGAGAGCTCCGCAAGCTCTCGCCGAATACGATTATCTTCATCGATGAGCCATATCTGGCTTCCCTCGGATCGGCCTTTGTGGCCCTCTCCAACGACACGGTCATCCGCCTTCTCAACGAGGTACTAGGGGGATTGGAAGGGCTCAGGGGCATCCATTGCTGCGGCAACACCGATTGGTCCGTGCTCATGAGCACCCAAATCGACATTCTGAACTTCGATGCCTATACCTACGGTGAATCGCTGGCCCTTTACCCCGCCGAACTCGACGGCTTCCTCCGGCGGGGCGGGATCATTGCTTGGGGAATCGTGCCGAGCGATGAAGCGGCGCTGGCAAACGAGTCGGTGCCGGCCCTGCTCGACCGCCTCGAAAGGCTCATGAGGGCTCTCGTGCAGAAAGGCATCAGCTTCGATCTGCTCCTCGAGCAGAGTCTCGTCACCCCGTCGTGCGGGCTGGCATCGCTCTCGAGCGCCGGTGCCGAAAGAGCGCTCGAGACGGTCTACAGACTGTCCAGCGAGTTTCGCAAGAGACTCCGATAGACGCATATTCAAAAGGAGGAAAGGATGAACAAAAAACAAAAGAACGCATGGCGGAAGCATCGGATCAAGAAGAAGAAATTTGAGGAGCGCCTCAAAGCGGCCAAGGCGGGAAAAGCGCCTTCCACTTCCAAATGAAAAGGTTCCCCCTCAGAGGGAGCCCACAGGTATGGATTTTGAGATCATCGGCATCGGCTCGGCCCTTGTGGACATCACCGTCCATGTGAGCGAATCGTTCCTCGAGGCCGAAGGATTGCCCAAAGGGGGAATGACCCTCATCGATGCCGGTCGCGCCCGGGAATTCCTGAACAAGTTGCCGGCAGACGAGAGGGAACTTTCCCCCGGTGGAACCACCGCGAACGTGATGGCGGCATTTGCCCATTGCGGCGGCAAACCGGCATTCGTCGGAAAGGTGGGGAGGGATTGGCTGGGGGAATACTTCAAACGGGAAACAGAGCGCACGGGAGTGGCTTTCGTCGAACTTCGTTCGGAGAAGACGCCCACCGGCTCCGCTTTCACCTTCATCACGCCCGATGGCGAGCGCACGTTCGCCACCTATCTGGGAGCCGCCGCCGAACTCTCTCCGGCCGATCTACCTCCGGATCTCTTTCGTCGCGCTCCCCTTCTTCACATCGAAGCCTATCTCGTGGTCAACCGCGAGCTAATGGATTATCTCTTGATAACAGGCAAGGCAAACGGTCAGAAGATTTCCATGGACCTATCCTCCTTCGGGGTGGTTCGAGAGAATCTGGACTACTTCGAGAAGATCTCCAGAACCTATCTCAGCATCATCTTCGCCAATGAAGACGAGAGCCTTGCTTTCACCGGCCTTGCGCCCCGCGATTCTCTGGACGTGTTCTCCCGCCTCTGCGAGATCACTGTGGTCAAAGAGGGCGCCAACGGCTCGTACCTTGCCCGACGGAATCATAAGGTGTACCTCCCCGCAAAAAAAGTGTGGGTTGAAGATACCAATGGCGCCGGCGATGCCTATGCCGGCGCCGTGCTGTACGGACTCAGCCGGGGGATGAGCATCTCCGCCTGTGGCCGACTCGGCACCCAGGCGGGAGCCTTGATCGTCAGCCAGAAAGGCGCCCGCGTGACCGAGGATCGTGCCCGAATCCTGCGGGATTTTGCCTGCGCCATGGATACACTCATGATCCGGCGTTTGGAGGCGGGGAGCCTCACCCCCGAGATGGTCGCCGCCGCCGGAAGAGAAGTGGCCGATTTCCATGCCGCCGCCGAAAGATGCCCCAACGGCGATACGATCCTCGAATCCCTCCGTTCCCACATCCGCAAGAATTTCACCCAGATGGAAGCCTGCGTGGGCATTACCCTCTCGGGGGAACAGCAACAGGCCATCCGGGATTATGTGAACACTTTCCTTCGAACCTATGAAAGGTTCTTCGAAAGCCGGGCCCGCGAAGGCAGGCTCATCGCATGCCACGGGGATCTTCACATGGAACATATCGCCCTCGGCGACCGCATTACCATCCTCGAGTGCCTCGAGTTCGAGCGAAGCTTCCCCTATAGCGACGCCGCAATGGACGTGGCCTTCTTGGCCATGGATCTCGATTACCACGGGCGTTCGGATCTGGCGACGGCCTTCCTCGATGCCTATGCGGAACGCTCGGGGGACGACCTGATCTACGACATGGTCCCCTTCTACAAGGTGCTCCGCGCTTGCCAGAGAGCGGCCCTGATCAGTGTCCGTCTGGAGAACCCGCACCTCAGCGAAGACGAGCGAAAATCCGTGATTGCCACGGCAAGGAAATATTTCTCCCTTGCCGAGTCATACACCCGCACGAAGAAGAACCCAGCCCGTTAAGATCACGGCCCCTCAGGGCCGAGACCAAGAGCTTCGAACAAGGAGGGGTGATGCCGGAGCTTCCCCCGATCATACGCGCCTTAATGGATGGCGAGGCCTATCCGGAAAAACCCCATCGCGTGGACCTCGTGCAAACGCAGATGTCCTTTGTGTTTCTCACGGGCTCGTTCGCCTACAAGATCAAGAAACCGCTCGATTTCGGATACGCCGATTTCACCACCCTTGAGAAAAGGCGTTTCTTTTGCGAACGCGAAGTGGAGTTGAATCGGCGGCTCAGCCCCACCGTTTACCTCGGAGTCGTGCCCATCACTGAAAGCAAGGGGCGGTTTGCCGTCGGCGGCCCCGGCAGTACGGTGGAATACGCCGTCAAGATGCGGCAACTTCCGATGGAACGTTGCCTGAGCCGGCTCCTCGCCCGGGGCACGGTAACCCCCGAGATGATCGAGCAAGTCGCCCGCAAGATCGCCGATTTCCACGCCCGCTCCAAAGGCGATGGGGAGATCGCCGCTTATGGCTCGGTACCCATCGTCCGCAGGAACACCGAAGAGAACTTCAACCAGACGGCGAAATACATCGGGATCACCCTCTCCCGGGAGNCCTTCGATACCATCCGAGGTTATGCGCACCAATTTTTGGAGTCGAACGCGGCGCTCTTCGAGCGCCGGGTGAAAAACGGGCGCATCAAGGATTGCCATGGAGACCTGCATTCGGAGC
>JGI24721J44947_10013135_pt1 | contig 10111 bp, 12 predicted proteins | sample YelNatPaOPGAMG01_FD_44947 | JGI IMG/M metagenome (IMG submission 44947) | reverse complement strand
TTACGATACCTGTAGACGAGTTCCGAACATCCTATACACACCATGAACTGGGATGTACACTTCAGAAAGTGGAGATGGAAAAGTGTTAGCGGAGCCCTGAAGACATAGCAAAGTACGGTCCTTTGACGGAAGAGGAAACGGAAAGGAGACCGAAAGTTCGAGGGCTACTCGCATAAGTGAATACAACTAACGGGAAGAAACCGATGGAACTCGTGAACCGGGACTTAAATGCCGCTATCAATATCCGAAAATGTGCGATGCTGGAGACGAGACCTCCAGAATGGACAAGAGAGAACTTTGTTGGACAACCTCTTGAAGTCGAACTATATGAGAGAAAGTTTGAAGCAGTAGTCGGTGGCCGGTCCAAAAAGACGGGTAGGCGTCTGCACGTCAGTTGGAGACGTCTTGTCTAGGGCGGCCCGGACGCCACTACTGTACACGGTCGGCTTCGTTCGAGTTCAGAACGGCGTTTGGCTGTGGTGTTGAATGTCGAGCGCCGATCAGCCTCCGACCCAGTCTCGAGAGCAAAACTGGTCTCAGGTCTCGAGCACTGTCGTCGAAGTTGCCCATACAGTGGACGTTCACGTTCAACCCGTGTGCTTCGTCGATCTGAGCGAGGAAATTCACGCCTTCGCGCAGCTAGAAAAGTTTGCGAAGTGTGAATCATCCGAAGTTATCATAGATCTTAATGTCCGAAATACACATCAAGCTGTTGGGGCCCTCGTTCGCTGTCTGGAGGAGCGCGGAAAGTTGCCAGCTCACTCCGGAGACTTGCTACGGCGGCAGCTCCTGGGCGCAGAGCCACCGTCACTCTTTCAACTTGCACAGCAGGGGCTTCATATGTCTAGTGGGGGAGACGTACTCGGCCACGCTTCTGGATACTGGACACATAGCATACAGGGGCCCTCTTTTATTATTGGGTATACCGAAACCCCTTTGTTGCTTAGTGACGAGGAAGCAGTAGCAGTTGCACGGCTCGCACACCCACTGAACGCTGGGGCACTCAACAACTCGCTGACACGCTTCCTAGTACTTGTACTGACGCTTGCGCACGATACACCCCAGGTTCGCCGGGCGTCCGAAATGGCACGCGTTTTCGCTTCGCTTTTCGCAGATGAAGTATTCTACGACGAAGCTGTCGAGGCGTCCGATAGAGTTTCTTTCCTGGAGGCTATCCATCGTTTCCTTGAACGGCAACGGGACGCTGCACGAGAACGCGAAGCGCTGCATCGAAGCGTTCGATTGGCGACAGCAGCCACGGTGACTTTCTTCGATGATGATAATCATGTTGATGGTGATGGCGTTGCGGAGTATCTTGGTGGTACAGATGGCGGTACCCTTTCTGGGTGCAGAACAAAAGATGTGACTATTAACGACAATTTTGGTATCATGAACGCTCGCCTCGACCGATACTTCAAAGCACAAGGATATTCGAATCTGGATACGGTGCCACGCTGGAAGTACTGGTTGGCGCTGTTCTTTCGCTTTCCGGGGGCATTGATGGCTGCAGATCTTCGCCGCCGTCTACCCCATTATCGATCCGACTGGACAGCGGAATGGAACAAGATTCACGCTCTCGGAAAGTATTTCTTCGCGAGTATTTTTCTCATATTTACAGTCACGTTGCCTGCGATTGTTTTCGGCGTTATAGCGAGTCGCACGACTCACGGAGAGATTGGTGTCATCGAGTGTCTGTTTGCCCAGGGTGTACTGGGCATTGGTTTTGCGTTCTTCAGCGCCCAGCCGCTGATGGTGAATATGGTCACTGGTCCCACCATCGTCTACATTCAAGTGCTCTATCGCTGGTCCCAGAGGCTCGGGTTCGCATTTCTNCCCTTTTTNGGATGGACNGGTATTTGGATGGGCATTTTTGTGATGTCGTATGCGATCATGAATACGTCAACACTCATACCGTACCTTGGCCGATTCACTGATGAGATTTTCCAAACCTTTATTGGAATCATTTTTATTCAATATTGGTTTACGGAATTTGTCCGAGTTACGCACACTGGCTACGAACAGGTCCTTTTATTCTTGGTGCTTTCTCTGGGAACGCTTCTGCTTGCGTTACTTCTGGTGTCTGTACGAGGCAGTTTCCTGCTACGCCCCATACTGCGATCCATTCTGGGGGACATCGGCCCCGCTCTCTCTGTTTTCATTTGGACCGGTCTGTCGTACGCGTTCGATCCGATTGATGTGCCTCGTCTGCAGATACCGGGCTCTGTTGGTTACAGCACAACGACTGGACGACCGTGGATTGTCCCACTAGGAAGTCTATCCGTCGGCTATGTATTTTTGGCCATCGTTCCCGGCTGGCTGCTCTCGCTCATCGTCTACATTGATCAACAGGTGTGTACTTATATCGTGGAACGACCGGAAAATCGCTTGCGCAAAGGCACTGGGTACAGTTGGAATCTTTTTGTGACTGGCGCTCTTGCCGTTCTTGCCTCGATTCTCGGCATACCTTGGATGTATGCAGGGCTGCCACACTCGCTTTTGCACGTTTATGCACTTGCTGAAATTGAGGACATAGAGCTCATGGGAAGACGATGGATACGTGTTNTTCGTGCNCGGGAGGTGCGCATTGCTGCACTAAGCGCTTACCTCTTTGCCTTGTTGATCATTCTGGCCAAACCAGCTCTAGATCAGCTGCCGATCTATGTGTTGTACGGCTTTATTCTGTACATGGGTGCAGCTTCATTTCTGAACAACCCTCTCTGGGATCGATTCGTTCTCTTGTTTACACAGCCAACCAAGTACCCACCGACACATTATGTTCGACGTGTCCCCATGAGTCACCTGCACCTCTACACCTCTGTTCAGGTAATCCTTACAGTCGTTCTCTTTTTTGTCGCGGTCAATTTTTATCGAGGTGCAACTCTATTCAATACTGGCCTCATCTTTCCATTGGTCCTGTTCCTTTTCGTCCCATTCAAGTGGATGGTGTTGTATCGCTGGTTTCCGCGACGTGAGCTGCGCGTGCTTGAAAATCAGCTTTAGATGGAAATTTCTGATCGAGTCTTGGGAGTTTTCCAGTAAAATTGGCCATCGCAGATTGATAGATAGACTGTAGAGTCGGAAATCGTGTTTACATTTCATCGAAGCGCAAATTGCTGGGGCAGGCATGTATCAGCAGAGGCCCTTTTTGCGAGTACGGGAGGTAGGTGCTTTCCTGATGCGAGGCCGAGATCTCGAGTCCAAAGTGATCCGCTGATGCTTGCTTTTCCAGAGGTAGAGACTCCCTTTGCCGGAACTGGTCGTGATTTGTACCCACAACCGGTACGGAAGGCACGTCAGTGAAGAGATTCGCTACGACTATACGCGGTATCATACGATTATGCTGCGGAGATCTCGGATACGAGAGCCGAAATACAACACGTGGCGCTGATAAAAACAACCCGCTTGATTGCATGCGACTTGTTGGACATTCGGGAACAAGGCGGTTCATTTTGGAACGCCCATGCCAGCATACCTTCTTTGTTTATGTTTGTTATTCTCGCNGGTATTCGCGAATCGACCGTGTCGCATNGATTGGAANTGAGCCGTGGAAAGAGTACATGCTGTTATCATCGGACAACGTCATACGAGATTACAAGTGAAACACAGTGATTCTAGGGTCATCAAACGGATGAACGAGTTTTTCGTTGTACTTATCTTGACCCTCCTACACCCAAAACTAAACACAGAAATATCGCCTACAAGACTGTGTCCGTGTTCATCCTTTTCTTTGCATGCGACCTCGAAGAGAGACTACAATCACCTACAGGGTGTGAATGGTCCACATCCTTGATTCGGACAGCGATCAAGGGACACAGACGGACAGAAGTAAGGCATTATTTATTGCAGACCGCCACGCTCCGAACAGGGCAAAATCGAATTCATACTCAAACGCACGCGTATCTCTCGGGAGAAAGAGGTATGGATCTCGAATGGTGAAGTTCTAGTCAAGAGAAATACTATTCTTGAATATGGGTACTCGGAGGTTAAGCGTAAACCCCTGATCGTAAAAGAGACAGCGCGCAACCTGACAACATCGGTCTTACCAGTTTCCAAGTACATCGTGTGCTGGGAATCGCGGAACTTGCAGCATAACTCAATGACACATGTTCCTTCCGAGTACTTCGCAATGCCTCCTTCACAAAACCATAGAACCCGATCGTCGATGACGTCGGTCTCCATCACATAGAAGCGGACGGAAAATACGCAGCTGATATTGGCAGCTGTTGCTATTTGGTCCTTCCCATTNTATCTGGACAAAATCAGCAACTGGGATCTTCTCTGCAGTCAGACGATAATCGTGTATACACAGATCACTTAGAGAGTTGTTCGACTTCGTGAAATTGAACTTCTTTGATAAAACCTTCCTCGACATATCGGTGACCTACTTTACCAGCTCATAGCCACCGTCATCTTCCTCGTACATATGAAGGAGGAGGAAGAAAGGCGAGCGCCAAACTGTAGGCGTGCTCGCGACGGCAAGACTGGATTGATTTACTAGAAGAAGTCACTTTCGTCGCACGGTCCATCCCGCACAAACGACTCCTTTTGGAAACAAATGCATCCACAGTAAGCTGGCCACTGCCAAGCACTCCTTCGGTGTGGATGAAAAACGGTGTAACGGGAAGGATGAGAAGCAACGGGAAAGAAAGGAAGAGAATCCTCCAGGAAGACGACCAAGGAGGACTTGGGGCAAAAGCTGTCGGAGCGGAAACATCTTTCAGGAACCATCGTCAAGGCCTCCGTCCTACAAATTACCATCAGGAATAATCTCCCACACAACGAAATGCTCAACATCGTTCCCGATCGCGTGGCTTCTGTCTCGACGCAAGGTAAACCCAGTTTCCCGCTCCACGATGCATGTCGCCGAGCAGGTGTTCGTACCAGTCTCGGACGCAGAGCTGCCAGCAGCCGGGATTCCTCAGGAGCTTTTCGATCTCGGCTTTGTGCCATAACACAATGGATGCTCGGGACGGAAGACGCAGTGCGGTCCGAGTACAGGATCAGGGAGATACGCGCACACACACACATTACCCAGACTTGGTTGACGCTTCACTGTACAATGTTGACGATCGGAACATCTGCACTGCAGGCGGCCATAACACTATCAAACCGACCACTGCAATCAAGTCCATATGCCTGCCAAATGACGAGCGCTCCATGCAGCGCACCCTGTAGGCGTTCTATTCTCACGCTGGCGGCCCCGGTGAGTTGGTACTGACACCAAAAAAGAATCTTCGCCTCTGCGCATACACGAGCGTCCATATCGCCCAGGCGGACAATCCGTGGCACGAATCCATGCGACAGTGCTGGTGCTGCCAAAAGATTCCATTCGACGGAAGCAGGTCTCTTGCATTCACCAACTTGTCCAATGCACTGAAAAGATAAGTGACCGAAAAGCCGTTTTGTTTTCCGGTGGTAACCCGCGTCGCTGGACGTTCTGTGGCGAGCCATGGAGACGCCCATGTCCCTTCGACGAACGCACGCCGCAAGTGCATTGCTCCATGCCGAACGAATCCCATCGATGCATCCAGGGCGCCATCCAGGTGTCTTGAGCACGGGCGCGCATGCACGAAGCTACAGAAGAAGGGCTTGAAATACATCCAGATGAACGAGATGGCGTGCGTCTCGCTGACTTGACGGAGATACGGATGCCTCGATCGGCATCCGAAAAGGACCCCTGCGATTCGGGAGCGTCCATCGTTTCTTTTTTTCTGCCGGAGGATCTTTCCAGTTGATCTATTGACGACGCAGTGCGCCGTTGTTCGGCAGAGCGGAATGCTTCTGATCCAAAGAGATCAATGCCAACGATACAACGCATTTGATTCCGGTCTGGAGCAATGCACTGGTGTTGTATGAGCTGCAACCCAGTATCGTTTAAGCGCCGTTCGTACAAATACATACCATGAACGATTCGCCAGCGCAACTGGCGAACGATCATGGAGCACCTGTATTCCATACAACTGAGATTCGCTGCATGCTCGCAGCGCAATCGAAACGATCGACGAGCAGTTCATGGAACTCAGTCCGCCGAACCCGGCGGCATGGATGGAACAAGTACCACGAGGGCGCTATCCCGACGTAAGAGCACCGTTGCCGTCTTTTCTGCGGAACGCGCTGCAAGGAAAGCAGGTGCGCCTGGTAAACAACGCCAGCGCGGCCGCTCCGTGCTCGGGCGACCATACTGCTGGGCAGGCGACGCGCGCCCCCCGACCGGAAATTGGATGATCGCGCCTCCTGCCTGAGCTCGGCAGGCAGTCGACTCCTGCACTTGGTACTGGCAACTGGACAACCCGTTTTTGTTCTTCGGCCAGTAAAGCGCTTCTGTCGTCCGTGGGAACGCAACGCAGTCGTGCTTGCGGTTGCGTACTGAAGCGGCAACGCCGAAGCAGTGCGCGCAGAACACGCACCGTCAGCCTGGCACTGCCTCTTACCGGGGACTCGCGAACGCGGCAACCAATAGCGTTCGTATTTCCTAGAAAGGGTGAAAACCTTGTCCATGCAAACGCCGAAAGGACACGTACTCGCAAAACTATGGTTCGGGTTGCGTTGTTGGCGACTGTCGCGAACGTCAAACAGCGTGCTGCCAGAAACACGACAACGGCAGTGGCGGTGGCGGTGGCGGTACGGACTTCACTCCAGAGGCGCCCACGACGCTTCCCCGCGGACCTCCGTCGATCGCGAACAGGTTAAACGCTTTGCAGAACAAGCGCGGGACTGGTGGAACCCAACTGGACCTGCTGGCATGCTCCAGCGAATGAACCCAGCCCGTATCCAGTTCATCAAAGAGGCAGTAGCTGAGGCGCTCGATACCACGCATGCGCCCATTGGCGATGACACGCATCCAGGGACAGCAACGCGATCCAGCTTCAGGTCCAGTGCCCGTAGCGCTGGAAGCGGGTGCGACACGCACCACTGGGCCCGCCTACGTGTCCTCGATGTTGGATGCGGGGCGGGCCTGCTGAGCGAGGCACTCGCCGCGCTCGGTGCACACGTCACTGCGATCGACGCTGCCGCAGAGGCGATCGCCATCGCCCAGCAACGCCAGGCGGCGATGGCGGCGCTTTCATCGATGACGTCGTCGACGAGCGGCATGGCGACGATGCGTGCGTCCCGCGCACGCTGCCTGGCGGAGCGTCTCGCGTACCGGTGCGCATCGATTGAGGAGCTGCTGGCGGAGCGGGGCAACGCCGCATCCTTCGATGTTGTTACCGCGTTGGAGGTGCTCGAGCACGTCCAGAATCCGCTGGTATTTCTGGGAAATCTTGTACAGATGCTGAAACCTGGTGGGGTGCTTGTGATCAGCACGCTGGATCGATCCATCGCGTCTTTCGTAGTGGCGATTCTCATGGCTGAACGGGTGCTAGGCCTCGTACCGCGCGGTACGCATGATTGGAGCCGGTTTATTCAACCGGAAGAGCTGACGGAGGCGCTCTTGACGCTTGGGCGGTCAGCTGGTACGGGTTCAGAGGTGGCGTGTCGGGGGTCACGGCACTCGATGGAGATTTGTCGGGTCGCTGGCCTCGTGTGGAATCCCTTGTCCGGGGGTTTTGCACGAACCCGCTGGACAGATGTAAACTATATCTTGGCAGCGCGGAAGAGGCGATGAAAAGAATCCTGGTCGTCGGAGAGGTAGACGCGCGGCGTTTCAGGCGACTGAGGAGGAAGGATGGATTGGAAGCGCATGCGTGCATGCATAACGATTGCAGGCTGGTGGACTGAACTAGGATTGCTCGCGAGACGGCATTCACGTTGACAGGGATTCACTGGAGCAGGTAACCGGCTGCGACGTCAAGATGCTTCTGGGTGTTTCGCGGTTCGCGCCTGCAAACCGCGCGGCAGCGGGTCCCCTGGGATGGCTGTCGTCCCAGGAGTGCTGACGACGACGACGACGACGACAGTCCTGGTGTCAGATGGCGCTGAAGCGATGGTGCACGCAAATGCTTGTGAAGGACCTGAGCTATTTACGTCAGCAAGCAGCTGGTTACTAATTGTTATGCACCAGAGGTGCTTCGCGTCTCCCTCGGACACACGGAAGAGTGCGAGTGAACCTGGCCGATGACGAACTTCCCGTGAAACGCTATGAAAATGCGTCCCGCAATTGCATTGATGATAACGCGACGGCTAGTCCATCTACTTGGCTATGTTCACGGGTCTAGGTGCTCGTCTGCTCGCCTGCCTGCCTCGTGTCGCGGACCCAGGGCCTTGCCGAGTACCGTGACGCTTGCAGCAATGATGATCTGACAAGGATCAGTGTAAAGCTTCGGCTACCGAATTCTAGCGTTTCAGCACAAGGGATTCGCTTGACGCCACAAGTGTCAGCTTCGAAAGACACGTTGCACGAGCGCACGTACCACATGGTGCTGGTCGGGAGCCGGCGCTGCCAGCACACTGCGGAAATCGTATCGGATCGAGCACATGAATGTGCCGCTTGCCGGGACGCAGGAAACGATTCTGAATGCACGAGCACGAGTGCACGACTCGGACGCGACAAACGAGTCGCCCGGACGTCCTGACACAGAAGATAGAATCTGCTCCCTATTTCCCTTCGCGTCTGCACAACGTCGTGAGGTTCCAGGCGGAACGCACACCCCGTTGAAGCAGCACACAGCAGCGGCGACGTCTCTGTTGCGCACCTCGATGGTCACGTTCGATACCAATGACCTGGGCGTTGCATTTGGCCTCGAAAGCTCGACAGCTGCGACCTGGTGTGAAACACCCAGGCTGTCCGGCAAGCAATCCTATGTTGAGTTCATTGCATGCCACGCTGCTGAACGATGGCCTGGATGAGTAGCCGCGGCTCGGAGGAAGCGCGGTTGCAGCGGCATGACGGCTTCTGGTCATGGAGCTGGCGCCAGGGGCATTCCTCGGCACTCGTCAGGATCATAGCATGTTTGCCGTTGCCACGCTTTTTGGCGCAGCATACGCCCCTAGTCCCAGCACCATCATCATCGTCATCATCAGCCGTGATTGATACCCGCTCACAGCGTCTGCATCGATTCCGTATCAGCTTGCGCCACTGCCTCTATCAGCTGCCGAACAAGTCGTCGCGCTTCCGTTGGACTTGAACGAATGCCGTGCTGGATCGCGTGTCGAACGAGAATCGTTGTCCGAGTCGTGCGGCCCTTAACCCATACGATTCCATTCATGCCGATAGCCAGTTCGAACACGAGCTGTTTCCCTAGCTGCTGCAGAACCGGCGCGTCTTGCCGAATCATCTGCCGTGCTGCCGCCAGTGATATTCTAAACAGCGTTCCTCCTGCTAGTCTACCGAAGATCGCTTCACCACTGGTCCAGCTTTTTGCACTACCAGGCGCCTGGCAGCTGAGCTCGGTCTCGGCGAATCGTTGCGGGGTAGGCACCTGCGTGACACGCGCATAGACAACGTGCCCTGGAGCCAGGTGTGGACGGTTGCGTTTGGTTGCGCCCTCAAAAGCGAGGAGTGGTAGAAGCGCGGGCGTTGCTGCGCCAATCGCAACCCGATAGTGGTCGCCCCCGACCCGATCGACCACAACCCCAACAACAACATCGTTCACGTACGGAATGTACCGCCGCTGGTTTGACTCGACGTGCATTCGCGGAGCGTAGCGCAGTCTGCCTGCACGAGTCGCGATCAACTGACTTGGACGGTTCCAGTCGGGGAGCGCAGTGATGCCGGGCCCCACCCGCAACGGCACCAGGTTTGCGGGCAGCTGTGCTCGAGCGTCTGCAAGTACAGTGTCTCCCGGAAGTACCAAGGAAGACTCAGGTCTGAGAACCCGAGAAAAAGACCCGGAGTCGGTTCTCTCACTCATGATCAGATCGTGGGGATGCGTTGCGCTCCCATGGAACGCCTAGTTCGGCACAAAGTATCCGTCTAAGGCGTAGCTGACGTTGAACGCCCCCGCTGTGACGGCGGCGTTTCGCCCGTGCGCTCTCCGGATGCCGCTCGATAGCGCTGGTGCTGGTGCTGCTGGTGCGCTTTCCCATAACCAGGATCGATGGATAATTTGATATAATGTGGATTGTGGTTACCTGTGTACGTACGCTACCGTATGTCTGGTTCGTTCATTGTATGCATAGGCACGCACACACACACACACCTTGATCCATGAGTGACTCTGTATCGTTTTAT
>JGI24721J44947_10013128_pt1 | contig 10114 bp, 8 predicted proteins | sample YelNatPaOPGAMG01_FD_44947 | JGI IMG/M metagenome (IMG submission 44947) | reverse complement strand
AAACCGGGGGAGAAGATTAGGCTGTTTGGGGTTTTTGGTTGCAATATGCCAAGGTAGAATAATACAGCAATTATTATTACCATGATTAGGAGAGCCCAGCCATAGGTCATCAGGAATTCCATAGCGCTTTGAGCCATCTTCCTAGGCATTAATCATCACCAACTTGTTCTGCATTGTATGACTTATAAATTCTTGCACACAATAATGCCCTCCATGCGCGCATTTATAGCAGTTCCGATTTCGGATGAGGTAAAGAAGAACATTGAGCCGTTCAGGAAGGCGTTAGAGATTGATGACGTGAAGACAGTGGAGCCTGAAAACCTCCACATCACGCTGTTCTTCCTGGGCGAAATAGATGAGCGCCGCACTATGGAAATTATTGCTGCGATGGAAAAGATTAATGCGGAGAGATTTGAGCTCCCATTTTCCGGTGCGGGTGTTTTCCCCAACCCCAATTTCATTCGCGTTGTTTGGGTAGGGTGCGAGAGTAAGGAGTTGGAGAATATATATGGTGCACTCGCTCCATCCATTTCAAAGATGGGTTATAAATTTGAAGACTTCCGCGCTCACCTGACGATTGCAAGGGTCAAGGGACCTGCTGCAAAGGAAAAGGTAAAGGAAGTCATTGCAAGGTTTAAGGATGCGAAGTTCGGGGCTTGCACAGTAGACCGCATTGTCCTGTTCAAGAGCACACTTACGCCAAAAGGACCAATTTATGAAGAGGTTTTTGCAAAGATGTTGCGGTGAATTTATATAGTGTGGCATCAAACCTTCTTACATGCAAAGGCATTCAAAATGCGAGACGCCTGAATGCAGGGCCCCGATGGAAAAGGTTGAAGAGGTGCTGGCGGAAGCGCTTGCGAGAATTAAGCCGTCACCCGAAGAAGAAATGAAAAACAAAGAGCTCGCCGAGGCGTTGGCCCGCAGATTGCAGGAGAAAATCCCGGATGAGATTAAGGTTGAACTGGTCGGTTCGGTCGCAAAGGGAACAGCATTGAAAGGTGAGGGGGATATAGACCTGTTCCTGCTTTTCCCGAAAGAGAAATACTCCCACAGGGACCTCGCGATTATTGGATTGGATTATGCGAAGCACGCCTTGAGCCCTGGCGCAAAATGGCAGATAGGTTATGCTGAGCATCCATACCTAAAAACGAAGGTTAATGGAAAGAAGGTGGAGATAGTTCCCGCATTCAAAATAGAATCATCGGAGGAGTTAGGCAGCGCGGCAGACCGCTCCCCGCTCCACACCCAATATATTCTGAAGCACTTAAGCGAGAAGCAGAAGGATGATGTGCGCTTGCTCAAAAAATTCTTGAAGAGGCTGGCAGTATACGGTGCAGAGGTAAAGGTTGAGGGGTTCTCAGGTTACCTGTGTGAATTGTTGATTTTGAGTTCCGGCTCGTTCATAAAATTAGTTGAGGATGCGCGATTCTGGCGCGAGCCTGTTATTGACCTTGAGCATGCGTATGCATCGGAAACGGAAGCGCGGAAGCAATTCTCATTCGCTCCATTGGTGGTTATTGACCCCGTGGATGCAGAAAGGAATGTGGCGGCCGCTGTTTCAGAGACCTCGCTTTCAAAATTCATTCTTGCCTGCCGTTCATTCCTGCGGAACCCGTCGCTGGAATTCTTTTTTGAATCAACCCCGAAAATCACTCCTGAGAAATTAAAAGAGATGCGGAAAAGGCTGCTTGGAAGGGACACCCCGCATGATTTTGTGATGAGATTCAAAGCACCGAATGTTGTTCCGGATATATTATGGCCGCAGCTGAGGCGAACCGCTAGAATATTTTTTGACAGGCTAAATGCCGCGGGCTTTGAGGTATTTGATTATACCTATTGGACGGATGAGAAGAAATCCTGCATAATCGTGTTTGAGTTGACCGTGCATTCGCTCCCATGCGTGGAAAAAGTGGTTGGGCCAGAACTGCACCATATTGAAGGGGTTGAGGATTTCATCAAGAAGCACCGCAACCCGTTCGCAGGCCCTTGGGTTGGTGGGAATAGGCTTTACGCGGCGAGAAAGAGGCGCTTCACGCGCGCAAAGGACCTGATTGACTACATCGCAAAACATCCGTCCGAATTCGCAATACCGAAAAATATTGCGGAGTTCCTCCCAAATTACAAACGGTTGCGTACGCCATCGCTCCTGAAACCGAAATACGCGCGCTTCATGTACGATTACCTTTACAAGAGGCATTATTATATTGAATTATATTAGGAGTTCCTCCCAAATTACAAACGGTTGCGTACGCCATCGCTCCTGAAACCGAAATACGCGCGCTTCATGTACGATTACCTTTACAAGAGGCATTATTATATTGAATTATATTAGAATTATGCTGAAGAGAGCAGGAGGTTCTGCAAAAAAGACGTGGTAGCAAAAATATTATAGAATGTTAAGCTAAATGTTGTTTCGCAGGGACTTTGAATGTATTCAGATATCGTACAGCGCGTTTTGAATCATATTGGTGCAAAGCCAGGTGACAGGATCAGGGTAGTGAAAGATGAGAAGGCTTACGAAGGAATTTTGCTTCCAAGGCCTGAGGTTGGCGACCCGGACTGCGTTATACTTAAGCTCGCTAACGGCTATAACATAGGGATAGAATGCAAGAATGCGAGGATTGAAAGGCTTGGGGAAGGAGCGAAGCTGGAACAGTTTCCGCTGAGAAGGATAGAACCCAATCCGAAGCTCCCGCGCATCTCCCTACTGACTACTGGCGGAACGATTGCGAGCAGGCTTGACTACTTGACCGGTGGAGTGCATATGGCAATGACGCCGGAAGAGATACTTTTTGCAGTGCCGGAACTTTCAGAGATAGCCAATCTTTCAAATGTTGCCCAGTTGTTTAACCTTGCAAGCGAGGATATGGGCTATAAGGAATGGCAGCAGATGGCTGAAGCTGCCGTGCGTGAACTTAATTCCGGCGCTGATGGGGTCATAATTACGCATGGAACTGATGCGATGCATTATTCAAGTGCGGCACTCTCTTTCATGCTGCTCAACCTCACCAAACCCGTCGTGTTCGTTGGTGCGCAGAGGAGCAGCGATAGGGGTTCAAGCGATGCGTTCATGAACCTCCTGTGTGCATCGGTGGTTGCAGCAAAAGGAGACTTTGCGGAAGTAGGGATATGCATGCACGCTGAAAGCAGCGATTCATTCTGCCATTTTATGAGAGGGACAAAGGTGCGCAAGATGCACACGAGCAGGAGGGATGCGTTCAGGCCCATCAATGATAAACCAATTGCGCGCGTTTACCCGGATGGGAGGATAGAGCTTGCAGGCGGCAGGTACACAAGGAGAAGGAACGGGGAAGTCTCTGCCAGTACAAAGTTTGAGCCAAAGGTTGCACTCGTGAAGGTTTATCCCTCCTCGCTTCCAGAGATAATTGATTTCTATGTCTCAAAGGGATTCAGAGGTATAGTCATTGAAGGCACTGGGCTTGGGCATGTTCCTACGCAAACGCCAGACCCGAAGAATTCGTGGATACCGAAAATAAAAGAAGCGGTTAAGAGAGACGTCGTTGTCGCGATAACAAGCCAGTGCATTTACGGAAGAACAAACCCATATGTTTACAGAAACCTGAGGTTGCTTAAGGCTGCGGGAGCCATCCATTGCGAGGACATGCTGCCGGAAACCGCATATGTAAAGCTCGGATGGTTGTTGGCGAATCATTCGCTTGAAGAAACGCGTACGATGATGCCGCTCAACCTCGTGGGTGAGATTAACCCGCGCATAACAGGGGAGGACTTCCTTTTGTGAGTTGTTTTTATGGCGCTGGATTACAAGAAGCTTGGGTTCAAATGTGGGATAGAGATTCACCAACGCATAGCAAGCCATGAAAAGCTATTCTGTGCATGCGGAACGCATAATGAAAGCGAGGAAAGCACTGGTACGTTTTACAGAAAGCAAAGGGCAGTAGCAGGTGAACTTGGCACTATAGATGCTGCTGCGCTCCACGAACAATTGAGGAACCGCAAGTTCATTTATCGCACATATCCTTCATTTACGTGCGATGTTGACGCGGATGAAGAACCGCCGCATAGCCTTAATCAGGAAGCGCTTGATGTTGCATTGCAAGTCGCGCTGATGCTTAAAGCGACGATTATAGATGAAGCACAGGTTATGAGAAAATCTGTTCTTGATGGAAGCAATACAGGCGGCTTCCAGAGAACGATGATTATTGCGGTTGACGGCGTGCTTGAGACATCGCGCGGGCGGGTGCGCATACCGACCATTGCATTGGAAGAAGAGGCGAGCGCGATACAGGAGGATTTGCCCGGGGAGGTCGTGTACAGGCTTGATAGGTTGGGCATACCGCTTATTGAAATAGCGACTGCAACGGATATTGTTGATCCCGAGCATTGCAGGGAAACCGCAGAAAAGATAGGCATGATTCTTCGCGCTACTGGAAAGGTGCAGCGGGGCATAGGAACGGTGAGACAGGATTTGAACGTTTCAATAGCAGGAGGGGCACGTGTTGAAATAAAGGGCGCGCAGGAGCTTGAGAGCCTACAGACAATCGTTGAAAATGAGGTTATGAGGCAACTCCGCCTAATGGAGATAAAGGAAGAACTGAGGAGGAGGGAAGCAAAGGAATTCCTCTTCAAATATGTTGATGTTACTGATGTGTTCGCCAATACGGAGTCAAAGCTCCTGAAAAGGGCGCTGGATAGGAAGGAGGCCATACTTGCTTTGCGCCTGCCTAAGTTCGCAGGCCTGCTTGGAATTGAGCTATACCCCAACAGGCGCTTTGGTTCGGAGCTTAGCGATTACGCGAAAACACAGGGGGTTGGTGGGATAATCCACAGCGATGAAAAGATATCAAAGTACGCAATTAGTGAGGGAGAGTTGGCAAAGGTGAAGGAACTCTTGAAGACAACAGATGATTGCGCATGGGTGATTATCGCAGGGCCAGAGGAGAAAGCCAAAAGGGCTGCTGAGGAGGTATATAAACGGGCAATCATCGCGATAAAACAGGTTCCTGAAGAAACAAGAAAGGTGTTGAAAGACGCGGAGACCGCATATATGAGGCCTCTTCCCGGAGGTGCGCGGCTTTATCCTGAGACAGATGTGCCACCAGTCCGGCTGACGCGCGCGAGGATTGAGAGCCTTGCGGCTGTCCTTCCCGAGATGCCTGATGAGACGCTTGAAAGGCTTAAGGGAATGCTCAATGAAGAACTGTCGCGCAAGGTTTTCCGCTCACAGAGGCTCCAACTGTTCAACAGGATTATTGATGAAGTAAAAAATGTAGATGCAACTGTTGTTGCAACAACGCTTGAGGAAACGCTTGTCAATTTAAAACGTGAAGGCGTGCCTGTGGAAAAGATAAGGGAAGATAGCCTGGTGGAACTATTTATTGAGTTTCAGAATGGTTTGTTCGTGAAGGCGGCAATCCCTGAGATACTGAAGCAGCTTGCGAAAACACCGAATGAGCGCATCTCCGCGATTGCTGAGAGGATGCAGCTTAAGAGGATGACGGTTCCGGAGATGGAAGCTCTCGTCCGTGAGGAGCTGAAAGAAACTAACGATAAGGGAATCCTGATAAAGCGCGTTATGGAGAAATGCAGGCTGCGGTGCGAAGGAAGCGAGATTGTAAAAATCATCAATAAAATCGCTTAAGCGTTATTCCATAAATCCTCAAACTTCTTTTTGCTTATTTCAAGACGCGGATAAAGCGCGTTATGGAGAAATGCAGGCTGCGGTGCGAAGGAAGCGAGATTGTGAAAATCATCAATAAAATCGCTTAAGCGTTATTCCATAAATCCTCAAACTTCTTTTTGCTTATTTCAAGGTATTCAAGGTCTTGGGAAAAGACTTCAAGCGTAACAGTTCCATCGTAGCCGGCCTTCTTAAGCGAGGAACAGACTTCGCTCCATTTTATCTTTCCTGCACCAATGGGCAGGTGCTGGTCACCGCTGCCATCATTGTCGCTTGCATGCACGTGCGCTATTTTTTTCCCGAATAGGCTGATGAATTCAAAAATGCGTGCGCCTTTCGGTTTGTCAAGGTTTGCATGCCCCACATCCAAGTGGAATCCTATCTTCGGGAACTTCTTAAACAATTCGGCCAACTCCTCTGTGCTGAGGGAATTCTCATCGTATGCCTCAAATAACAGTGCGACGCCCAGACCCTCCGCGTGCTCCTCAAGTTCTCCGATTGATTCAAAGAAATGTGAGAGGAATTGCTCCCTGTTCTTATAAACAAAATGCAATACGTCGGGATGGATGGAAATTGATTTCACCCCAAACCTTGCAAGAACATCAAATGAGCGCTTCAATTCTTCCAACGCCTGCCTCCTCACGGATTCATATGGGTGGGTGTATGGAAAAAACCATGCTGTATGTCCTACGACGGGCATTTTTGATGTTGAAAGCGCATCCTTTATCGCCTTCTCCTTTCTTAGAAGTATTTCAGGAGTGGCCTCGGGCCATTCTGCAGTCAAATCCAGAAACTGGAAACCGATTTCTGCGAAGTGGTTTATCTGGGGAATCAAGGTCTTGTTTGGGTTATTCATCGCTCCTATAATCACATCAACACCAACGCCCCCGCTGGGATTTTTGGGCGGCCGTCCCGGGGATATTTTCTTTGAACCGGGACCTTTCTTTGGTGAAAGAGAGCAGCCTGAACCCAGGTCTCAAGCTCCGCAAGCTCGCAGTCTGTCCAGACTATCCTACGGGGGCAATGGTATATTTTTTGCAGAACGCGTTTTTTAATTGTAAGCCCTATGTGACTGCTGTGTGTTATCCAGCTTAAATTTCCTCTCGGGCGCATTCTTCGCTGGTATTGTGTTGATAGTCTCTTCTCTCTTACTTCTATCTGCTACCCATTCCTCTTTTATAGCTTTACGCCAAAAATATAACCTGCGCTCTTTAAATGTAATAGGAGGAGTAGGATTATGGCTTTGAAGAACTGTAGCTCATGCGGAAGGCAGACGAAGAATTATACCGCATTCAAATGCCCAAACTGCGGTGAAAGCGAGATAATCCGCTGCCAGCACTGCAGAGAGATATTGAATGAATACGTGTGCAACAAATGCGGATTGAAGGGACCTTAGGTGAGAATAATGGGGAAGGTAGCAATTACATTCAAGGTATATCCTGAGAGCCCAGAGGTGCAGGAGAAGGTTGCGGCGGAAATAAAAGAGAAGTTCAAGCCCAACCAGATGATAGCCGTGCCAATATTTGGAGGCTTAAACGCGTTCAAAGTGATAATTGTCAGGGATGATAAGCAGGGGCAGGGAACGCTGGAAGAGGATTTGCGCAAGATTCCGGGCGTAAGCGAAGTCCAAACAGACGATGTAACGCTAATCTCCTGAACCAAGCGAGAGAAGGCTCTCTATCTTTTTTGCGGTCTCGTTTATGCGCCTCCAATGGGAGCCCTCCCAGTAAATCTTTCCGCAATTCCTGCAAACCCAAAACCGCCTGTGCTTTTTATAAACGTTCTCAAGCACTTTTCCTTTGACTTCTTTCTTCTTCACGGTTGCTAGTTCGCCGTTACATTCCGGACAGATGGTTTTTGAAGGAAAATCTGAGATATCAAGGTTGAACTGCCTGAAAATAGAAGCAATTTGCTTTTCTATTGTGGCTTCGCGTGGGACTAGGAATGAAGAGAATCCCCTGCGCCTGGCGCGCTCATCCAGCTGGACATCTTGCGTGAGCAGGATTTTGCCTTTGTTGGCTGGCTGCCCCATAATCTTCAGGATTTGCGAGTCGTGCAATGCGGGCGACATGTAGTCGCACCTGACGCCAAATATGCGGAGCCAGCGCGCGAGTTTCAGCAGCATTGCATCTGCGATGAAGGATGGTGACATAATAGATATATTAGTCTCTTGATATTTATTCCATTGGTTTTATGATTCGCAAGCTCGTTCTCAAGAACTGGAAGAGCCATGAGGAAACAGTAGTGAATTTTGATAGGGGAACGAACCTTTTGATAGGTATTATGGGGAGCGGAAAGAGCAGCCTGCTTGAAGCAATGTGCTTTGCTTTATTCGGGACGTTCCCTGCCGTATTCCGCCGCAGGATAAAGATTTCTGATGTGATAATGAACCGCCCATCAGTGAAAAATTCAGCGAGTGTTGAACTGGAATTTGAGTTGGACGGAGAGATATACTCTGTGAAGAGAACAATTTACAGGCGGGGCAACGCAGAAGCCGAATTGAGGAAGAATGGTGCGCTTGTGATGGCGGACCCGGGAAAAGTGACCGGTGAGATTGAGCGCCTGCTGAAACTGGATTATGACTTGTTTTATCGCGCTATCTATTCAGAACAGAATAGGATTGACTATTTCCTTATGCTAGGGCCTAGGGACAGGAAGACGCAGATTGATGAATTGCTCGGGATTGACAGGTTTGAGGTTGCGCGCGCGAATGCATCAACAGTGATAAACTCACTCAGGAGGCTGAAAATAGAAAGGGAAAACGAGTTGGCAGGGATTGATGAGGAGGGTATTTCAAAGGCGCTTGCAGGTTTGAAAAACGAAGCGGAAACGCTTGAGAAAGAGAAAAAGAACGTTTTGGCAGCTTTAGAAGCCGCTAAATCAGAGAGGAATGAAGCAGAAAAGGCATTTGCCTCTTTGGAGGCGATGAAGAAAAAGTGGGATTCGCTCCAGCAAAGGAAATCTGGCCTGGAGTATGCGCTCAAAAAAATGGAGGAGGAGATAAAATTAAAAGAAACTGGCGAAAGCATTGGAAATGCGGCAGAGCTTGAAGCCATTGTTACATCGCTGGAAGGGGAACTAACGCAAAAGAGCAACGCGCTCTCGGAATTGAAAAGAAAGGAGGGCAGCGTGAGGCAAGCGCTCTCTGCGCTTGAGGTTGAAAGGCGAACCAAAGCCCAGCTTGAATCTATGCTCTCTACAATACCGGGCGGCGCGGAAGGTGCGGAAGCGAGGGTTGAGGAGCTGTCTAAGAAGAGGGATGAGCTGGTTAAAGCACTTGCTGAAAGCAAGGCGAGGGAAAAAGAGATTCGCACCTTAATTGAGGAACTTTCATCTGCTGAGGGAAAGTGCCCTGTATGCGAGAGGCAGATGGATGAGAAATTGCGCCTGCGCCTTCTTGAATCCAGAAAAATGGAGCTTGAAGCACTTCTGCGACAGATGAATAACTGGACATCTGAAAGAACGAATGTGGAGAAAATGCTTGCTGAAGCCAAGAGGATTGCAGAGCATGCGGGCTTCGCGGCAAAACGGCTGAAAGAATTTGAGGGTCTTGAGGAAAAACTCGCTGGTGCAAATCAGACGCTTGAAATGGTTGCTGGCGAGATTGCCGTTGCTTCAAAAACATTGCATGAAACAGAAACGAGGCTCACTGATGCGCGGAGAAGGTTACAGCGTGCGAAGGAAATAGAATCACTAGAGGCGAGGATTGCGTCAGCCAAAAGCGAGTTAGGCGAAATTTCTGCGGCAATTGCAACATTATCTTTTGATGAGGATGGATATGATACGGTGAGAAGAAGATTTGATGAAGCAAGAGAGAGGTTCGTGCGCTTGGAAGGCGAGTACCGCTTGTTTGAGGAAAAAGTGGCAAATGTGCGCATGCGATGCCATGAATTAGAAGACCAGCTAAAGCGATGCGCTGAGAAAAAGGAATCTGTGAAGAGACTCGGAGCCACCATTGATGGAATGCTTGTATTGCAATCCGCGCTTGTTGAAACGCAGGCTGCTTTGCGCGAGGAATTGATTGAAGCAATCAATACCACGATGGCGGAGCTTTGGCCGATAATCTACCCTTACGGGGATTATGACGGGGTTGCGTTGAGGGCTGGAGAGGACGATTATTCGCTTGAACTGCATACAAACGAAGCATGGATACCTGTTGATGGTTTTGCCAGCGGTGGTGAGCGCGCGTGCGCGTGCATCGCATTGCGAATAGCGTTTGCAATGGCTATCGTGCCGAACCTACGCTGGCTCGTGCTTGATGAACCTACACACAACTTGGATGAGCAAGGCATCCGAGCGCTCGTAGATGTTCTGCATGAGAGGATTCCTGAGATTGTGGAGCAGGTATTCGTAATAACGCATGATGAGAATCTGAAGGAGGCTGCGAGCGCTAGGCTTTACAGATTTGAAAGGAATAAGGAGGTGGGGGAGCCGACTCGCGTTATTGAGATG
>JGI24721J44947_10013123_pt1 | contig 10115 bp, 6 predicted proteins | sample YelNatPaOPGAMG01_FD_44947 | JGI IMG/M metagenome (IMG submission 44947) | reverse complement strand
GTCGCCACGACGATTTCGGCGATCAGCGACCCGGGCCTGCCCGGGCGGGCGTGGTCGATTTTCGTCGGTGTGATCAGCCTGCTGGCCGGCATCGTCGTGCTGGCTTCGCCGTTCGCGTCGATCGTCACCCTGGCGATCGTGGTCGGTGTGTGGTTCGTGGTGATCGGCGTGTTCGAGATCGTGTCGTCGTTCGGCATCCGCAAGGCGTCGAGGAACCTCGGCGCTTGAGAGCGACCACTCGCCAGTGGCGCTGGGACNACCGTGTTACTACACTCCGTAGTAACACGGTTGTCCGGCCCCCATCCTCCCGGGAGATGAATGCATGAACGTCGTCGACATTTCGCGGTGGCAGTTCGGCATCGTCACCGTGTACCACTTCATCTTCGTGCCGCTCACCATCGGCCTGGCCCCGCTGATCGCCGTNATGCAGACGGTGTGGGTGGCCACCGGCAACACCGCGTGGTATCGCCTCACCAAATTCTTCGGCAAGCTGTTCCTGATCAATTTCGCCATCGGCGTGGCGACCGGGATCGTCCAGGAATTCCAGTTCGGCATGAACTGGTCGGAGTACTCGCGTTTCGTCGGCGACATCTTCGGCGCCCCCCTGGCGATGGAAGGCCTGTTCGCGTTCTTCTTCGAGTCCACCTTCATCGGGTTGTGGATCTTCGGCTGGAACCGGCTGCCCAAGCTGGTCCACCTGGCCTGCATCTGGATCGTCGCGTTCGGCGTCAACGCGTCCGCGTTCTTCATCATCGTGGCGAACTCGTTCATGCAGCATCCCGTCGGCGCGCACTACAACCCGGTGACCAAACGCGCCGAGCTCGACAGCATCGGCGCGCTGTTGTCGAACAACACTGCGCGCTCGGCNTTCACCCATGTCGTCACCGGCTCACTGCTGACCGCCGGCACCTTCGTCGCCGCCGTCAGCGCGTGGTGGCTGGTCCGTTCGCGCAGCGGTACGTCGGCCGGCACGGACGCCGCAGCCNACCGGNCCGCCATGTTCCGCCCGGCGGCGATCCTCGGCTGCTGGGTGGTGCTGGTCGCCACCGTCGGCCTGTTCCTCACCGGGGACCGCCAGGGCAAACTGATGTTCGTCCAGCAGCCGATGAAGATGGCGTCGGCGGAATCGTTGTGCGACACCGAAACCGATCCCGACTTCTCCGTCCTGACGGTGGGCAGACACAACAACTGCGACGCNGTCAAGGGCGTCATCCAGCTTCCCTACCTGCTGCCGATCCTGGCCCAGGGCCGGGCCGACGGCGTCACCCTGCAGGGAGTGCGCAACATCCAGCAGGACTACCAGCACCGGTTCGGGCCGAACGACTACCGGCCCAACATGTTCGTCACGTACTGGGCGTTCCGCGCGATGATCGGGCTGCTGGCGATCCCGGTGCTGTTCGCGCTGGCGGTGCTGTGGTTGACCCGCGGCGGCCGCAATCCCGATCAGCGGTGGCTCTCGCGGCTGGCGCTGGTGACGATTCCCGCCCCGTTCCTGTCCAACACGGCGGGGTGGGTGTTCACCGAGATGGGCCGCCAGCCGTGGATCGTCGCACCCAACCCGACCGGTGACCAGCAGGTGCGGTTCACCGTCGGCCAGGCGGTCTCGCATCACGCCCCCGCCATGGTGGTCACCTCGTTGGTGACGTTCACGCTGGTCTATGCGGTCCTTGCGGTGGGCTGGTTCTGGTTGCTGAAACGCTACGTCACCGAGGGTCCCCTGGAGCACGACGCCGAACCGGCGCCGCCCCCGCCAGTCGGCGAGGACGAGGTGGCACCGCTGTCTTTTGCCTACTGAGGTGCCTACCGGGGCGTCGACGGGGTCGGGTTCGGAAGGGAGCTGATCGGTGGGTCTGCAAGAGTTGTGGTTCGGCGCCATCGCCGCGTTGTTCCTCGGTTTCTTCATTCTCGAGGGCTTCGACTTCGGNGTCGGCATGTTGATGGAGCCATTCGCCCGGGTCGGCATCGGCGACCCCGAACTGCACCGCCGCGCGGCCCTGAACACCATCGGGCCGGTGTGGGACGGCAACGAGGTGTGGCTGATCACCGCCGGCGCGGCGATGTTCGCCGCGTTCCCCGGGTGGTATGCCACCTTGTTCTCCACCCTGTACCTGCCGCTGCTGGCCATCCTGGTCGGCATGATCGTGCGCTCGGTCGCGATCGAGTGGCGGGGCAAGATCGACGACACGCGCTGGCGGGTCTGGGCCGATATCGCCATTGCGGCCGGATCCTGGCTCCCCGCCGTGTTGTGGGGCGTGGCGTTCGCGATCCTGGTGCGCGGGCTTCCGGTGGATGCCGCCGGCCGGATAAACCTGTCGATCACCGACGTGCTCAACGCCTACACGCTTTTCGGCGGGCTGGCCACAGCCGGACTGTTCGCGTTCTACGGCGCGGTGTTCGTGGCGCTGAAGACCTCCGGAACCATGCGCGACGACGCCCACCGGTTCGCGGTGTGGCTGTCGCTTCCGGTGACCGCACTGGTCGGGGGTTTCGGCCTGTGGACCCAGCTGGCCTACGGCAAGAGCTGGACGTGGCTGGTGCTGGCGGCCGCGGTGGTCGCCCAACTGGCGGCGGTCGGCCTGGTGTGGCGCCGGGTGTCCGACGGCTGGGCGTTCGCCTGCGTCGCGGCGGTCGTCGCCGCCGTGGTGGTCCTGTTGTTCGGCGCGCTGTATCCGAACCTGGTGCCCTCGACGCTGAACAGGCAATGGAGCGTGACGATCTACAACGCCTCGTCGACCCCCTACACCCTCAAGATCATGACGTGGGTGACGGTGTTCATGCTGCCCCTGACGCTGGTATACCAGGCGTGGACGTATTGGGTTTTCCGGCAACGGATTTCGGCCGAGCGGATACCCGCCTCCATCGGCCTGGCGAGGCACGGCTCCTGAGCGCGAACGACGCGAAAACCTCCAGGGGGCCGCTGGACCCGCGACTGTGGCGGGCATCGGGCGCGGTGCGCCGCTANCTGGTCGCCGCGGTGGGCTGCGGGGTGGTGATCTCCGGCTGCGCCATCGCTTCGGCGATCGTGCTGGCGCACCTCGTCGCGAGCGCGGTGGCCCATCCCCCGGCGGCGGCCCCGCGCGGCTGGCTGGGTCCGTTGTCGATCCTGGCCGCGCTCTGGGGGGTCCGCGCGGTGACGCACTGGCTGCAGGCCCGGCTGGGGCAGCGCGGGGCCAGCGCGGTCATCGCCGACCTCAACGGCCAGGTGCTCGCGGCGGTGACCGCCCGTCAGCCGGCCGAACTCGCCGCGCAGCGGGACGCCGCCGCGGTGGTGGTCACGCGCGGTCTCGACCGCGTGCGCCCGTACTTCACCGGGTACCTGCCCACCCTGGTGCTGGCCGCCATCCTGACCCCGGCGACCGTGGCCGTGATCGCCTGCTACGACCTGAAATCGACGATCATCGTGGTGATCACCCTGCCGCTGATCCCGGTGTTCATGGTGTTGATCGGGCTGGCGACCGCGGACCGGTCGGCGGCGGCGCTGACGGCCATGACGACGCTGCAGGCGCGGCTGCTGGACCTGATCGCCGGGATCCCCACGCTGCGGGCGCTGGGCCGCGCCTCGGGCCCCGAACACCGGATCGCCGAACTGGCCGCCGCCCACCGGCGTTCGGCGATGGCGACGCTGCGCATCGCGTTCCTCTCGGCGCTGGTGCTCGAACTGCTGGCCACGCTGGGGGTGGCGCTGATCGCCGTCGGGATCGGCCTGCGCCTGGTGTTCGGTGAGATGTCGCTGGCGACCGGGCTGACGGTGCTGCTGCTCGCCCCGGACGTCTACTGGCCGCTGCGCCGCATCGGCGTGGAATTCCACGCCGCGCAGGACGGCAGGGCCGCCGCCGACCGGGCGTTCGCGCTCATCGGCGAACCGGCCGCCGCGGCGCCGCGAACCCGGACGGTGGCCGCGCGCGGCGCCGAGATCCGACTGGAGAACCTCGGCGTCGCGGGCCGCGACGGCCGCGCGCCGTGCGACCTGACCGCGGTGCTCGAGCCCGGCCGGGTGACGGTGCTGACGGGACGCAACGGGGCCGGCAAGAGCACGACGCTGCAGGCGATCGCCGGCCTGACGCTGCCGTCGTCGGGCCGGGTCACCGTCGCCGGAGTCGACGTCACCGACCTCGAACCGGGCGCGTGGTGGCGGCAGTTGTCCTGGCTGCCGCAGCGCCCGGTGCTGGTCCCGGGCACCGTCGCCGACAACCTGGCCCTGTTCGGCCCGCTGCAGGACCTCGAATCGGCTTGCGCCGCATCGGTTTTCGACGCGGTGCTGGACGAGCTGCCCCACGGCATGGACACGGTGCTCGGGCGCGGGGGCGTCGGGCTGTCCCTGGGGCAGCGGCAGCGGCTGGGCCTCGCCCGGGCGCTCGGGTCGGCGGCGCCGGTGCTGCTGCTCGACGAGCCCACCGCGCACCTGGACGCCCGCACCGAGGAGCGGGTGCTGCGGGCCGTCGTCGCGCGGGCGCGCGCCGGGGCGACCGTCGTGGTCGTCGGCCACCGCGACCCCGTCGTGGCCNTCGGGGACCGGATCGTGGAAGTGACCGCCGAGGCCGGGATGCGCCGTGCGGCGGTCTGACCCGCTCCCTGTCGCCCTGCGCCTGCTGCGCCCGCGGCTGCCCCGCGTGCTGGCGGCGATCGCGCTGGGCGTGCTGTCGCTGGGCAGCGCGCTGGCCCTGGCCGGTGTTTCGGCGTGGCTGATCACCCGGGCCTGGCAGATGCCGCCGGTGCTGGACCTGTCGGTGGCGGTCGTGGCGGTGCGCACGCTCGCGATCTCGCGGGGCGTCCTGCACTACTGCGAGCGGCTGGCCACCCACGACACGGCGCTGCGCGCGGCGGGCACCGCGCGGACGCAGATCTATCGCCGGCTGGCCCGCGGGCCGGCCGCGGCCGCCGCCCGGTTGCACAGCGGCGAGCTGGTGGCGCGCGTCGGCGCCGATGTCGACGAACTGGCCGACGTGCTGGTGCGCGCGCTGGTGCCGATCGGCGTCGCGGCGGTGCTGGCGGTGGCCGCGACCGCGGTGGTCGCGGTCATCTCCCCGGCGGCGGCGGCGGTGCTCGCGCTCTGTCTGCTGGTCGCGGGCGTGGTGGCGCCCCGGCTGGCCGCCCGGGCCGCCGCCACCCGGGAGGAGATCGCCCGACAGCACCATGCCCGGCGTGACGCGTCGGCGATGCTCGCGCTCGAGCATGCGCCGGAACTGCGTGTCGCCGGTGCGCTCGGCGGGGTGATCGCGCAAGCGCAGCGCCGCCAGCGCGCCTGGGGTGCGGCCCTCGACGCCGCGGCCCGACCGGCCGCCGTGGCCGAGGCGATGCCCACCGCGGCAATCGGGGCCAGTGTGCTCGGGGCGGTGGTGGCCGGGATCGGGCTGGCCCCGTCGGTCGCGCCGCCCACGCTGGCGGTGCTGATGTTGTTGCCGCTGTCGGCCTTCGAGGCGACGACAACGCTGCCGGCCGCCGCCGTCCAGCTGACGCGGTCGCGGATCGCCGCGCGCCGCCTCCTCGAGCTGATTCCCCCGGACCGTCCGAGCGCCTCCGAGCCGCCGGCCGCGACGCCCCCCGCCCGCACCGGCCGGCTGTCCGCCGCCGTCCGCTGCGGGCACGCGCCGACGGCGCCGTCGGCCCCCGTGCGGCTCGACCTGCCGCCGGGTGACCGGCTGGCCGTCACCGGCCCCAGCGGTTCGGGGAAGACGACGCTGCTGATGACGCTGGCCGGGCTGCTGCCCCCGCTGGAGGGGCGGGTCCTGCTGGACGGAACCGACCTGCGCCGGTTCGACGACGACCAACTACCCCGGGCGGTCGGGTTCTTCGCCGAGGACGCGCACGTCTTCGCCACCACCGTGCGGGACAACCTGCTGGTCGCCCGCGGCGACTGCCGGGACGACGAACTGGTGGCCGCGCTGGAAGCCGTCGGGCTCGGCCCGTGGCTGGCCGGGTTGCCCGACGGCCTGTCCACGGTGCTGACCGGGGGTGCCGAGGCGCTCTCGGCGGGCCAGCGCCGCAGGCTGCTGCTGGCGCGGGCCGTGCTCTCACCCGCCCGCATCGTGCTGCTCGACGAGCCCACCGAACACCTCGACGCGGCCGACGCCGACCGGATCCTGGAAGAGCTGTTGGGTCCCGGTCCGGGCCTGTTCGCCGCCGACCGGACGGTCGTGGTGGCCACCCACCACCTCCCGGCGGGCGTTGGGTGTCGCCGCCTGGAGGTGACGCCGACGCGGCATGAACTCCAATGACAGCAACACGACCAGCAGGGGCACGACCTGGGCCATCGAGATCAGCGCGTAGCGCCGGGCGTCCAGCGCGTGCCACTTGCGCACGTACCGGTACAGGGACTCGAGGGCGATCAGCGGGTCGAGGACGTGGATCAGCCGGAACAAGACCGACTGCAGCCGGCCGCGGTTCGTGTCCTCGAAGATCTCGGGAAACGCCGCGAACGCCAGCGACAGCCGCTGCGCGCCGTTGTCCTTGCCGGCCATGATCATGTCGACACTGAGCCGTTCGTCGATTCCGTTGGGTGCCCCGCGCCGGCGCCACGGCACGTCGAGGGTGATCTCGCTGCCGCCGCCGGCGGTCGCGTAGCGGTGGAATCCCTGCACCTTCCCCGCGGCGTCCCGGGCCAGGATCAGCTGGATCCCGGGGAAGCGGCCCTCCAGCACGCCGTCGAGGTTCATGTGGAACCCGCGATCGCCGTGCGCGCCCTTGGAGGATGCGCGGACCACCTCGGTCAGCTCGGCCAGCAGCGTGTCGTCGAGTTCCTGCTCGGCGACGATCTCGGTGGTGATGCCGCAGTTGTGCGTGCGCTTGACCGCCTGGCGCAGGTTGCGGAATTTGCGGCCCACCATGTCGAAGCCGGGGACGTCGACGACGACGTCACGGCCGATCGGCACGGCGCGCAGCGACTGGCCGATCACGACCGGGTCGTTCCACAGCCCGAGCCGCCGCTCGCTGCATCCCACCACCGCGATCCGCCAGCCCCGGGCGTGACACCTGGCCGCGAAGTCGGCGACCAGGTCCGCGAACTGCGCCTGGTCACCGATCGGGTCGCCGCCGACGACGGCGATGCCCAGCCGCGTCCGGTAGGCCAGCGCCGCGCCGCCGTCGGCGCTGAAGTGGAAGGTCTTGCCCGTCTGCATCGTGAACGGCGCCAGGGGGTCGGCACGGGTGACCTCGATCAGTCTCCACGCCCGGGGCAGGTCCTCGGGCCGGGCGCGATGTCGTCGGCCACATCAGGACCATGCCCGAGCCGGCGATCACCAGGTCACCGAGCACGTTGAACGACAGCACCTGCAGCCCCAGCCCGCCCAGCACGCACAGGGCGGCGGCGGTGGCATGCGTGGCCGTCACCGGGCGGCCCAAGAAGATGCCGCGGGCGATCCATCCGACCGCGACCAGGACCGTCAGCGACCACGTCAACCGGTCGGCGTAGTACCAGTCGGGCCGCGCATGGTGGCGGGCGGCGATCTCGACCAGCCAGCACGCCGCGCACAGCAGGGCCAGGGCGCCGATCGTCCGGGCCGCCCGCGAGTCCACGTTGACGACCACGCGTTCGCGGGCCGGGGACTTTGCCGCGACATCCACCAGCGACCCGTTCACCGTCACCTCCCGATGCGCTGGGCGGCCGGCTGCCGCCTTTGCGCCGAATACCCGGCCTCGTGGGAAGCTACGCCCGGTCGCGGGGGTCCAGGCCGAGGTCAACCGGGATTGTCCTGCGGGTATCCCGCGAACCGTTTATCGGCCGGCGGACGGGAAATATAACAGCACGCCCTCCTGCACCACCGTGGCGACGACCTGCCCCGAGCGGTCGAAGAAATGCCCGGTGCCCAGACCGCGGGAGTCGGCGGCCACCGGTGAGGACGTCGAATACAGCACCCAGTCGTTGAAGTTCACCTGCCGGTGAAACCAGACCGAATGGTTGGCCGAGGCGGCGAAGATGCGGTCGTAGCCCCAGGACAGGCCGTGGGTGGTGATGACCGAATCGAGCACCGTGGTGTCCGACGAGTAGACCAGTGCCGCGGTGTGCAGCACCGGGTCGTCGGGCAGCACGCCCAGCGCCTTCTGCCACACGCGGTTGTGGGCAAGCCGCTCACCTTTGTCCCGCATCACCCAGGACGGGTCGTTGGTGAAGCGCCATTCGATCGGNTGCAGGGCGTTGACGAAGTGCGGGACGGTCTCTTCGTAACCCCGCAGCAGCTCGCTGAGCGGGGGCCGCGCGTCGGGCGGCGGCACCTGCGGCGCGCCGACGGCGTGCTCGAGTCCCGGACCGCCGGACATGTAGGAGATCAGCGCCGACGACAGCAGCATGCCGTCCTGCACCGCGTCGACCCGCCGGTTGGCGAAGCGCCGCTCGTCGCGCAGCCGCATCACGCGGAACTCGATGTCCNTGGTGATGTCGCCGCCGTTGACGAAATGCACCGACAGCGCGCTGGGCGGCAGGTCTCGCGAGGGCAGCGTGCGGCTGCTCGCGACGAACGATTGCGCCATGAGCTGCCCACCGAACGTGCGCATCGGGTTCTTGGAGGGATGCGATCCGACGAACCGATCGTCGGCGACGCGGTCGAGNTCCAGGACCGCGAGCAACTCCGTGAAATCGGACACATCGTTGGTCGCGTCGCCAGCCGGCACGGGCTCTCCTTCGGGCTCAACGCCCCTTCCGGGCGGGGTCCATCGCTAGACGTCATCCTCCCCGATCCTGTGCACATGGATCAGGTTGGTCGAACCCACTGTGCCAGGCGGCGCGCCGGCGACGATCACCACCAGGTCACCGCGCCTGTAGCGGCCGAGCTCGAGCAGTGACCTGTCGACCTCGCGGATCATGCCGTCGGTCGACTTCATCATCGGGACGATGAAGGTCTCGGTGCCCCACGTCATGGCGAGCTGGCTGCGCACCTCGGGCCATGCNGTGAAGGCCAGCAACGGCAGCGGGGTGTGCAGGCGCGCCAGGCGCCGCACGGTGTCACCGGACTGGGTGAACGCGACCAGCGCCCTGGCGTCGAGGCGCTCGCCGATGTCGCGCGCCGCATACGAGATCACTCCGCGCTTGGTCCGCGGCACATGCGTCAGCGGCGGGGCGGCCGTGGAGTTCTCCTCGACGACGCACACGATGCTGGACATCGTGCGCACGGCCGCCAGCGGGTACTTGCCCACCGACGTCTCCCCGGACAGCATCAGCGCATCGGCACCGTCGAGCACCGCGTTGGCGACGTCGGAGGCCTCGGCCCGCGTCGGCCGCGAATTCTCGATCATCGAGTCCAGCATCTGGGTGGCGACGATGACGGGCTTGGCGTTCTCCCTCGCCATCTGAATGGCCCGCTTCTGCACCAGCGGGACCTCTTCCAACGGCAACTCGACGCCCAGNTCGCCGCGGGCGACCATGATGCCGTCGAACGCCAGCACGATGGCTTCGAGGTTGTCGACGGCTTCGGGCTTCTCCAGCTTGGCGATCACCGGGACCCGCCGGCCGAGCCGGTCCATCACCTCGTGCACCAGCTCGACATCCGCCGGCGAGCGCACGAACGACAGCGCGACGATGTCGACGCCGAGGTCCACCGCGAAGGTGAGGTCCGCGATGTCCTTCTCCGACAAGGGCGGGGCGGACACCTTCATGCCGGGCAGCGACATGCCCTTGTTGTTGCTCACGGGGCCGCCCTCGACGACCGTGCAGACCACGTCGTCGCCCTCGATGGCGTCGACAACCAGGCCGACCTTGCCGTCGTCGACCAGCACCCGGTCACCGACCGCGGCGTCCTTGGCCAGTCTCTTGTAGGTGGTCGACACCCGGTCGTGGCTGCCTTCGCAGTCGGCGACGGTGATCCGCACCGTCTCCCCGTCGGCCCAGTAGGTGGGCCCGGTCGCGAAGCGTCCCAGCCGGATCTTGGGGCCCTGCAGGTCGGCGAGCACACCGACCGCGCGGCCGGTGGTGTCGGAGGCGGCCCGCACGCGCTCGTAGGCGGCCTTGTGATCCGCGTAGTCGCCGTGGCTGAAGTTCAGGCGGGCGACGTCCATTCCGGCTTCGACCAGCGCCAGAATCAACTCGTCCGATTGGGTTGCAGGGCCAAGGGTGCAGACGATCTTCCCGCGTCTACTCACGCCGACCGAGCATAGTCGTGCCGGCCGCAGTGGGGATGGCCGCAGGG